>ERZ773131.968-NODE-968-length-22545-cov-4.090262_pt1 | contig 22545 bp, 17 predicted proteins | sample MGYA00511082_ERZ773131 | MGnify/ENA primary metagenome ERZ773131 (study PRJEB29015, sample SAMEA2737813) | human gut metagenome | biome: human gut; feature: human-associated habitat; material: faeces | place: China | collected 2012 ... | reverse complement strand
GCTGGATGAGGCAGCGCAGAAGATCGTGTTCACCAGAGAGGAGCTGAGCCGCAATTCTGGCAAGCCCTGCTATATCCTTGAGTTCTACACCGCAGAGAAGCAGTATTCCTACAAGGTGGATGCGGTATCCGGAGACATCCTCGAAAAGAATACCAAATGGCTTTCCCGTCAAGAGAGCGAGCCTGTTTCGGAAACGGTTCAGAGTTCCGATTCCAATCAGCGCAGAATAGGTTAACCACGACGAGGTGCTTTTGAGCAAGGGGCACGCCCGCAGTGGGCGAGGATATGCCCGGCGGCGTTCTAGCTATGGCAGCCCGTTCGATGCCGCAGCCATGCTGGGAGAAGATGGCTTCCATTCGCTCATGGACTCATTGGCTACGATACAGAAGCCGTGAAATCAACAGGTGGTCATATAGACCATACTTCGGCATACATAAATTGCCAGGAGCCAGACTGCGCGTATTACGCAGCCTGGCTCCTGACCTGTAAGGAGACAATGGTCGAAAGTAGCCTAAATTGGAAGTAAGATGAAGTCTTTTTACTTGGCGATACGCTCCAGGATTTCGATCAGCAGCTCGGTAGTGATCTTGACATCCTCGATCTTGCAGGTTTCATTGGGCGTATGCACGTCAAGAAGCGTCGGGCCAACGGAGATCATGTCCAGGTGAGGATTCTTCTCCGCAAAGGCGCCGCACTCCACGCCAGCATGTACCGGCTCCACGATCATATCCGTGCCGGTCAGGTGCTTATAGGCATCACAAGCGATATGGGTCAGCTTGCTGTTGGGATTGACCGCCCACCCAGGAACATGGCCTTCGCTGTCGAAGGTAAACCCGAAGCTGTTAGCCAGCGCGCCGCAGATCACACCGATCTGAGTAGCATGATAGGCAACACTGCTGCGGGCAAACACCGTGAAGCGCACCATATCATCGTCCACGGACACAACACCCAGGTTGGCGGAGCTCTCCACCAGCCCGTCAATGAACGGACTCATAGTATGTACGTTATTGGGAACCGTGGTCATCAGCCCTACCATACCATAACCAACCTCCCCTGTCAGTACGCGGTCGGGCGCGGTATCACCGAAGGTGGTGGTGAACACCATATCCGATTCGATGTTGCCAAAAGCCTCCACGAACTCTGCGCGGAAGGTCTCAATGATAGCCTTGGCCCTGTCCTCCTCGGTAGCAGACAGAACAATGGTGGCGGTGCCAAATGCGGGGATGGCGTTCTTCGCCTGACCGCCGCTGAAGGAGGCCACGCGGTAGCTGACGCCGCCCTGCCGCAGCATAGCCAGCAACGTAGCGATGCTGACCAGCGCATTGGCGTGACCCTTGTTGATCCCCACGCCGGAGTGACCGCCCAGCAGACCACTGAGGGAAATGGTCAGTGTCTTGCAGCCCACAATAGGCTTTTCCCACTCGGCCTTGTGGCTGTAGTTGAAGAAGTCGCCGCCGGCACAGGAATTGCACAGTGAGCCCAGCGTTTCCCAATCCAAATTGACCAGATAGCCGCCGTCAAGATACTTGGGGTCAATGGCGATGGAGTCCATGCCGTCTTCCTCGTTGGTGGTGAAGATGGCGCGGATGGGGCCGTGACGCAGGGTGTCGTCCTGCAGCAGGTACAGGCACATCGCCACGCCGATACCGTCATCGGCACCCAGGCTGGTGCCGTCTGCAGTCAGGGTCACACCATCGTTGATGACCTTGATGGGATCGTTCATAGGATCGTAGGTGACGCCCTCTTCGCATACGCAGACCATATCCATGTGTGCCTGAAAGATCACACGGGGTACATTCTCGCAGCCGGGGGAGGCGGGCTTGTCAATGATGATCTCATTCATGTTGTCCTTTTCCACGGCCAGACCATGGTTTTTGGCCCACTGGAACAGGTACTCGCTGACACGCTCCTCGTGATGGGAAGGGCGGGGCACCTTTGCCAGCTCCAGAAATTCGGACAATACAATATCTAACGCTTTGTCTTTACTCATAGCAAACACTCCTTACTGTGCGACGGAGCAGGCCTCGTCGATGGTCATATCGCCGGAGCCGGCCAGCTTGGTATTCTTCAGCAGGGAATAGAGGATCCAGTAGGCCACGAAGGCGATGATCACGCCGTCCAGTGCGGAGGAGAACACCGTCACCACGCCCAGCGTCTCCAGCAGTGCGAAGCCGCCGCCGATGACCCATGCGATGATGCCGATCCAGTTGATGCCGCGCACAGGAGACCAGTTCTCCTTCTTGGCCTTGCAGATGACCCAGTAGTCGCAGATGACAACGCCCATGATGGGAGGCACCACCGCGCCCAGAATGCTGATATAGGTGTTCAGAAAATCCGCCAGACCTGCAATGGCCATGAGGACGCCCAGCATACCACAGATCATAGTGACCAGAGGACGCTTGCTGTCTTTAATGGAGAACATCTTGCAGGCAGCCAGACCGGACATATAGGCGTTGCCGGTATTGGTGGTCCAAGTGGCGAGGATCAGCACCAGCATGGCAACGATGGGCAGACCCAAGCCTGCGAACATGGCGGCCACGTCATAGTTGCCTGTGCCGATGGACATGATGGCACCCACCAGGATCATCAGCAGAGCCGCAGGCATAACGCCGATCAGGGTAGCCTTCACCACGTCACCGCGGGTCTTGCAGTAGCGGGTATAGTCTGCGTTGCAGGTGGCACCCAATGCAAACAGACCAATGACGGTGGAGATAGCGGCGGGCAGGGGCATCAGGTTCTCCGAAACGGCAGAGGCGATGTTGCCCCAACCGGCGGTGTTGATGGAATGGATACCGCCATAGGCGCACAGCAGCACAAGAAGGGGAACGGCGATATAATTCAAGACCGCCATCCACTTCACGCCGTAAACGGCGGTGATGAACATGACAACGCCCCAGATAACACAACTGAGCCAGAAGGGGAATTCTACGCCCAAATGGAACAACAGTGTGTTGAAGGCCACGGCGCAGGTGGCGGTCTGCACGGCGAACCAACCTGCCTCACAGATAAAGATAACCAGCGCCATTGTGAAGTTGGCACCTGTCATACCGAAGGCTCTGGTGGAACACATGGTGGCGTTCAGACCGGTGTCAGAGCCGACAATGCCGCCCAGGATCATCATGGTGCAGCAGATGGCAAACCCGATGAGGGTGGCCCAAAAGATGGAGCTCATCGTCAGCACGCTGCCGAAGATGCCGCCGACCATCAGCATGGGGATACAGATCATGGTACCCACCCAAATGAAAGCGATACTCCACCAGGAGCGTTTTTCGTTGGGTTGGATCTGGGATAAGCCCTTATCCTCCTGCTTGGTTTCTGTTACAGTCGTCTTGTTTTCTTCCATGTTGTTATTCTCCTCTCTCTAAAATGTAGGGACGGGGAATGCTCTCATTTAGACGGAAAGCCGGGAACGGGAACTGTGCCCCGTCCCCGGCTTTTCGTCGATGTAAGGAAGCTCGCTGTTGTCGGGTTCTGCAGGAATGCGCTTACTTGGCGGGATAACGAACGATTCTGCCGGTGTACTCCACGTTCTTGAAGTAGGGAGCCCACACATCGTTGATGGCGGCCTCGCCGTTCTTCCACCAGCGTTCATCCACCTCGATAATGCCGATGTCCACATACTGACCCTCCTTGGTATCAGCATTGGTCAGAGGCATACCATCATTGATCTCGTAGAAGGAGATGATGTCGGGGGCGGTCATGACCACGGTGCCATCCTTGTAGATGACCAGATTCTCGTTCTGGAACAGAACCATATAGGTGGAGCCGTCTTCGCCCGCGACAGTGGCGGTGCCATAATCGAAGCCGCCGGCCGTCTTCGTTTCCACCTTGGTGATCTTACCGCGGCAAACGGCCTGGCACTTCAGGCTGGAATGCTTGGCGAGATACGCATAGAAATTCTCGGTGGTGTTCTCGGTCTTATACGCGGCCATCACTTCGCCGACGGTCTTGGCACGGGTAATGGTGCCATTGCCGATAGCGGCCTCGATCTGCGCCTGATTGACCATCCAGCCGGACAGACCGGCCATCATATCGAAGGCCACGCAGATGTTTCTGCCGATGACCTCGGCCTCGTGTGCATCGCGGGGATCGGCCAGCTCAATGGTCAGGCGGTTGTTCTTGTGGTCGGCCATAGCCAAAGGAGAGGTATCCAGGCCGTTGACGTGCAGCAGCAGCGTGTCCAGAGCGGGAACAGCGCGGGCAGCACCGTCTGCATCAATGACGGGGATATCGTTCATCATGGCGATCAGCATGGGAACGAAGGTGTTGAAGCCGCCGATCTCAACGGGAATCGTATAGCTCAGGGTGCGACCCATGGTCGCAGCCATATCCACCAGAGCGTTGTAGGCGTTGACGGCGTAGGGCGTAAAGTCAATGTCCTTCAGTGCAACGGGAGAACCCATGCCTGCGGTCACAGCGGCATAGGCGTTGACATTCATCTCACCAGTGGAGATCATGCGGAGCTTCGGATCACCATGTTTCTTGATGTAGTTCTCCAGCATCTCCAAACCGGAGCTGGCAGAACCACCACCGCCGGCACCCAGGACGGTGGCACCATAGATGATGTTGATAATATCCTGACGTGACAAAACAGTAGACATTTCGAGTTCCTCCATATTCTTAATTTTTGTGGCGTTCCCGCCATCTCTGCTTAAAAGTATACAGAGTCTCGGTGTATAGGTCATCGGGTGGCAAACCAAGGATTCTCCCGTTTTGTTGGCCGCGAAAACAAAGAGAGACCGCATATGCAGTCTCTCTTTGTGGAGTTTGCTCAATTGGATTGTGGAAAACGACTAAAGCTCCTTTAGGATGCGATAGACCGTCGCCGCCTCATATACGGCGAGGGTCGCGGGCATTTGCACCAGATCACACCGCAAAACACTCCGTATCTTATTAAGCCGGTAGTGTACGGTGTTCTTGTGAATATATAACAGGTCACCCGTGCTTTGCGTATTAGATTCTGCGTCCAAAAGATAGGTACATAGCGTTTCTATCAGAATGTCCCCGTCTGCGGTATCCTTCAGCTTTCGAATCGGCAGCAGACAGCTCGCTACTGATTCTTCTCCTTGCTTCACGTAGTCGATACATGATTGCACATAGCGCACATCACTGTCTGAATAGATCTTGCGCCGCGGATATACAGCGCAGAGCTCTGCAAAGCAGCGTATCATCCGGTTATATGCATCGCGGGCCTGCGAGGTGTTCTCAAGAGCGTCGAAGACACAGCCGCGTGCAGCATATCCCTCTTTTTCAAGCAGGGAGACAAAAGCCTCACCCATCTCCCGCGTATTTTCCTCAAGCAGCATCCCGTCGGTCAAGGCGACAATATAAGTGCCGTAGCTATCAACGATGACGATTTTATGGTGCTCCTGCAGGTACACCTTCAGCTTCAGGACAACATCCAGCTTTTGGCTGGCGGTCAGCTCCTGCCCTGTCCTCAGATCCGAAAGCTGCAAAACCCACATGGTGTTAACAGCACTTATGGAAATGCCCATTTGCTGTGCGAGTCTACGCATTTTGGCGGGATCGTCTGTCAGGACCGCTTCTACCAGCGCATCTGTACCGTCATAATAAGTGCCTTTGTCCCAGATGTTTAAGAACAACGCAACAACATCTACTGCTTGCTGCAGCCTTTCAGGATCCATTTGGTCAAACTCGTCCAGCACCAGCAGGTGCATCCCTCGATGGGTCTTTGACGGAACGGGTATGTCCCATAATCTAAAGCTGTGCCCATCCAATTCCATCCGCTGCTGACCTTTCGGCGGCGGCTTCTGCCTTTGAGCCATCTGCAGCAACGAATGATAGTTCCATTGATTGGAAACGGGCCACGCCGCTGCCCCTCTTCGCTCCAAATATCGATCTGTCAGCAGCAAGGTGCAGCGTATGCGGTCGGACAGCAGACGCAAGACGGTATTGATGTTCCGCTGCTGCGGCTCCAAAAGCGCAATGCTGTTCATCACCTCGGCGGTATAATAATTGCCCTGCATTCGCCGCTTGTGGATATACTCGACTATATCCGTGATCATGTCCGAGTATCGGAAGTCCATGCGGCCAAAGGGCATAGCAATCAGCGGGAGGTTGATCTCATCCGCAACGGCAATCAGTGCATCGTCGATCTGAGGAATAAAGACCCCAACGTAAAACAGAACAAGTCCTGCCGCGCCCATGCTGCGCAAATGCCGCAAAACACTGCACTGTCGGCTAACATCATCTTTAATGGTCACGAGAGCAGATATGACCAACTCGTTTCCGACAATCAGCTCGTCAGATAATAGATTTGTTTCCGGCCACTCCAGTACACTGACAGAGGATACCGCGCGATCTGTTCCTTTTGCTCCGGCAATCAACTGTGCTTCACGCAGCGTGGGAAGTTTCAGGCAATCCGCAACGGTCACGTTCATAGGATATCTCCTCTCGGCGGGACACGTACCAACAATCGACACTTTTCATTCTCATAGTACCAAAGTTTCTGGTGACAGGCAATGGTTTTTTGCACAATTTCCGACCGCTTTTTGTTGTTTCTGCAACTAAAAAGCGCGTCAAAGGGCGTCGTTGCTTCCGGACAATGACTGCCGCAGATACGAGTAGTTTCTCTCGTAGAATCGTGCGGGATACAACGCGGGAGCCGGAATCGCCGATAGGTTCTCCACATTTTGATAAGAATTGAAGATTTTTAAACTGTGCCGTTTGGGGGTAAGGCTTTTGTATAAAGCATAGAAATTTTCCTTGCAGACCCGACATTATCTCTGAGTACATGTCCATCACCACACAACCGCTGTAAGAACTGTACAGACATGCCTCCTATATTTTGTGTCGTCAAAATGACAGTCATGAGCTGTGCCGACAGTATTTACCTCTTGCGCATATAGAACTTATGTTCTATTATAATGTTTGAGAAAACTGAGAGGAGGACGGATAGATGGGACGGCATATTCTACACGTAGATATGAACGCATTTTATGCATCTGTGGAATGTCAGCGTCGCCCTGAACTGCGGCAAAAGCCGGTGGCAGTCTGCGGTGATCCGGAGGCCCGTCACGGAATCGTCCTTACTGCCAACTATGTAGCAAAGCCACGAGGCGTCAAAACCGGCATGACCATCTGGCAGGCGAAGCAGCTTTGTCCCGATCTGGTGGTGCTGTCTGCCGATATGAGGGAGTATATCCGATTCAGTAAGATGGCTCGCGAGATTTACGAGAAATACACCGACCAGATCGAGCCGTTTGGCCTTGATGAAAGCTGGTTGGATGTGACCGGCAGCGTCGGTCTGTTCGGTTCGGCCGTGAGTATTGCTGAAGAAATCAGCGAGCGGATCAAGTTTGAGTTGGGGATCACCGCCAGCATCGGCGTTTCCAACAATAAGATCACGGCGAAGCTGGGTAGTGACTATAAAAAGCCGGACGCCATCACCCGTATCGAGCGGGATAACTATAAAGAAATTGTCTATCCGCTGCCAGCAGCCGATCTGCTCTATGTTGGTCCTGCCACAGAGCGCAAGCTGCGCGGCGTTGGGATTTATACCATCGGGCAGCTTGCCGAGGCGTCGCCGAAGCTTTTGGAATACAAGCTGGGGAAAATGGGGCTGGTGCTGCACACTTTCGCCAACGGGCTTGATGTATCGCCTGTGCAGCGTAGTGATCATATCCGTGCCATAAAATCGGTAGGCAACAGCGCCACCACGCCGCGCGATCTGGTGAGCGACGATGATGTGCGTCTCATGCTGTATCTGTTGGCGGAAAGCGTCGCCTGCAGAATGCGGGAGCTGGCATCAAAGTGTACGGTGGTCGAAGTTGCTGTCCGGGATACGAAGCTGCATTGGTACTGCTGGCAAAAGAAACTGGCAGTTCCCACCTGCTCCAGTGCGGAGATCGCAGAAGTGGCGTTCGACCTGTTCCGTCGCAGCTATTCATGGATAGCGCCGATACGCAGCATCGGTGTGCGCGGCACCGATCTGGTAGATGCGACTATTGGTATACAAACGTCGCTTTTTGATAACGATAGGCGTCGGAGCGCGTGGGAACAAATCGATGTGACCATGGACAGGCTGCGGCAGCGATATGGCTATATGAGTGTGCGCCGCGCCATCACCATGTCTGACCCGGCATTGGGCTGCATCAATCCCAAGGATGACCATACCGTGCATCCGATAGGCTACTTCGCGGGATAGGGGGAATATCCATGGAACTTGAAAAGAAGTATGTGCCGGTGACGGTGCATTTTGACGCCAACGGGAAGATGCGTCCTATCGAGATCGAGTTTGACGAAATGCGCAGATATCATATCGACACGAATGAGCATGTTAATAACTGCCAGTATGTGCAGATGGCACTGGAATTTCTTCCGGCTGACCGCCAGTTCAGACAGATCCGTGTGGAGTATAAGAAATCGGCGGTGCTGGGAGATGTTATTTATCCGAAAAGGAGCAGGGAGGAAGAACGGACGGTTATTGAACTGTGTGCGGAGAATGGAAGACCATACGCAGTTGTAGAATTTAAATAGAGCAGACTTCCATTCCATTTGATAAACAAAATAAATAGAGCAAACTTCCGTCACATTTGATACACAAAAGATTCACAAACTTCTGATAACGTTGACAGGTAAAAAAGAAACTCTGTATTATGCGGAGAGAAATAGGAGGATAGAGACTTTGATAGAAGTAAAGAATCTGGTGAAAAAGTATGGAAATCATTTAGCTGTAGATCACATGAATTTTACCATTGAAGAAGGGCATATCTACGGCTTTTTAGGTCCTAACGGAGCCGGAAAGTCTACGACCATGAATATCATGACGGGATATCTCGGAGCTACAGAAGGGGAGGTGCTGATCAACGGGCATGATATTTTAAAAGAGCCAGAGGAGGCGAAAAAGCAGATCGGATATCTGCCGGAGCTTCCACCGCTGTATATGGATATGACGGTCAGGGAATACATGGAATTTGCCGCAGAACTCAAGAAAATTCCGAAGGAGAAGAGAGCTGAGTCTATTGAGGATGTGGAAAAGCTTGTAAAGATCAAAGATGTGGAAAAGCGTCTGATCAAGAATCTGTCCAAAGGATACCGGCAGAGGGTCGGACTGGCACAGGCTGTGCTGGGATTCCCGGAGATCATTATTCTGGATGAGCCAAGTGTAGGTCTTGACCCGAAGCAGATTATTGAGATCCGTGAACTGATCCGTAAACTGGCGAAGAAGCATACAGTTATCTTAAGTTCTCATATTCTGGCAGAAGTAAGAGAAGTGTGTGACTATATCATGATCATTTCCAAAGGAAAGCTGGTTGCCAGTGATACACCGGAGAATCTGGAACGTTACCTGGGTGAGTCTGGGCTGATCGAGATTGAGACCAGGACAGAAGCTTCCAAAGTAAAAGAAGTACTGAAAAATGTACCTGGAATTGAAAAGGTTTCGGTGAAGACAGATGCCAGTGGCATAACAAGCGGACAGATCCGGGAGAAGAGAGGACAGGATATCCGGGAAGAACTCTTTACGACATTTGCAGAAAAGAAGATGCCGCTGCTGAAACTGAATGCGGTTCAGGTCAGCCTGGAGGATGTATTTATGGAACTGACCCAGAGCGACAAGGCTGCAGAAGAATTTGCCAGAAAGGCAAAAGAGGCAGAAAAGGAGGAAGTAAGCAATGCTGGCGATTTATAAAAGAGAATTGAAGTCCTATTTCCAGTCTATGGTGGGATGTGTATTTGTGGCATTCCTTCTGGTATTTACGGGCATTTATTTTGTTGCATATAATCTGTCTGCGGGATATCCGTATTTTTCCTATTCGCTGGCAGGCTCTCTGATCGTATTTATTGTCGGGATTCCGCTGATCACGATGCGAAGCTTTTCAGAAGAACGAAAAAATAAGACGGATCAGCTTCTGCTGACCGCACCGGTGAGTTTGTGGAAGGTAGTTCTTGGAAAGTATCTTGCAATGATCACAGTGATTGGAATCCCGAGTGTGATCTTCTGTATTTATCCGCTGATTATCAAATCTCAGGGAACAGCATACCTTGGAGTGGACTATATTTCTATTCTGGTATTTTTCCTGCTTGGATGCGTATTTGCAGCGATCGGAATGTTTCTGTCTTCGTTGACAGAAAGTCAGATTATTGCATTTATCAGTACATTCGGCATCCTTTTGGTCTTGTATTTATGGAACGGAATCCTGACACTGCTTCCGAGTTCGGCTGTCAGTGGACTGGTGGGAGTCCTGGTCATTCTTACGATCGTTGCTTTCTATATTTTCCATATGACATCGAACCTGATGCTTGCAGGAGGACTGGAAGTGATCGGAGTTGCTGCGGCAGTCATTGCTTATTTTGTAAAATCTTCTTTATTTGAGAATCTTCTCTCCAAAATGTTTGGAAGACTGGCACTGTCGGATGTATTTACAGATATCACATCCAACAGTATTGTAGACGTGACGGGAATCGCACTTTATCTGTCACTGATCGCAGTCTTTGTATTTCTTACAGTGCAGTCGATTCAGAAAAGACGTTGGAGTTAGGAGGTTTGGATCATGGAGAAATTAAAAAGTAAAAAAGGAAACTTAAAAAGAATGTTCCATACTTCCGGAACAAAGCATGGTTCCTACAGTGTAGGAATGACGGTGCTGGTTGTAGCAGTCATTATCGTATTGAATCTGGTCGTCGGTCAGATTCCGGAAGCATACAGAAATATTGATGTCAGCAGTACAAAGATTTATGACATTTCCGATACATCGAAAGATCTGCTGAAAGGTCTGGATGATAAGATTGATATGAAAGTACTGGCAGTCAAAGATGAGACAGATGACAGGATCACAACATTTATCAGTAAATATGCGGCACTGTCGGATAAGATCAAGGTGGAATGGATCGACCCGGTTCTGCATCCGTCAGCTTTGACAGAATACAATACTTCACAGAATACGATCTATGTATCCTGCGAGGCAACAGGAAAGTCGACAACCATTTCTTTTGATAAGATCCTGGTATCAGATTCTTCTTATTACTATTCAGGTTCATCGAGTTATACCTCCTTTGATGGTGAGGGACAGCTCAGCAGTGCGGTAAACTATGTGACCAGTGATGTCCAGAAGAAGATCTATACTGTAACAGGACATGGAGAGGACTCCCTTTCTACAACGATCACGGATCTGATGACAAAGAATAATTATACAACCGAGGAGCTGAATCTTCTGATGACAGATTCTATACCGGATGACTGTGACCTTCTGTTAATGGATGGTCCGACCAATGATCTTTCTGATGATGAAGTCAGCCTCTTAAGCGGATATCTTGGAGAAGGCGGCAAGGTGATGTGTCTGCTGGGAGATACCGGACTTGCTTCTTTACCGAAACTTGCAGGACTTCTGAAAGATTATGGAATTGAAGGAGCAGACGGTTATATCGCAGATCCACAGAGATGCTATCAGAATCAGCCGTATTATATCTTCCCGGTAATGAATTTATCCGGTGATATGGCAGACGGAATCAGTTCCCAGATGGTACTTCTGATGAATTCCCGTGGACTGTCGACAACGGATCCGGCAAGAGATACGATCACAACGAGTGCCTTTATGACAACCTCTGAGCAGGCATATGCAGTGACAGAAGAAGATCAGAAGCAGGGAACGTATGATCTGGGAGTGGTTGCAACTGAAACTATCAGTTCCGACAGTGACTCATCCGATGATACCTCATCCGACAGCGATTCTTCCACAGATACTTCATCAGACGACAGTACTGAGAGCAAAGAGAGCAGACTGACGGTTATTTCCGCAGGAAGCCTGATCGATCAGCAGATCACGGATGCATTTTCACAGCTTGAAAATACGCAGGTATTTATGAATGCAGTGACAGCAAACTTTGAGGGTGTGACAAATCTTTCCATCGAGGCAAAGAGCCTGACAACAGAGTATAATACAGTTCAGCATGCAGGCGGATTCAGTATTCTCGTTGTATTTGGTATTCCGGCAGTGGTTCTGATCGGTGGTTTTGTCGTATGGTTCAGAAGAAGAAAGGCCTGAGGTGTCAGTATGAAAAAGAAAAAAGGACCATTGATTTTAACAGGAGTGCTGGTCATCCTTCTGATTGTTTATTTTGGACTAAGCTCCTGGAATAAAAAGCAGGATAAAAAAGAGGAAAAAGAAACGGTCAAAGTGACGGATCTGGATGAGTCAACGATCACTGCGATCAAGTATCAGGTGGCAGCAGGTGAAATGTCTTTTGAAAAAGAAGGAGATACCTGGTATTATTCAGAAGATAAGGATTTCCCGTTGAAGCAGAGTGAGCCGGAGGCGATCGTAAAGGCGGCTGCCCAGATCACCGCGGACCGGAAACTGGAAGACGGAGACAGCCTGGACGCATATGGACTGGATGACCCGAATTATTCCATTGAGATCACGGAAGAAGACGGAACAGTAACAACAGTCAGCTTCGGAGATTCAACCGGAACAGATTATTATGTAACGGTGGGAGATACCGGTGTTGTCTATACGGTCGCATCCAGCGTGCTGGATGATTTCAAGACGGAGTTGTCTGACCTTGCACAACTGGATGAATATCCAAGCATTGGCAGCGGCAATCTGAAAAAAGAAGTGATCACGGAAAATGGAACGACGACAACCTATGATTCAGAAAATGAAGATCAGGAAGAAGAGATTGCCGCAGTTGCAGGTGGACTGGGGGCGGTGTCACTGACAAAGGTTGCTGATTATTCTGTGGAAGATGCAGACCTGGCAGGCTATGGACTGGATGAAGCCAGTCGGATCACGGTTGAGGCTACTTATACAAAGAATGAGGATGAAAAGACGATGAAAATGTATATCGGCAGTGAAGATGGAAACGGAAACCGTTATGTGATGTTGGATGGATCGAAGATCGTCTATCAGATTTCAGACGAAGTATGCAAAAATATTCTGAATCAGGAATAATTTTAGATTTATTTAATTGACTTTGATTGAAAAACGGAGCAGAATAGAGTCCATATCAATTTAAGACAGGAAGTGCAGATCATGAAAGAAAAGTTTATGAGGTTTATGCAGGGAAGATACGGTGTGGATCAGTTATCGAAAGCATTGCTGGTGATCGGTCTGATCAGTGTATTGCTGGCTTCGTTTTTCAGGGGAAGTCTTATAGGGACATTTTTTTACTATGTCGGATGGTTTCTGATCATTTACTGTTATTTCAGGATGTTCTCAAAGAATGTATCAAAGCGTTATGCGGAGAATCAGGCATATCTTGCAAAGTCGTACAAGATCCGTTGCTTTTTTGCAAAGCAGAAAGATCTGTTCCGGCAGAGAAAGCAGTATCATATTTATAAATGTCCGGGATGCAGTCAGAAGATCAGGATTCCAAGAGGCAAAGGAAAGATCGAGATCCGTTGTCCGAAGTGTGGCACAAAGTTCATGAAAAAGAGCTGAGTAAGTATTTGTTATTACTTGTCACTACCTTCTGCTGTTATGTGGCACAAAATTCATTAAAAGAGCAGAGAAAGTGCAGGCAGAATGTGGGAAAGCGGACAGTGGAAAAAGAGAATGAGAGGAAATTAAGAAAAAGATGTCAGATCCATATCAGATTTTAGGAGTAGACCAGAGTGCATCGGATGAGGAGATTAAGAAGGCATACAGAAAACTGAGCCGTCAGTATCATCCGGATGCGAATATCAACAATCCTCATAAAGATGAGGCAGAGGCTAAGTTCAAGGAAGTCCAGCAGGCATATCAGCAGATCATGGATGAGCGGGAAAAAGGCTACTCTTCGTCAGGAGCAGGAGGCGGTTCACAGGGCAGCGGATACGGTGATTATGGTCCGTTTGGCGGCTTTGGCGGTTTTGGAGGTTACGGGAATTTCGGTGGCTACGGGAACGGGACTTCCGGAAGAACAGCAGGTATGAGCGAGGAAGATGCACATCTGCAGGCGGCAGCCAATTATATCAGAAGCGGACATTTCAGGGAGGCACTGAATGTCCTTGACGGAATTGCAAACCACAGTGCCTTATGGTATTTTCTGAGTGCTTCTGCAAATTCGGGACTGGGCAATAATGTGACGGCACTGGAGCATGCCAGGGAGGCTGTCCGGCTTGATCCTCAGAATATGCAGTATCAGATGCTGCTGCAGCGGCTGGAAGGCGGTGGAAGCTGGTATCAGACACGACAGACGATGTATGGATTTCCGGGTACATTTGATAACAGCTATTGCGTGAAGTTATGCGTGGCAAATCTGATGTGCAATCTTTGCTGTGGCGGAAGCGGTCTCTGCTGCGGCGGAGGTAATTATGGCGGAGGCACCGGAACATTTCTGTAAAGTGCAGGAAAGAAATGTAACAATTCTTAATGAAAGCGTTCATCTTTTTTAAAATTTGTATCTTATAATAGGCATCAGTCGGGTAAGAAGCATCAGTCAGGAGTTTTCCCCGGCTGATGTTTTTTCTATATGGATTGATTCATGATCCGGGAAAACCCTATTACGAATGAGGAGCAGATAATAGATGGAAGAACACAGAAGAAATCGTCAGAACCGGTATGGAAGGATTTTATGTGGGCTTGTATTTCTTGCACTTTGCGGTACAATTTTCTGCATGGGAGTGAATGCGAGAGAAGCAAGACGGGAGGCCAGAAAAGCTGAGGCTGTAAAAGAGGCAGAGGCAGAAAAGAAAAAGGCAGAAAAAGAAGAAAAGAAGAAAGAAAAAGAAGCAGAGGAGCAGCGGAAGAAAGAGCTTTCGGTGCAGCCGGGTGTTGCAGTGGGGACAACGGAAGCGAGTGATGAAAAGACTGTATATCTGACATTTGATGACGGCCCTTCGGAGAATACGCAGAAAGTGCTGGATATACTGGATCAGTATGATGCCAAAGCAACTTTTTTTATTACGGGGCAGAAACCGGAGTACCGTCCGATGATAAAAAAAGCATATGATGCAGGGCATACGATCGGTCTGCACAGTTTCTGTCATGATTATGAGATCGTATATTCTTCAGAAGAAGCGTACCTGAAAGATCTGGAAGAAGTGGGAGAGATCGCAAAGGAGCAGATCGGATTCGTCCCGTGTTTTATCCGTTTTCCGGGTGGCTCGTCCAATACGGTTTCAAGGAATTATATGGAGGGAATCATGAGTGTACTTGTGCCGAAAGTACTTGAGCTGGGATATCAGTATTATGACTGGAATGTCAGCAGCGGGGATGGAGGAACAGCTACGACAGAGGAAATCATTGCACAGTCGGAGACAGACAAGTATCATCAGGTAATGCTGCTGTTTCATGATGCAGCAACAAAAGAGACAACGATCGAGGCATTGCCGACCGTTCTGGAGTATTATAAAAATCTTGGCTATTCTTTTAAAGCAATCGACAGAGAAAGCCTGGTTGTGCATCATCAGGTGAATAATTAAGGAGAAGGAGAAAGAGAAGATTTATGAGCGGACAGGAAAGAAAAACAGGAAAAAGAGTACTCAATGTTGGCCTGCTGGCTCATGTAGATGCAGGAAAGACGACCCTTTCGGAAAGTATTCTTTATCAAAGTGGTGCAATACGAAATTTAGGCAGGGTCGATCATCAGGATGCTTTTCTGGATACAGATGAAATGGAACGGGAACGTGGAATTACGATCTTTTCCAAGCAGGCGGTGCTTACCTGGAAAGATACGGAGATCACATTGCTGGATACACCGGGACACGTTGATTTTTCAGCGGAGATGGAGCGGGTACTGCAGGTGCTGGACTGTGCGGTGCTGGTGATCAGCGGGGCAGACGGTGTGCAGGGACATACGGAGACTTTGTGGAAACTTTTAACAAGATACGGAATACCGGTGTTCCTTTTTGTGAATAAAATGGATCAGGAAGGGACGGACTGTGGAAAACTTCTTGCAGAACTGAAATCCCGGTTTTCAGAAGGATGTATTGATTTCGGCAGAGTGGAAACCGGAGCAGAAGAAGTGATCGAAGAGATTGCAGTGTGTGATGAACAGACGATGGAAGAATATCTTGAGAAAGGCAGTGTCGCCGCTGCCTCGATCCGCCGGCTGGTCGCAGAAAGAAAGATTTTTCCATGCTATTTTGGTTCGGCGTTACATTTGCAGGGTGTGGAAGAACTGATGAACGGGATCTGCACATATCAGATGCAGAAAGAATATCCGGCAGTATTCGGAGCGAAGGTTTATAAGATTGCGAGAGACGGTCAGGGAAACAGGCTGACTTACCTGAAAGTGACCGGTGGCACGCTGAAGGTGAAGGATGTGATCGGTGAAAATGGTGATAAGGTAAATCAGATCCGTGTATATTCCGGTGAAAAGTATGAGCTTCTTTCGGAGGCAGATGCGGGAAAAGTCTGTGCAGTGACCGGTTTGGCGGAAACATATCCGGGGCAGGGACTTGGAGCAGAAAAAGATTCTGAGCTGCCGATCCTTGAGCCAGTGCTGACGTACAGGATCATTTTGCCGGATGACTGTAATGTTCATACGATGTTAAGAGATTTGAAGCTTTTGGAGGAAGAAGAGCCGGAACTGCATGTCGTATGGATCGAAAAGAGTCAGGAGATCCATGTGCAACTGATGGGCGATGTGCAGATTGAAATCCTTCAGAGAATCATAAAAGAACGCTTTGGAGTACTGGTTGAGTTCGGGGAAGGCAGCATTGTCTATAAAGAGACGATCGCAGCACCGGTGGAAGGTGTCGGGCATTTTGAACCGTTACGCCATTATGCAGAGGTACATCTGCGGTTAGAACCGGGAGAACGCGGATCAGGAATACAGTTTGATTCAGAATGCAGTGAGGATGTGTTGGATCGGAACTGGCAGCGGCTGGTGCTGACCCATCTGGAGGAAAAGGAACATAAAGGAGTTCTGACGGGATCGGTTATTACAGATATGAAGATCACACTGACTTCAGGAAAAGCCCATCTGAAGCATACGGAGGGCGGGGATTTCCGACAGGCAACTTACCGGGCTGTGCGGCAGGGACTGAAAAAAGCAGAAAGCGTACTGCTTGAACCGTATTATGAGTTCAGGATCGAATTACCTTCTGAAAATGTGGGACGTGCCATGACGGATATACAGAACCGTTTCGGAAAATTTGAGGCACCGGAAACGTTGGGAGAAATGACTGTGCTGACGGGAATTGCACCGGTATCGACTTTAAGCGGTTATCAGAAAGATGTCATTGCATATACAGGTGGAAGAGGAAGAATTTCTCTGACCCTGAAGGGGTATGATCTCTGCCATAATCAGGAAGAAGTTGTAGCGGCGAGAGGGTATGATTCAGAGCTGGATCTTGCGAATCCTACCGGTTCGGTCTTTTGTGCCCATGGTGCAGGATTTGTTGTAGACTGGGATGAAGTCGAAGAATATATGCACATGGAACGCACACTGGATCAGACAGGAGAAGAAGGACTTGCGGAAGTCACACTTCCGAAGCGGCGGCATTCCAGTATTGAACTGACACAGGAGGAACTGGATGCAATTTATGTAAGAACTCCTGATCCGGTGAAGCAGAATCATGGTCCGGTGACAGTCTGTGCAAAGGAAAAGGACAGAGAACCGGGCAGTGCCTATACAGATCCGAAATGGGAAAGACGCAGACGGGAAAAGGAAGGCCGACAGGAATATCTTCTGGTGGATGGATACAATATCATTTTCTCATGGGAGGAACTAAGAGAGCTGTCCGAAAAGGATATTGGTGCGGCACGCGGGAAACTTGCGGATATCTTAAGCAACTATCAGGGATACAGAAAATGTACGCTGATCCTTGTGTATGATGCATATAAAGTTGAAGGCAATCCGGGTGAAGTGATGAAATATCATAATATTTATATTGTCTATACCAAAGAGGCGGAGACGGCAGACCAGTATATCGAAAAGACTGTAAGACGGATCGCAAAGGATGCTGCTGTAACTGTGGCAACTTCAGACGGACTGGAGCAGGTGATCATCTTAGGACAGGGTGCGAACCGGATGTCTGCTCCGGGACTGAAAGAGGAAATTGAGAGGACGCTGGCAGAAGTCAGAGGTGAGCATCTTGGAAAGAAGGGCAGTGTCGGAAATTATCTTTTTGATTATCTGGATGAAGAAACTGCAGAGGAGATGGAAAAAGTCCGACTGGGGAAAGCAGGAAAGAATGGACGGGATAAAAAATGACAATCGGGATTATTGAAGATGACCGCCTGTTAAGCCGGTCTTTGAAAGTCGTGCTTGAGAAGGAAGGTTATCGGACTTTGCAGGTTTATACAAAGAAAGATGCAGGGCAGATTCTGCAGGGAACAGAGGAGCTTTTACTGGTTGATATTGGTCTCCCGGACGGAAATGGTATGGAACTGTATCACACCCTGATGAAAAAATGGAACAGAAAGATTCCCGCAATTTTTCTGACGGCAAGGGATGAAGAGCAGGAAATGCTGAAAGCATTTGACCTGGGAGCAGAAGATTATGTTGTGAAACCATTTTCCATGAAAGTGTTATTAAAAAGGATTGAAGTAGCTTTCAGACGAAACCGGGGAGAAGATGCCGGTGAACAGATTCTGAAATGCAGAGATCTCACTCTGTATCCACAGCGAAAAAAGGCAGTGTCAGGGGAGAAGGAGATATCTCTTACGGCAAAAGAGTATCAGCTCCTGGAATATCTGATGAAAAATCAGGGGCAGGTTCTGACCAAAGAAAATATTTTGGAGCATGTATGGGGAATTGATGGTCAATATGTAGTTGATAACAGTGTCAGCGTGCTGGTCGGCCGTCTGCGGAAAAAGATTGAAGCTGTGGGAGAACAGCCGTATATTCAGAACGTATTTGGACTGGGATACCGGATGGAGGAAGAGTAATGGATCTGACAGAAATTTTGTGGTGGAGTGCTGGGATGTTTCTTTTGGGGATTCTTGCCGGGGCGGCCGGAATGTACCGGGGTCAGAGAAAAGAACGAAGCCGGGAATTAAAGAAGATATCAGATACTGTGCAGCGAATGACCAGCGGAAAAGAACTCCCCGATTTTTCTGACTGCGAAGAGACAATGGATTCCAAAATCCGGCATCAACTGCTGCGGCTGCAGGAAATTTTAGTCAGTCAGAAACAAGATGCACAGAAAGAACGGAAAGAACTCCAGGAACTGATTTCGGAAATCGCACATCAGATGCGGACACCATTGACAAATCTGAAAAATTATCTTGACTTTTTATCAGAAGAAATCGAAAAGAAAGGGACAGAACCGGAACTGTCTTATCTGAAAGCCATTCAGAGCAGTGAAGAAAAAATTTATTTTCTGACAGAGCATTTTATCCGTATTTCAAGATTAGAGCATGGTCTGATTCAGATCAGAAAAGAAGAGCGGGATCTTCTTAAGACTCTGCGGAATGCACTTGGTCAGATTTTGGATCAGGCAGAGAAAAAAGAGATCCGGTTCGAGTTTGAACTTCCTGAGAAAATGCATGTGATGCATGATGCAAACTGGCTGGGAGAAGCACTTTTTAATCTGTTGGATAATGCGGTGAAATACAGTCCGCAAAACGGAAAAATAAAGATTAGCCTGCAGGAAAATGAAATGTTCACAACTTTCAGTATCAGAGATTACGGAATCGGAATCGAACCGGAGGAAAAGAATCTGATCTTTCAGAGATTTTACCGCGGAAAGCGGGTGACGGATGAGGAAGGCTTTGGAATAGGTCTGTATCTTGCAAGAGAAATCCTATTTTTACATGAAGGACTTTTAACGGTAAAGCGGTGTGAACCGGGAGTAGAAATGAAACTGTCTTTGCCACGGCAATAAAAGATTTTGCATTGTTAGAAATTTGTTAGATTTGTTCTTTAAAATAATGGCAGGAGAAAAAGAACAGATCAGAGGAGAGGAAGGACAATGAAAATCGTAAAAGCGGTGAATCTGAAAAAATATTTTGTTACAGAGAATTACGAAGTACATGCAGTGGACGGTGTCACACTGGAGATAGAAGAAGGAGAATTTGTGGCTGTTGTCGGAACATCAGGGAGTGGAAAAACTTCACTTCTTAATCTTCTGGGAGGCCTGGATGTGCCGGACGAGGGCGGAGTATGGATCAGAGGAAGCAGTCTGAAAGATATGGAAAGCGAGGAACGGACCATTTTCAGACGAAGGAATATCGGGTTTATTTTTCAACAATATAATCTGATCCCGATGATCAGCGTCTATGAAAATATCGTGCTGCCCCTCCGCCTTGACGGTGCAGAGATCGATCAGGAGTTTTTTGAAGAACTGACGGGAACACTGGGACTGAAGGAAAAACTCGGGCAACTGCCGGAAACGCTGTCAGGCGGTCAGCAGCAGAGAGCAGCGATAGCAAGAGCCTTAATGACAAAGCCGGCGATTGTCCTCGGAGATGAACCGACGGGCAATCTGGATTCTGTGACCAGTATGGAAGTTGTGGGACTTTTGAAAAATTGTGCAAAGAAATATCATCAGACTGTGATCCTTGTGACACATCAGGAAGAAGTTGCACAGATGGCGGACCGGATCATAAGGATCGAGGACGGGAGGATCGCAGAATGATTCCGAACAATAATCAGGAGGTTCTGTCCATGCTGGCAGAGAAATTAAGGAAAAAGAACCGTGGGCGTAATATGGTATTGCTCTGTGCGGTGGCGGTCGGAATTGTTACACTGACACTGATTTTCGGAACTTCTGCCGGAAAGATCCAGGCAGAGTATACGAAAGCGGTACGCCGGGCAGGTTCAACAGCATCAGCAGTACTGGAAAATGCGACAGAAGACCAGTACCGGCAGATCTGCTCCCTGAGTTATATAAAGAATGCAGGGAAAAGAGTGAGAGCCGGAAGAGCAGAGAGCGGGGAAAAGAAGCTCGGTGAGATCAGTCTGTTAGATCAATCTGCATGGGAAAAAATCATCCGTCCTGCTTATACAGATCTTCAGGGGCATTACCCAAAAGAAAAGCAGGAGATCATGGTCTCTGTAAAAATGCTGGAGGATCTGGGAATCACTGAGCCGACGGCAGGAATGAAAATCCAACTGACGGTAGTGACCGGATGGCAGGAGAAAAAAGAAGAACTATTTTACCTGAGCGGGTGGTATACCTCATATACAGATTCGGGTTCTAAAGCTCAGCAGGGATATATTTCTGAAAAAAAGGCGGCAGAGTGGGGAATCATATCGGAGAAAAATTCGGAGATACTGATCTGTCCATCAGACCGGATGAGCCGTGAAGAGGCAGAAGAACAATTATATAAAGATGTAAAACGGACGGATACAGGACAAAGAATTACCGTGACAGATCCTGCATTTCTGACAGCGGTAGATCAACTGACCGGAAGTTATGAAATGGCAGTTCTCGGAGTGATTTTGATCCTGGGCGGAGTCTGGTTTCTTATCCATAATATTCTCGAGATTTCCATGATCGGGGATATCCGTCAGTTTGGATTGCTTTATACGATCGGAACAACGAAAAAGCAGTTGCGGAAAATCTGCCACAGGCAGATGGCAGGCTGTATGCTTGTGGGAAGTGGACTCGGAGTGGTGTTTTCAGTGCTTCTTTTATTCTTTGGTATTCCCGGTCTGCTGGGGCAGGAATATCTGCGGGAATATGGCGGCACAAAAGAATTTTCCGTATTTCGACCTGAAATCCTGATTGCAGCAGTTGGGTTTACCCTGCTGATCATTGAAGCTGCCATTCAAAAAAATATGAATCGGATGATCCGACTTTCCTGTATAGAAAGCATGCATTATACAGGAAAGCAGAACCGCAGTCGAAAAAGACGAAGTACACAAAGGCAAAACGAAAGGAACAGACGAAAGATATCAGCAGAACTTCCATTGCTGGCATGGAGAAATGTGACAAGACAAAGGGCAGGATTTGTGCTGACGGTGCTGTCATTGTTTTTAGGAGTGGAAACACTGCTTTGTACAGTTGTGGTTACGGGTGGAAGTGATGCAACGAATATCTATATGCAGAAACCGGATTTTATCCTTGCGGGGGATTTTTGCGAGGAGGCAAAAGAAGGGATCATAAGTGAACCGGATGAAGAGGCACTGGACCCACTGGTGACGGATGCAAATACAGCAGATTTGCTGTGGAATAATAAAACGGATGACTTTGCTCCTGATTTTGCTCCTATTTCTGAATCAGTGAGAAAAAAGATCCTGGCTCTGAAAGGTGTGGATCAGGACAGAACAGAGTGTGCAGAGGGAGCTTATATGAATGCAGCGATTTCGGAAAAAGGGTGGAGTCCTTTTTCTGATGAATATTTCCGGGTCAGTGCAGAAAGCTCAAATGAAGGAGAAACGAAGACCGATGCAGAGAGATCAGATACAGAAATGGAACGTTCCGGTTTCCCGGAGACAGTGCATATTTTGAGTGAAAAAGAGATGGACAGTCTGAAAGAGTATGCAGAAGAAAAAAATCTGTCAGTGGATATGGCTTCAGTAGAAGATGGGAGTGGAGTGTTGATCTATCAGGAATATGGCTTCACACCGGAGCAGAAAAAAATGACAGAAGAAGTAAAAGGAGAACCGGTGAGCTTTTGCAGTTCCGGTTCGGAGTATGAAAAAGAGTCCGCGGAAATTTTTACTTTAAATGGGTATTTAGACGGGAGAGCAAAAGATTTTCCAGAA
>ERZ773131.952-NODE-952-length-22796-cov-3.519810_pt1 | contig 22796 bp, 20 predicted proteins | sample MGYA00511082_ERZ773131 | MGnify/ENA primary metagenome ERZ773131 (study PRJEB29015, sample SAMEA2737813) | human gut metagenome | biome: human gut; feature: human-associated habitat; material: faeces | place: China | collected 2012 ... | reverse complement strand
CTTATGCGATGACATTTCGTGCCAGAGATGACTGGTTTACGCTTTATGAAGAAACCTGGTTTTCTGTCGGCGACGGTCAGGTGCAAAAAGCGGGAGAGGCGATGATTCCCTCCTCAGTCACTCCACATCCTTTTGAATTCGAGAACGCAAACGAATTATTAAAACTTTGTCAGCAAAACGGATTATCTGTTGCGGCATTAATGATGAAAAACGAACTGCACTGCCAGACATCTGCTTTTTTGCATGACGATTTCAATAAAAAATGGGAAGTAATGAAGGATGCGGTCTGTCGCGGGATGCATACAGAAGGATTACTTCCAGGTCCGTATCAGGTTAACCGTCGTGCCTGTGCTTTATATAAATCGTTGCAGGCAAAGGGGTTTACCAACGACTTCCTGACTGCGATCAATTGGGTCAATACTTTTGCCATTGCGGTGAGCGAAGAAAATGCTGCTGGTGGACGCGTCGTGACAGCACCCACCAACGGCGCGAGCGGTATTATCCCGGCCGTACTGTGTTGGTATGACAAATTCATTCACGAGATTGATACTTACTCCGTTACCCGCTTTTTTCTGACCGCCGGTGCCATCGCCATTCTGTTCAAAAAAAATGCCTCTATTCTGGGGTCTGAAGTTGGATGTCAGGGGGAAATAGGCGTTGCCAGTTCAATGGCGGCAGCAGGATTAGCAGAACTTATGGGCGGGTCAGTGACTCAGGTACTCAGCGCGGCAGAAATTGCGATGGAACACCATTTAGGTTTGACCTGTGATCCAGTTGGCGGGCAGGTACAAATTCCTTGTATTGAACGAAATGCTATTTCAGCCGTGAAAGCTATCAACGCAACGACGATGGCTTTGAGTCGCATAAGCGAGCCGTGCATTACACTGGATGAGATAATTTCCGCGATGTATGAAACCGGAAAAGATATGAGCGCTAAATACCGGGAAACTTATCATGGCTGTCTTAGCAAATTGCAGCCAAGAAAAAAGGACGCATAAGATGAAATATAATACGATGAATAACAACGAAATTATTTTATCTCTATGTGCACGCATTAAAGAAACGCGGATCTCCTTATCATTGACCCAGCAGCAGTTAGCCGATCGTGCATTGGTGGGCATTGCAACGGTCAAGCGGATTGAAAAGGGAGGAAGTTTAAATCTTGATACCCTCATTTCTATTCTGCGCGCGCTGAATAAATTGCAAAATCTCGATGCCATATTGTTCGAAGCAGAAATGCGTAATTTCAATGAAAATACTTCCAGCGGCGAAGGGGCAGGGCGACTTCAGGTGCGCCAGCAACTGACAGATTTAAACCAGAAGTCTCCAGCCCCGCACGCAGATGACCGTGATTTTAGTACGGTGCTGGAAAATACCTTTTGCTGGTGATTATTCCTGTAAATACTGCGCATGGAAGCGCAGGTGATCCTCTATAAAAGAGGCGATGAAGTAGTAACTGTGATCATATCCCGGCTGAATACGCAGCGTCATCGGCCATGCTTTCTGGCGGGCGGCTTCTGCCAGAACTGCGGGTTGCAACTGGTCGGCAAGAAACTGATCATTATCGCCCTGATCGATAAGCGTCGGGATCGCATCCTGCGCGTTACTGGCATACATCAGTGCGCAACTGTCCCATTCCAGCCATGCATTTTTGTCCTCACCTAAATAGCTGCTAAACGCTTTGATTCCCCACGGGACGCTGCACGGATTCACAATTGGCGCAAAGGCCGAAACGCTGGTGTATTTACCCGGATTTTTCAGCGCCATAATCAGCGCACCGTGACCACCCATTGAGTGACCGCTAATGGCGCAGCGGTCGCTGACATTAAATTGCGACTGAACCAGCGCCGGTAATTCATCGCGCAGATAATCATACATCCGGTAATGCGTCGCCCACGGCGGTTGCGTGGCATTAAGATAAAAGCCTGCGCCCTGGCCTAAATCGTAGCCATCGTCGTTGGCAACCTTTTCGCCGCGCGGGCTGGTGTCTGGCATCACCAGTACAATCCCCAGTTCCGCCGCTACCCGCTGGGCACCCGCCTTGGTGGTGAAGTTCTCGTCATTGCAGGTTAATCCGGAAAGCCAGTACAGCACTGGTGGCGGAGTGTGATCACGAGGTGGAGGGAGAAAGATACTGAACGTCATCGGGCAGTTTAAGGTACTGGAGTCGTGTCGCCAGCGTTGCTGCCAGCCTTCAAAACAGCGGTGCTCTTCGAGCATTTCCATGCGTGGCTCCTTGTTGTGTTGTTTGCAATTTCTTCATCATACCGTTTATTCAATGTGCTGTGAGTAACTTTCACTTCCGTATTTGCATAACGATGTTTTAACATCTGCTGATGAAAGGCAGCGGCAATTACAATAATTATCGCTGTGAATACTGGATTATGTGCGCCGCCTCACGCACAATAATCAGGCTGTAAATCAGCTTAATAACTTTGCCCCCACGCAGGGCGGAGGCGTCACACCTGCAGGAGAAATCATAAATGCCATCACTCAGTAAAGAAGCGGCCCTGGTTCATGAAGCGTTAGTTGCGCGAGGACTGGAAACACCGCTGCGCCCGCCCGTGCATGAAATGGATAACGAAACGCGCAAAAGCCTTATTGCTGGTCATATGACCGAAATCATGCAGCTGCTGAATCTCGACCTGGCTGATGACAGTTTGATGGAAACGCCGCATCGCATCGCTAAAATGTATGTCGATGAAATTTTCTCCGGTCTGGATTACGCCAACTTCCCGAAAATCACCCTCATTGAAAACAAAATGAAGGTCGATGAAATGGTCACCGTGCGCGATATCACTCTGACCAGTACCTGTGAACACCATTTTGTTACCATCGATGGCAAAGCGACGGTGGCTTATATCCCGAAAGATTCGGTGATCGGTCTGTCAAAAATTAACCGTATCGTGCAGTTCTTTGCCCAGCGTCCGCAGGTGCAGGAACGTCTGACGCAGCAAATTCTTATTGCGCTACAAACGCTGCTGGGCACCAATAACGTGGCTGTCTCGATCGACGCGGTGCATTACTGCGTGAAGGCGCGTGGCATCCGCGATGCAACCAGTGCCACGACAACGACCTCTCTTGGTGGATTGTTCAAATCCAGTCAGAATACGCGCCACGAGTTTCTGCGCGCTGTGCGTCATCACAACTGATTAAAAGGCAGGAACCATGGAGCGCAACGTCACGCTCGATTTTGTTCGCGGCGTCGCCATTCTGGGGATCCTGCTATTAAACATCAGCGCCTTTGGGCTACCAAAGGCGGCTTATCTTAATCCCGCCTGGTACGGCGCTATTACGCCGCAGGATGCATGGACCTGGGCATTTCTTGATCTCGTCGGCCAGGTGAAATTCCTCACGCTTTTTGCGCTGCTGTTTGGTGCGGGCCTGCAAATGTTGCTGCCCCGTGGCAGACGCTGGATCCAGTCGCGGTTAACGCTGTTAGTCTTGTTGGGCTTTATTCACGGTTTACTGTTCTGGGACGGCGATATTCTGCTGGCTTACGGGCTGGTGGGCTTAATCTGCTGGCGGCTGGTGCGCGATGCGCCATCGGTAAAAAGCCTGTTTAATACAGGCGTCATGCTTTATCTGGTGGGGCTTGGCGTTTTGCTGTTATTGGGGTTGATTTCCGATAGCCAGACCAGCCGCGCCTGGACGCCGGATGCATCGGCTATTTTGTATGAAAAATACTGGAAGCTTCACGGCGGCGTTGATGCGATCAGTAATCGTGCCGATGGTGTTGGCAACAGTTTACTGGCACTGGGCGCACAGTATGGCTGGCAACTGGCTGGGATGATGCTCATTGGTGCCGCATTGATGCGCAGTGGCTGGCTGAAAGGGCAGTTCAGCTTACGTCACTATCGTCGTACTGGTTTTGTGCTGGTGGCGATTGGGGTGATCATTAACCTTCCTGCCATCGCCCTGCAATGGCGGCTGGACTGGGCATATCGCTGGTGCGCCTTCTTACTTCAGATGCCGCGGGAACTGAGTGCGCCGTTTCAGGCGATAGGCTATGCGTCGCTGTTTTATGGTTTCTGGCCGCAATTGAGCCGCTTTAAGCTGGTGCTTGCGATCGCCTGCGTCGGACGGATGGCGCTGACCAACTATCTATTGCAAACGCTGATTTGTACCACGCTTTTTTACCACCTCGGTTTGTTTATGCATTTTGACCGCCTGGAGCTGCTGGCGTTTGTTATTCCGGTATGGCTGGCGAATATCCTCTTCTCTGTTATCTGGCTGCGTTTCTTCCGCCAGGGGCCGGTGGAATGGCTCTGGCGTCAGTTAACTTTGCGTGCTGCCGGACCGGCAATATCTAAAACATCAAGATAACGATCTGGATCACATTCGTTAACAAAACGGCTGTAACCGTTTCCATTGCTGTGACTCGATTCACGAAGTCCTGTATTCAGTGCTGACAAAATAGCCGCCAGCAAGCAGTCATTTACTGCAATCTCATAACAGGTAGTGAATATGATCACCATTCGTGATGTAGCGCGTCAGGCTGGCGTCTCTGTGGCAACGGTTTCCCGGGTGCTCAATAACAGCACGCTGGTCAGTGCCGACACGCGTGAAGCAGTAATGAAAGCCGTGAGTGAGCTGGATTATCGGCCAAACGCCAATGCCCAGGCGCTGGCAACTCAGGTTAGCGACACCATTGGCGTGGTGGTGATGGACGTTTCTGATGCGTTTTTCGGCGCGCTGGTAAAAGCGGTGGATCTAGTCGCTCAGCAGCATCAGAAATACGTGCTAATCGGCAATAGCTATCATGAAGCGGAAAAAGAGCGTCACGCCATTGAGGTGTTAATTCGCCAGCGTTGTAATGCGTTGATTGTTCACTCAAAAGCATTGAGTGACGATGAACTGGCGCAATTTATGGATAACATTCCCGGTATGGTGTTAATCAACCGCGTTGTGCCGGGGTACGCCCATCGTTGCGTTTGCCTGGATAATCTCAGCGGTGCCCGAATGGCGACGCGCATGTTGCTGAATAACGGTCATCAACGTATTGGTTATCTTTCTTCCAGTCACGGCATTGAAGATGACGCCATGCGTAAAGCAGGCTGGATGAGTGCGTTGAAAGAGCAGGATATTATTCCGCCGGAAAGCTGGATTGGCACTGGTACGCCGGACATGCCGGGCGGTGAGGCGGCGATGGTTGAACTGCTGGGGCGCAATCTACAACTTACCGCTGTATTTGCTTATAACGACAATATGGCCGCTGGCGCACTGACAGCATTAAAAGATAATGGCATTGCGATTCCGTTACATCTCTCAATCATCGGTTTCGATGATATTCCCATCGCCCGTTACACCGACCCGCAATTAACGACCGTGCGTTATCCCATTGCTTCAATGGCTAAATTAGCCACCGAACTGGCCTTGCAGGGGGCAGCAGGCAATATTGATCCTCGTGCCAGCCACTGTTTTATGCCGACGTTAGTGCGTCGCCATTCTGTCGCAACGCGCCAGAATGCGGCGGCGATCACTAACTCAACAAATCAGGCGATGTAACCGCTTTCAATCTGTGAGTGATTTCACAGTATCTTAACAATGTGATGGCTATGATTGCACCGTTTTAACGTTGTAACCCGTATGTAACAGTGAATAATCACTTTCACCGAGGTAATAGCGTCATAACAACAATTAAAGCCGTTTTCTGGAGCGTTACCGGGCATGGAAGAACGAATTTTAAAAAGTGAGCTTCGGCGTTCAGTAACACTTCATTAACTCTACTGCCCCGCCGAGCATTTATCTCAAGCACTACCCTGCATAAGAAAAACCGGAGATACCATGAATAAGAAGGTGTTAACCCTGTCTGCTGTGATGGCCAGCATGTTATTCGGTGCCGCTGCACACGCTGCTGATACTCGCATTGGTGTAACAATCTATAAGTACGACGATAACTTTATGTCTGTAGTGCGCAAGGCTATTGAGCAAGATGCGAAAGCCGCGCCAGATGTTCAGCTGCTGATGAATGATTCTCAGAATGACCAGTCCAAGCAGAACGATCAGATCGACGTATTGCTGGCGAAAGGGGTGAAGGCACTGGCAATCAACCTGGTTGACCCGGCAGCTGCGGGTACGGTGATTGAGAAAGCGCGTGGGCAAAACGTGCCGGTGGTTTTCTTCAACAAAGAACCGTCTCGTAAGGCGCTGGATAGCTACGACAAAGCCTACTACGTTGGCACTGATTCCAAAGAGTCCGGCATTATTCAGGGCGATTTGATTGCTAAACACTGGGCGGCGAATCAGGGTTGGGATCTGAACAAAGACGGTCAGATTCAATTCGTATTGCTGAAAGGTGAACCGGGCCATCCGGATGCAGAAGCACGTACCACTTACGTGATTAAAGAGCTGAACGACAAAGGCATTAAAACTGAACAGTTACAGTTAGATACCGCTATGTGGGATACCGCTCAGGCGAAAGATAAGATGGACGCCTGGCTGTCTGGCCCGAACGCCAACAAAATCGAAGTGGTTATCGCCAACAACGATGCGATGGCAATGGGCGCGGTAGAAGCACTGAAAGCACACAACAAGTCCAGCATTCCGGTGTTTGGCGTCGATGCGCTGCCAGAAGCGCTGGCGCTGGTGAAATCCGGTGCACTGGCGGGCACAGTACTGAACGATGCTAACAACCAGGCGAAAGCGACCTTTGATCTGGCGAAAAACCTGGCCGATGGCAAAGGTGCGGCTGATGGCACCAACTGGAAAATCGACAACAAAGTGGTCCGCGTACCTTATGTTGGCGTAGATAAAGACAACCTGGCTGAATTCAGCAAGAAATAAGACTGATTGGGCGCAGTCGTTTACTGCGCCCTTATTGTATGGCCAACAAGGTAAAATTATATGGTCAGCTCAACGACTCCGTCTTCCGGGGAATACTTGTTGGAAATGAGCGGTATCAACAAGTCTTTTCCTGGTGTTAAGGCACTTGATAACGTTAATTTAAAAGTCCGGCCACATTCTATCCATGCATTAATGGGGGAAAACGGCGCAGGAAAATCAACATTATTAAAATGCCTGTTTGGTATTTATCAAAAAGACTCCGGCACCATTTTATTCCAGGGTAAAGAGATCGATTTCCATTCTGCCAAAGAAGCACTGGAAAATGGTATTTCGATGGTACACCAGGAGTTAAACCTGGTATTACAACGTTCGGTGATGGATAACATGTGGCTGGGGCGATATCCCACCAAAGGCATGTTTGTCGATCAGGACAAAATGTACCGCGAAACCAAAGCGATTTTTGATGAACTGGATATTGATATCGATCCGCGTGCGCGCGTCGGCACATTATCCGTTTCGCAAATGCAGATGATCGAAATCGCCAAAGCGTTTTCCTATAACGCGAAAATTGTGATTATGGATGAACCGACTTCTTCGTTAACCGAAAAAGAGGTCAATCATCTGTTCACTATTATTCGTAAATTAAAAGAGCGCGGCTGCGGTATTGTTTATATCTCGCATAAAATGGAAGAAATCTTCCAGTTATGTGATGAAGTTACCGTATTGCGCGACGGTCAGTGGATCGCCACCGAACCGCTGGCAGGACTGACGATGGACAAGATCATCGCCATGATGGTTGGGCGTTCTCTTAATCAGCGTTTTCCTGACAAAGAAAACAAGCCGGGCGAAGTCATCCTCGAGGTGCGTAACCTGACGTCACTGCGCCAGCCGTCGATTCGCGATGTCTCGTTTGATCTGCATAAAGGGGAGATCCTCGGTATTGCCGGGCTGGTGGGGGCGAAACGTACCGATATTGTTGAGACGTTATTTGGTATTCGCGAGAAATCGGCTGGCACCATAACGTTGCACGGCAAACAGATCAATAACCATAATGCCAACGAAGCCATAAACCACGGATTTGCACTGGTAACTGAGGAGCGCCGCTCAACGGGAATTTATGCCTATCTGGATATTGGTTTTAACTCGTTAATTTCCAATATTCGCAACTACAAAAATAAAGTTGGTTTACTGGATAACTCGCGGATGAAAAGCGATACCCAGTGGGTGATTGATTCGATGCGGGTAAAAACGCCGGGTCATCGGACGCAAATTGGTTCGCTCTCCGGTGGTAATCAGCAAAAGGTGATTATTGGTCGCTGGCTACTAACGCAACCAGAAATATTAATGCTCGATGAACCGACGCGCGGTATTGATGTCGGGGCGAAGTTTGAAATTTATCAGTTAATTGCCGAACTGGCGAAGAAAGGCAAGGGGATTATTATTATCTCCTCTGAAATGCCTGAGTTGTTAGGGATAACAGACCGTATTCTGGTCATGAGCAATGGTCTCGTTTCCGGAATTGTCGATACAAAAACAACAACGCAAAACGAAATTCTGCGTCTTGCGTCTTTGCACCTTTAAGATTAGGGGCTTCCCATGAGTGCGTTAAATAAGAAAAGTTTTCTTACTTACCTGAAAGAGGGCGGTATTTACGTCGTTCTTTTAGTTTTGCTGGCGATTATTATTTTCCAGGACCCAACATTTTTAAGTCTGTTGAACTTAAGTAATATTCTCACCCAGTCATCGGTGCGTATTATTATCGCGCTCGGTGTGGCAGGGTTAATTGTCACCCAGGGGACCGATCTTTCTGCTGGTCGTCAGGTAGGGCTGGCGGCAGTGGTGGCTGCGACATTATTGCAGTCCATGGATAACGCCAACAAAGTGTTCCCGGAAATGGCGACGATGCCGATTGCGCTGGTTATTCTGATTGTCTGTGCCATTGGTGCGGTGATCGGTTTGATCAACGGTCTGATTATCGCTTATCTCAACGTGACGCCGTTCATTACCACGCTCGGCACGATGATCATCGTCTATGGCATCAACTCGCTCTATTACGACTTTGTCGGGGCGTCGCCAATTTCTGGTTTTGACAGTGGCTTCTCTACCTTTGCTCAGGGCTTTGTCGCGCTGGGGAGTTTCCGTCTCTCTTACATCACCTTCTACGCGTTGATTGCGGTGGCGTTCGTCTGGGTGTTGTGGAACAAAACCCGCTTCGGTAAGAACATTTTTGCCATTGGCGGTAACCCGGAAGCGGCAAAAGTATCTGGTGTCAACGTCGGCCTGAACCTGCTGATGATCTACGCGTTGTCTGGTGTGTTCTATGCCTTCGGCGGGATGTTAGAAGCCGGACGTATCGGCTCTGCCACCAACAACCTCGGCTTTATGTATGAGCTGGATGCTATCGCGGCGTGCGTGGTAGGCGGTGTATCGTTCAGCGGCGGTGTGGGGACGGTGATTGGCGTGGTGACCGGGGTAATTATTTTTACCGTCATCAACTATGGCCTGACGTATATCGGCGTAAACCCATACTGGCAGTACATCATCAAAGGGGCGATTATTATCTTCGCCGTAGCGCTGGATTCACTGAAATACGCGCGTAAGAAATGATGTGAATGTGGTCCGCATTCGGTCATAAACGCACATAACATCATGATCTGTGTGGTTTTGTAGGCCGGATAAGGCGTTCACGCCGCATCCGGCAACAGGAGCCAAATGCCGGATGCAACGCTGGCGCGTTTTATCCGGCCTACAATAAGCTCAACATACTGATTTGTATGGTTTTGTAGGCCGGATAAGGCGTTCAAGCCGCATCCGGCGACAGGAACCAAATGCCGGATGCGTCTCTGGTTTTACAACGTTACCGGGTGTTCTTTCTCGCCTTTCTTAAACTTCACTTCCCCGAGCTCAATACAACCCACCGGGCAGACGTGACCACAAAGCAGACAACCCACACATTTCTCGGTATTACAATGCGGTGTGCGGGTTTTCTCGCTCCATTCCATCGCCTGGTGACCGCCGTCGTAACAGGAAATATAACAGCGTCCACAGCCAACACATTTATCAAGATTGATACGGGGATAGACAATATAACTGCGGTCTAAATCTTCCGCCGGGACAATATTGTTATTCGCCAGACCTACCATCTCCTGCAGCGAATCAAATCCCTGATCGGCGAGATAATGCGACAACCCGCTTGCCATATCTTCCACTATCCGATACCCGTACTGCATGATGCCGGTGGTCACCTGTAACGTTGCTGCGCCGAGCAATAAAAACTCAGCCGCATCCTCCCAGGTTTCAATGCCGCCGATACCGCTGATTGGGAAATCGCGCAGTTCTGGATGGGTGCGCATTTGCTGAATGAAGCGCAGGGCGATCGGTTTTACCGCTTTACCGGAATATCCGGAAATACTCGATTTTCCGTTAACGATCGGCATACCGATTTTCTGATTAAGATCGATATTGGTGATGGATTTAACGGTGTTAATCGCCGCAATGCCATCTGCGCCGCCGCGCTTCGCCGCCAGCGCCACTTCGCACATATCACCGATATTCGGCGTCATCTTCGCCAGCATTGGCAGCGTGGAACCCCGTTTCACTGCCCGACAATATTTTTCTACCAGCTCCGGGCTTTGCCCGACATCGCTACCCATCGCATGAGAAGTCATTTGCGGACAGGAGAAGTTACACTCGATCATATCCGCGCCAGCTTCTTGCACCAGGCGCGCCAGCTCCTCCCATTGCTGCTCATTTTCCCCCATGATCGAAGCGATCAATACTTTGTCCGGGTAATCTTCCTTCAGCCGACGCAGGGCGGCCAGATTCTCTTCCAACGGATGTTCAGCAATCTGCTCCATATTTTTGAAGCCGATAAAACCGGTATCTTCTTTCACCAGATGATCAAAACGCGGCGAGACTTCGTTGGCGATAAAAAAGCCGATCGTTTTAAACACCACACCGCCCCAACCTGTGTCGTAGGCTTTGGCACACATCTCATAGCAGTTGCCTACCGGCGAAGAAGAGAGGCAGAACGGGTTGGGAAACTTCACGCCGCAAAAAGTAATCGAAAGATCTTTCGTTAACATGAGCAAGCTCCCTCTAAATAGTGATGAATCGCCTCGGCGGCTTCTTTCCCGGTTTTCACGGCATAGACCACGGTTTTGTCACCCTCAACAATATCGCCAGCAGCAAAGACTTGCGGGTCGCGGGTCTGGTAATTTTGTGTTTTGATGGTGTTACGCTGCGGCTCTAACTCCGCAAAGGCATCTAGTCTGGCATGCTGACCGACGGCGAGAATAATTTTATCTGCCGCCATCGTCAGTTCGCCCGATAACCGTACATGCTTAAACGTGACTTTATTGCCTTCCACGGCTACTGGCGTGAATCCATCGATGATCGAAACGCCCAGCTCCCGGGCGCTGGTAAACTCTTTTTCGCTTGCCGGAAACTCATCTAACTCTTCACGCGCTACGCAAGTTACCGCCTGACAGCCGAGAACTTTCAGCGTGCTGGCTACGTCCATCGCAACATCACCGCCGCCGATAATTAATGCGCTTTGTGGAATGCTGATATCGCCTTGCGCCTGTCGTGCACGTTGCAAGAAGTCCACGGCAATCTCAACGTCGCTATGCTCAAACAGCGATAACCCGGAACCGCTCGATAACCCCACGGTGACCAGTACCGCGCGGTTTTCCGCTTTCAGTTGCTGCAGGGTGAGTGTTTTACCGACTTCGTTGTTGCACTTAATGGTCACGCCCATTTTTTCAATACGGGCGATCTCTGCATCCAGTACTGATTGCGGTAACCGGAATTGCGGAATACCGTTACGCAACCAGCCACCGGGTTGTGCTTCTTTCTCATAGATCGTGACGTCATAACCTTGGTTTGTCAGTGTCACACTGGCCTGCAATCCGGCAGGACCTGCGCCAATAATCGCGACTTTGCCGAGCGTTTTAGTACCGGGCTGATAAATTTCCATCCCGGTTTGTTGTTCAAAATCAGTAACAAAACGCTGTAAGCGGCCGATATCAATGGGAGCATCAACACCGGCACGGGTACAACCGCTTTGGCATAATTTCTCCGTCGGGCACACTCTGGCACAAACGGCACCGAGGGCATTATTTTCGCGAATTGTCTCGGCAGCGCCTTTAAAATTACGAAAGTAGATTGAGCGAATAAATTTCCCCGGATCGGTCTGTGCCGGGCAAGCCTGACTACAGGGAGCGTCATGACATAATAAACAGCGAGAGGCTTCTTTAATCGCCAGTAAAGGCGTAAAAGCCGGAGTGAGTTCATCCAGATAATTTTGTTGCGGCATGTGATCTTCCTTAATGCTATGAGTAATTAAGGCGAACGCTAAATAAATATTGCGTGCTGATATTAAGGCTAAGCGTGCGGGGGAATTTAAACTGTGAAAAGATTCACAAATAGCTGCGGTTAGGAATGTGATATCCGCAGCTTATCAGGTGAAGTAATAATTATTCTCAATAATTAACAGAAAAGAGAAAATATTAACGATAGAAAATAAGATAAACAATCATGCCGATAGATAAAATTCCGAAGCCGATATATGCCACCATATAAGCGAAAAAGAGTCCGGGATTTTTTGCTCGCCAGACATACACCGGTTCCGGTGCATTTTTAACCCGTTTATCAATCGCGCCTGCGCGCCAGCCTTTCCATGCTTCGCGGAAACAAAATATCGGGATAAGGAAAAAAACGGCAACGACAAAAAACTGCTGTACATCCATAACTACTTTCCTTGTTTCTTTTGTAATTCAAGTAACTGTTCGGGTGTGACGGCGGGATACCCCTGCGCATCTTCCGGCACCTGGTGCATAGCCGGAATAGGGACCAGCGGCCCTAAAAAACGCGGTTCACGTTTAAAAATATAAAGGTCAGCCAGCGCACCGAAACGGGCGGCAAATTCGCGAATACGTACTGACAGCATATCTTTCGGTGACGGTACGGCATAACACTGAGCCTGAATCCCCATATGCAGCGCAATAAATAATGCCCGCTCACAGTGGAAACGTTGGGTGATAATAATGAAATCATTAGTATCGAAAACTTTGCGTGTACGCACGATGGAATCCAGCGTACGAAAGCCTGCGTAATCGAGAACAATATCTGATGGGTCGACACCAGTAGCGATTAAGTCTTTGCGCATGGTCATCGGCTCATTATAACTTTGCAATGCGTTATCGCCGCTCAGTAATAGATAATTTACCTTACCGCTGTTATAGGCATTAATCGCTCCTTGAATGCGGTAGCGATAATACTGATTAATTACGCCAGTACGATAATATTTTGCTGTGCCGAGCACCACACCGACCTGGCGGTAGGGGAGATCCTGCAATTCGTCGTAGATATAAGGCGCGGTTTTCCAGCTCATCCAGCGATCGAGGCCGAGCACAGTCAACAGCAGCAAGCCGATCAGGACTAACAGGCTGAGGAACACGCGCTTTAACATGCAGGAGACTCGATCTAAGGAAAATTTCCATCAGGCTACTTTACCCGCTGGTTTTGCGCAAGAAATGGCAAACTGTTTGCCGGGATTTTCGACACCAGGAGAGGGCTGGCAAGCCGGACAAGGCGTTCACGCCGCATCCGGCACCAGGCTTAAGCGAGAAGCACGCGGTCGATATTGTGACAGCCGAGAGCTTTCAGTGTTGCGGAGGTGGCATCCCACTGAATCAACGGCGCATCGGCTTTTTCTGCCAGAACCGCGCGCTGGATATCCGGGTAATCATAACCCCTGAGATTCAATAGAATTAACGCTCCCTGCAACGGTGGCAGAGTCGGGTTGAATGCGGCGTTTTCAGCGTAGCTGCCGCTGAAAATACGACCGTCTTTACATTCCAGCGCGACACCGCTTGGCGACTTACTGTAAGGCATGTGCGAACGGTTTGCCGCCGCAATCGCCGCCTGAGAAAGCGCATCACCAGTCAGCGCATAGCCGTGATCCTGCTCGTCCATCAGCAGCGTTTTAATCTCCAGATCTTTCGGCCCAAAGGCATCCGGCAGATAGTCACGCAGCGCGTGTGCCTCGCGGCCCGGCAGATGAATACGCAGATCCAGACCGCTGTTCAGTTCATTCATAAACTGACGGCAGTGACCACAAGGCGTGTAGTTAACGGTGATGGCTGCAAGCGCTTTTTCACCACTCAACCAGGCGTGGCTGATCGCGCTTTGTTCGGCATGAACGGTTTGCTGCATTGTCGCACCAATAAATTCCATATTGGCACCAAAATACCAGGTTCCGCTCACACCGCGCGCAATTGCGCCAACATTAAAATTCGACAATGGCGTACGCGCACAGGCCGCCGCCAGCGGAAGTAGTGCGAATGCCAGCGCGTCTTCGTCCAGCCCCGTTGCGCTCTTCAGCGATGAGACTTGCTCCCCGGTCAACAAAGCGGGGAAGTACTTGTCTGCCAGAATAGGTTCCAGTGCAGATTGCAAGTTATCCGCAAGTTGGGCAAAAGCGGTTTGAAAACGTGGATGCATGGCGTTGCCTCATAATCATGTAATGGGATAACAGTTTACGAACCCGTTATGGCTTTATATGTGATCTGAATCTCATTAATTATGCAACGCGTGAAACTTACATCAAAAATGCGCGACGCATCGCAAATTTTAGCCCATTACTGCCAGAATAATCGGGAAAAGGAACGGTGCGATCAGCGAAGTAATTATCCCGCACAACACCAGCGCCAGCGAACTAAATGCACCTTCCTGATAATCCAGCTCGGCACAGCGCGCCGTACCGAGGGCGTGCGAGGCTGTCCCCATTGCCAGACCGCGCGCAGCTTTGGTACGAATACGCATCGCATTAAGCAATGTATGGCCAAACACAGCGCCGAGGATGCCGACGAAAATCACGCAAACTGCGCTGATTGCCGGAATACCGCCAATACTGCCGCCAACTGCCATTGCAATAGGCGTGGTGACTGATTTCGGCAGGATTGACGCGGCGATTTCCGGAGAAGCGCCCATCAACAATGCCACGGAAGTCCCCGTCACCATCGCAACCACGCTGCCGATAAAACAGATGGTGATGATCGATTTCCAGCGCGCGCGGATCTGGTGTAGCTGCTCATATAAAGGATAGGCCAGCGCGACGACCGCCGGTTGCAGCAGATCGTTTAGCACTTCGCTACCTTTAAAGTAGCTGTCGTAAGAGATGCCGGTCAGCATTAAAAAAGGAATGATCACCACCATTGCTACCAGCAACGGGTTAAGCAAGGGAAACTTATACCGTGCCGCCAGTTTGCGGGCGGCAAAAAAGACAATCAACGTCAGCGGTAATGACCACCAGATATTCGCCATCATTCTTCTGATCCTTTCTGACCTACGACTTTACGTTCACCGTGCACCAGTTGCGAACTCCAGCTCACCACCAGAAAAACCACCAGCGTACTGACAGCACAGGAAACCACTACCGGGCCAAACTGTGCGCGGAGCAAATCAAAATATTGCATGACGCCTACGCCAATCGGCACAAACAATAGCGCCATATAGCGAATCAGTACGTAGCACCCCGGATTGACCCATTTTGCCGGAAGAATTTGCAAGGCCAGCAGGACAAACAGGATCAGCATACCGATGATGCTGCCCGGAATGGTTACCGGTAGCAGGGAAGCAATGAAAATGCCTGCATACAGGCAGGCATAAATCAGGACGAAAGCGCGTAAATATTGCCAGATAATGTTCAGTGTCTTACTCATAATCAACACCCCAGATGAGATGGATTCATCATACAATTAATTCGTAAAACGTGCTACCGATCACATTAAGAATTCTCAGCATAGTTGAATTTTAGGGAAGTAACCTCGGGCGATCGCCCAGTTCAGCACACTAATTCTGCTGTAAAAAGTGCAGAAACTGACTTAAAGCATAAGAAGGCGTTTCGTTATTGCGCCAGAACACACCGACGCTGCCTTTCTGTTCTATCTTTGGCAGGTTGAGGATCACCAGTTGTCCCTGGCTGGCATAACGTTGCGCCAGGCGTAATGACAAAATAGAGATCATATCGCTGCTTTGTAACAGGTTGGTACTGACGTTCATCGACGCCGACTCAATCGTGTTTTCTGGCAGCATCACGCCGTGGTCTACCAGCGCATTATCAATGCTGATGCGGATGGGGGTACCTGTCGGCCAGACTATCCACCGCCAGTTAGCAAGATCATTCCAGCTGAGGGTGGCGTATTTCGCCAGTGGATGCTCAGGACGGGCGACAAAACACACCGGCTCGGTGTAGAGCACGCGATAATTCAGCGGCAGCTGCAACGCGCGACCGCCAATTCGCCCAACCACCACATCGACAGAACCTGCCAACAGATCTTGCAGCAATGGGGTCATCACCTTCTCTTCGATATTCAGGTGTAGAGTTGGCATCTCCTTGAGCAAATGCAAAATCGCCTGGGATACGCAGTCAGTGGCGACGGGAGAACAGCCAATTTTCAGACTGCCGACCAGACCACCTTGTTTAAAACGGGCCAGTTCATGTTGCGAGCGCTCCATGTCATTGATTAACCGTTGGGCATGTTGCAATAACATTTTGCCGCCTTCAGTAGGACGAAGTCCTTTGCTGTGCCGCTCAAAAAGTGTGAGTCCGATCTCATCTTCCAGATGTGACAACCATTTCGAAAGCGCGGGTTGGGTGATATTCATCATCCGTGCGACATGGGTCAGATTACCCTGTTCACCCAGCGCCACCAGCATTTGCAGGTGATGAAGCTTTAGTTTCTGCGCCCAGTTTGCCATTTGCCATAACCTTCAGGTTATCTCTCTGCTCGAAATGCCATTGTACATTTCATCTCTTTAATCACAATATCGCAACATACACAAAACAAAAGAAACATCTACCTTACCTGCACTGAGGCATTTACTATGACTCAACGACGTGATCTACAAGCACTGATCGATGCCGCTCCGGTCGGCAAGATGCAGTGGCGCGTTATCATCTGCTGTTTTCTGGTGGTAATGCTCGATGGTTTTGACACCGCGGCTATCGGCTTTATCGCCCCTGATATTCGCACTCACTGGCAACTCACCGCAGGCGATCTCGCCCCGCTTTTTGGCGCGGGTCTGCTGGGGTTAACCGCAGGCGCACTGCTTTGTGGCCCGTTGTCCGATCGCTTTGGTCGCAAACGGGTGATTGAGCTGTGTGTCTTTTTGTTTGGCGCGTTAAGCCTTGCCTCGGCTTTCTCACCGGATCTGCAAACGCTGGTATTCCTGCGTTTCCTAACCGGCCTTGGGCTGGGTGGCGCGATGCCAAACACCATCACCATAACCTCGGAATATCTGCCTGCCCGCCGCCGCGGCGCGCTGGTGACGCTGATGTTTTGCGGCTTTACGCTGGGTTCGGCGTTTGGCGGGATTGTTAGCGCGCAGCTGGTGCCGGTGATTGGCTGGCACGGCATTCTGGTGTTGGGGGGCGTGTTACCGCTGATGCTGTTTGTCGCACTGCTGGTAGTTCTGCCGGAATCGCCACGCTGGCAGGTGCGCCGCCAGCTACCGCAGGCGGTGATTGCGAAAACCGTCAGCGCCATCACCCGCGAGCGTTATGTCGATACCCACTTTTATCTCATTGAATCAGCCTCCGTTACAAAAGGCAGCATTCGTCAACTGTTTATGGGACGTCAGTTACCCATCACGTTGATGCTGTGGGTAGTGTTCTTTATGAGCCTGCTGATTATTTACCTGCTCTCAAGCTGGATGCCGACGCTACTGAACCATCGCGGCATCGACCTGCAACACGCGTCCTGGGTCACCGCCGCGTTCCAGATTGGTGGTACGTTAGGCGCGCTGGCGCTGGGTGTGCTGATGGATAAGTTCAATCCTTTCCGCGTACTGGCACTGAGCTATGCCATAGGCGCTGTATGCATCGTGATGATTGGCTTAAGCCAGGACGGATTATGGCTGATGGCGCTGGCGATTTTCGGCACCGGCATTGGTATTAGCGGATCGCAGGTGGGGCTGAATGCGCTGACCGCCACACTTTATCCAACACAAAGTCGCGCCACGGGCGTGAGCTGGTCAAACGCCGTGGGTCGCTGCGGTGCGATTGTTGGCTCGCTTTCTGGCGGCGTGATGATGGCGATGAATTTCTCTTTCGACACCCTGTTTTTCATTATCGCTGTGCCCGCGGCGATCAGTGCGGTGATGTTAGCCTTGCTGATTACCGTGGTTCGCCAGTCGACCTCTGTCCCTGACTCACTGCCTCGCGCAGGCGTTGTGAACGAATAAGGAGCATCCTAATGACTGATAACAATCAAAATAGCCGCGAACAATTTTATCAGCACATTTCCGGGCAAAACCTGACCCCGCTGTGGGAGTCACTACACCATCTGGTGCCGAAAACGCCCAACGCTAACTGTGCGCCAGCGTACTGGAATTATCAGGAGATCCGCCCGCTGCTGCTGGAGAGCGGCAGCCTGATTGGCGCGAAAGAGGCGGTGCGCCGCGTGCTGGTGCTGGAAAACCCGGCGCTGCGCGGGCAGTCTTCCATCACCGCGACTTTATATGCCGGTTTGCAACTGATCATGCCGGGCGAAGTGGCACCGAGTCATCGCCATAACCAGTCGGCGCTGCGTTTTATTGTTGAAGGCAAAGGGGCATTTACCGCCGTTGACGGCGAACGCACGCCAATGAATGAGGGCGATTTTATCCTCACTCCGCAGTGGCGCTGGCACGATCACGGTAACCCTGGCGACGAACCAGTTATCTGGCTCGATGGGCTGGATCTGCCATTAGTGAATACTCTGGGCTGCGGTTTTGCCGAAGATTACCCGGAAGAGCAACAACCGGTAACGCGTAAAGAGGGCGATTATCTGCCGCGTTACGCTGCCAATATGTTGCCGCTGCGCCATCAGACCGGGAACTCCTCACCCATCTTTAACTACCGTTATGACCGCAGCCGCGAAGTGCTGCACGATTTAACCCGCCTGGGCGATGCCGATGAGTGGGATGGCTACAAAATGCGCTACGTCAACCCGGTCACCGGTGGCTATCCGATGCCGTCGATGGGCGCTTTTCTGCAACTGCTGCCGAAAGGGTTCGCCTCCCGCGTGGCGCGTACCACTGACAGCACCATCTATCACGTGGTGGAAGGCGGCGGGCAGGTCACTATTGGCAATGAAACCTTCAGCTTTAGTGCAAAAGATATCTTCGTGGTGCCGACCTGGCACGGCGTGTCGTTCCAGACCACGCAAGATACCGTGTTATTCAGTTTTTCGGACAGACCGGTACAAGAAGCCCTGGGACTGTTCCGCGAAGCGCGTTATTAATTTGGGAGAGAAAAAATGACTCAATACGTATTCGAACCACAAGCGCCCGTTACCGTACCGGTTGTTGGCAGTGATGAACAATTCCCCGTGCGCCGCGTGTACTGCGTCGGACGTAACTATGCCGCCCACGCCCGCGAAATGGGCTTTGATCCGGATCGTGAACCGCCATTCTTCTTCTGCAAACCGGCGGATGCCGTTGTTCCGGTTGCCGCTGGCGAAACGCTGGCGCTGCCGTATCCGGCGCAGACCGATAACTACCATTACGAAATTGAACTGGTGGTGGCGATTGGTAAAAAGGGCAGTGATATCCCGCTGGAAAACGCCCATGAATATGTTTGGGGTTATGCCACGGGTCTTGATATGACTCGTCGTGACCGTCAAATGGAAATGCGCCAGATGGGCCGCCCGTGGGAAATCGGCAAAGCGTTTGATCTCTCGGCCCCCATCGCGCCGCTGCACAAAGCCAGCGAAACCGGCGGTATTGATAACGCGCCAATCTGGTTACAGGTTAACGGCGAAGATCATCAGCGCAGCGATATTCGCCATCTCATCTGGTCAGTGAATGAAACCATCAGCTACCTGTCCGGCTTTTTTGAACTGCAACCGGGCGATCTGATCTTCACCGGTACGCCGGAAGGGGTTGGCCCGGTAGTGAAAGGTGATGTGATCACGGGCAACGTCGAGGGCTTAACGCCTATCGCGGTGAAAATTGTCTGAGGTGCATGATGAAGCTGTACAGTTTTTTTAATAGTTCAGCATCGTACCGGGTACGCATTGCGCTGGCGCTGAAAGGCATTGATTACCATACCGAAGGGGTGAATATCCGCATTGGTCAGCAAAATGAACTGGCCTACCGGCGGATGAATCCGGTCGGGCTGGTGCCGACGCTGCTGACTGACGAGGGCGAATCACTTGGACAATCGCTGGCGATTATTGACTGGCTGGATCGTCACTACCCCCAAGTTCCGCTGATGCCGCAGGAAGAGCCGGCCCGCAACAAGGTGCTGGAAATTGTCTATGCCATCGCCTGTGATATTCATCCACTGAATAACCTGCGCGTGCTGCGCTACCTGACCGAAGAGCTGAACGTCAGTGAAGAAGATAAAAAACGCTGGTATGCGCACTGGATCCAGCAAGGGTTAAGCGCGGTGGAACAGCTGTTGCGCCAGAGCCAGTCGGGGCAATTTTGCGTGGGCGAGACGCCGACGCTGGCAGATTGCTGCCTTGTCCCGCAGTGGGCGAACGCGCTACGCATGAACTGCGATCTGAGTGGGTATCCGCGCTGCAAAGCGGTGTACGACGCCTGCACGCAGCTGCCAGCGTTCATTGCCGCAGCGCCAGAAAATCAACAAGATAAAATTTCAGCCTGACCAGGAGAACCATGATGACTAAAGTGACACGCGCAGTAATTGTGGGAGGCGGGATCGGCGGTGCGGCAACTGCGCTGTCACTGGCCCGCCAGGGGATCAAAGTGGTGCTGCTGGAAAAGGCGCATGAGATTGGTGAGATTGGCGCGGGCATCCAGTTGGGGCCAAATGCGTTTTCGGCGTTGGATAGCCTCGGCGTCGGCGAAATCGCCCGCCAGCGCGCGGTATTCACCGATCACATCACCATGATGGATGCGGTAAACGCCGAAGAAGTGGTGCGCATTGAAACCGGTCAGGCCTTTCGCGACCATTTCGGCGGCCCTTACGCGGTGATCCACCGGGTTGATATTCACGCCTCGGTGTGGGAAGCGGTACTGACGCATCCGGACGTGGAATATCACACCTCCACCAACGTCGTGGATATTCGTGAGACGGAAGACGATGTCACCGTGTTTGACGATCGCGGCAATAGCTGGAGCGGCGATATTCTGATTGGCTGTGATGGCGTGAAGTCAGTGGTGCGCCAGAGCTTATTAGGCGATGCGCCGCGCGTCACCGGACATGTGGTCTACCGCGCAGTTATCGATTGTGCGGATATGCCGGAAGATTTGCGCATTAACGCACCAGTACTGTGGGCGGGGCCGCACTGTCACCTGGTGCATTACCCTTTGCGCGGCGGCAAGCAGTATAACCTGGTGGTGACATTCCACAGCCGCCAGCAGGAAGAGTGGGGCGTGAAGGATGGCAGTAAAGAGGAAGTGCTCTCTTACTTTGAAGGGATTCACCCCCGTCCTCGCCAGATGCTGGATAAACCGACCTCCTGGCGACGCTGGTCAACCGCCGACCGTGAACCGGTAGCGAAGTGGGGAACGAAGCGCATTACGCTGGTTGGCGATGCGGCCCATCCGGTGGCGCAGTATATGGCGCAGGGTGCCTGTATGGCGTTGGAAGACGCGGTAACGCTCGGCAAGGCGCTGGCGCAGTGTGAGGGGGATGCGGCGCAAGCCTTTGCACTGTATGAGTCGGTACGTATTCCGCGCACCGCGCGCATCGTCTGGTCGACCCGTGAAATGGGGCGGGTTTATCACGCCGCAGGAGTAGAGCGCCAGGTACGAAACCTGCTGTGGAAAGGTAAATCGCAGGCAGAGTTTTACCGCGGCATGGAGTGGCTGTACGGCTGGAAAGAAGATAACTGTCTGCAACCACGCTGAGTACTTTAATCCGCTGACCGGAGGCGCTAACATAGCGCCTCATTTTTTTGCGGGTGATGATATGCGTGTGTTACTGGCACCGATGGAGGGAGTGCTTGACTCTCTGGTGCGTGAATTGCTGACCGAAGTTAACGACTACGATCTGTGCATCACCGAGTTTGTCCGCGTGGTGGATCAACTGCTGCCGGTAAAAGTCTTTCATCGCATTTGCCCTGAGCTACAAAACGCCAGCCGGACACCATCTGGTACGCTGGTGCGCGTGCAGTTGTTAGGTCAGTTCCCACAATGGCTGGCAGAGAACGCCGCCCGTGCGGTGGAGTTAGGTTCCTGGGGCGTGGATCTCAATTGCGGCTGCCCGTCGAAAACGGTTAACGGTAGCGGCGGCGGGGCGACGTTACTCAAAGATCCTGAACTCATCTACCAGGGTGCAAAAGCGATGCGTGAAGCTGTACCGGCGCATTTGCCCGTCAGCGTGAAAGTGCGTCTGGGCTGGGACAGCGGTGAGAAGAAATTTGAAATCGCCGATGCGGTTCAACAGGCTGGCGCTACGGAGCTGGTGGTGCATGGACGGACAAAAGAGCAGGGTTACCGCGCGGAGCATATTGACTGGCAGGCGATTGGCGATATTCGCCAGCGGCTGAATATTCCGGTGATTGCCAACGGTGAAATCTGGGACTGGCAGAGTGCGCAACAATGCATGGCGATCAGCGGCTGCGACGCAGTGATGATTGGTCGCGGGGCGCTCAATATTCCCAACCTGAGCCGGGTGGTAAAATATAACGAACCGCGAATGCCGTGGCCGGAGGTGGTTGCTTTGCTGCAAAAATATACCCGTCTGGAAAAGCAGGGCGATACCGGGTTATATCACGTTGCGCGGATTAAACAGTGGTTGAGTTATTTGCGTAAAGAATACGATGAAGCAACAGAATTATTTCAGCATGTTCGGGTGTTGAATAATCCCCCTGATATTGCAAGGGCTATTCAGGCAATTGATATCGAGAAACTCTAATAAACCATAGTGATGTTTTTTGACAATGTGTTAGCTCTTTATCAATAGGCCGCACGGTTGTTTGGTGGCGTCAAAATTGCCGAGGCGTTCCCTGAAGGCCGGGGCAGCCCACATGGATGTGGGCTGAGGGCGC
>ERZ773131.946-NODE-946-length-22832-cov-3.485490_pt1 | contig 22832 bp, 18 predicted proteins | sample MGYA00511082_ERZ773131 | MGnify/ENA primary metagenome ERZ773131 (study PRJEB29015, sample SAMEA2737813) | human gut metagenome | biome: human gut; feature: human-associated habitat; material: faeces | place: China | collected 2012 ... | reverse complement strand
GTCAGTGGACAATCTGATAATACTCTCGCAGATACTCAATGTTTCGCTCGATGAATTGCTGACCGGCTGCACCGAGCGCGTCCGCGACGAAAAACGCAGGGCGGGCGTCAGACCCGACTATCCGTCGCTCCACCCGTGGGAGCTGTATTCCGGGGAGCTGATGGTTGAGTTCAGGCAGTCGCGCGAAGAGGGCATAGATATCGGTGAATACGAGGAGCTTTTCAAGGCTGTTTCGCATCTTCCGGGCGGCGAATATAAAGAGCGCATAGCGGATGTCATGTTTGATATAGCGTCCCGCACTCCGATTAAAAAGGACTATGAATTTGACGAGCCGAGCGAGCTCGACGAGATAAAACTGTGCAGGGGAACAGTCCACGAAAAGCGTGGCGTTGACAAATCCTGCCTGCACGATAAAATAGCCGGCGCTTGGTACGGCAGGATATGCGGCTGCTTCCTTGGGAAGCCCATCGAGGGCGTGAGAAATCCGGAGCTCGGCATTCTCCTGCGCGAGACGGGAAACTATCCGATGCACAGATATATCAAACGCAGCGATCTGTCCGATGAGCTGCTCGGGCGCGTCGGGAGCTGGCTCGGCAAGAATATGTATGCCGATATTTCCGAGTGCGCCCCGGCGGATGACGATACGAACTACACGGTGCTTTATCAGGAGCTTATAGAAAAATACGGCAGGGATTTTACCTCGAAAAATGTGGCGGATATCTGGCTTGACAGGCAGCCGAAAAATGCCTACTGCACCGCCGAGCGAGCGGCATTCTGCAACTTCGTCAAGGACTTTGTGCCGCCCGCGTCCGCAGAATATAAGAACCCCTACCGCGAGTGGATAGGTGCGCAGATAAGGGACGATTATTTCGGTTATATCAATCCCGGCGACCCGGAGACGGCGGCGAATATGGCGTACCGCGACGCGTGCGTATCCCACACGAAAAACGGCATTTACGGCGAAATATTCAGCGTGTCTGTCGTTGACACGACAGCGGCGGGGGACACTTTTCGCGGCTTTTTCTTCGCCATGCTCGAGCGATTCGGCGCAGAACGCGCGCTGAAAATTGCCTCGGCGGCTTCGGCTGTCGCAGTCTCGCGTCCGGGCGCATCTGCGTCGATACCGACGCTCGACGAAGTAAAGAAATTTCTCGAAGAGCGCGGCGAGAGCCTGCTGTGAAGCTTTGATAATATGTCCGGAATACTTAGGTGTTCCGGATTTTTTATATTTTGACATCGGTGGTATAATAATATTCGGAGCGCACCGCGCTATCAAACAAAAAGGCGGAAGCCTATGACAAAACTCAGCTCAAAAACAAAAGGTGTTTTCTATATAATTTTGGCGGCGTTCGGCTTTTCGCTGATGTCGATGTTTGTCAAGCTCGCGGGAGATCTGCCATCGTTTCAGAAGGCGTTTTTCAGGAATTTTATCGCGCTGATTTTTATTTTTATCATGATGCTGCGCGATAAAACAGGATTCGTGCCCGCGAAAAAGAATATCCCCGATCTTTTCGGGCGCTGCTTTTTCGGCACTCTCGGCATGCTGTGCAATTTCTACGCGATAGGTAAACTCAACCTGTCGGACGCGAATATGCTCAACAAACTCTCGCCGTTTTTTGCGATAATATTCTCTGTAATTCTGCTCAAAGAGCGCCCGAGCATAGTTCAGATAGCGGGCGTGTGCGTTGCGTTCGCGGGCAGCATGTGCATCATAAAGCCGGGGTTTGACAATCCCGAAGTGCTTGCGGCCGTCGCGGGGCTTCTCGGCGGAGCGGGTGCGGGAATAGCCTATACTTTCGTGCGCCGCCTCGGCTCAAGAAAAGAGGACAGCAAGCGTATAATCTTCTGGTTCTCCGCGTTTTCGTGCGCGCTGTGCCTGCCGTTTATGATAGCGGGGTACAAGCATATGAGCGCTATGCAGCTTATTTATCTCGTCCTCGCGGGGACTTTCGCCTGCGTCGGTCAGATAGGAATAACTCGGGCGTATATCTGCGCGCCGGCGAAGGAGATTTCGGTCTATGACTACACGCAGGTGCTCTTCGCCGCGGCGCTCGGATTTTTCGTCTTCGGCGATGTGCCGGATGTCCTGAGCGTCATAGGCTATGTCCTCATCTGTGGCGCGGGAGTGGGGATGTTCGTATATAACAAGCGCAGAACGGCATAAAAAACAGAGCAGGTCATCGGATATCCGGTGACCTGCTTTTTAAATTTATTCCGAAAATTCTGCAATGACTGCGAGGAAAACTTCTCCGTAGCGCTGTGATTTTGCCTGACCGACTCCGGAGACCTCCATAAATTCCTCCTGCGTTTTCGGCTTGAGGCGGCACATATCGATGAGCGTCGCGTCGGTGAAAACGACATAAGCCGGTATGCTCTGGCGCATGGCGAGACTTTTTCGCAGATCCTTGAGCGCGGCGAGGAGCTTTTCGTCCGCCGGCGGGAGCGGAGCGTCTTTTGCGGCGGCAGCTTTCTTTTTCTGTGGTATCTCGAGCATCATGCGCAGCGTCTCCTGACCCGTCAGAACTCCGTGGCTCTTCGGCGCGAGTTTGAGTATCGGGTATTCGTCGCCCTGTGCGGTCATGTATCCGTTTTCGCAGAGATGGTCGATGATGTCGCGCAGCCGCTTTTCGGGGCAGTCCGCCATTATGCCGTAGGTAGATTGTCTGCTCAGCCCGGCGGATATCAGCCGCTCGTTTTTGCTCCCGCGCAGGACATCGCAAATTACTTTTTTGCCGTATCGCTGACCCGTCCGTGCGACGCATGACATTATCTTCTGCGCGTCAACCGTGATATCCGTGTTCTCGTGATTCGAGAGGCAGTTGGAGCACTTTTCGCACCGCTCGGGGCCCTTGTCGCCGAAATATTCGAGTATGAATTTACGCAGGCACTTGTGCGTCGTGCAGTAAAAAGTCATCTGCTTGAGCCGCTCTCTGTCGCGCCGTCTGACCTCTTCCTGCTAATCCTCGGTGAGGTCGGGGTTCGGCTCGGAGTTGTTTATTAAGAACTGATTCGTCCGCACGTCCTTTGCGCTGTAGAGCAGAATACAGTCCGCACTCCTGCCGTCGCGCCCGGCGCGTCCCGCCTCCTGATAGTAGCTCTCCATATTCTTCGGCATGTTGTAGTGGATGACGAACGAGACATTCGATTTGTCGATCCCCATGCCGAAGGCGTTTGTGGCGACCATTATCGCCGCGCGGTCATAGACAAAATCGTCCTGGTTGCGCCTGCGTTCATTTTCATCAAGCCCTGCGTGGTAGCGGGTAGCGGCGAATCCGTTTTTTTGAAGCAGTTCGCACACTTCCTCGACCGCCTTGCGCGTCGAGCAATAAACTATGCCGGATTCATTCTTGCGCTCTTTTATCAGCTTCATCAGCTCGATCGATTTGTTCTTCGGCTGCATGACGGAAAAGAACAGGTTCGGCCTGTCGAAGCCCGTTGTGACAACGAGCGGGGAGACGAGCCTGAGCAGCGTTTTTATATCATCTCTGACGGCTCCCGTGGCGGTAGCGGTAAACGCGCCGACAACGGGACGGGAGTTAAGAGCGTCGATAAAATCGGGTATTTTCAGATAGCTCGGGCGAAAATCCTGACCCCATTGCGAGACACAGTGCGCCTCGTCGACCGCAACCATGGATATATTGAGATTGCGGCATATTCCGAGAAAAGCGGGCGCGCAGAGCCGCTCCGGTGCGACATAAATTATTTTATATTTGCCGTTCTCCGTGTTTTGCAGCACTTTCAGATACTGCGCATAGGTCAATGAGCTGTTTATGTATGCGGCGGAGACGCCCGACTGGACGAGCGCGCTGACTTGATCTTTCATCAGAGAGATGAGCGGGGAGACGACAATAGTGATGCCGTCAAACATGAGTGCGGGCACCTGATAGCATATCGACTTCCCGGCGCCCGTGGGCATGATGCCGAGAACATCGCGCCCGCCGAGCAGGCTGTCCGTTATTCTGTCCTGCCCCTCGCGGAAAGAATCGTGGCCGAAATATTCTTTTAATACGCTGAGCTTGTCCCTCACCGTTTGCACCTCAACAGAAATATTTATAAAATTAATTATACTCTGCGGCGCGAAAAACATCAAGAAAATAAAAATAACGGCGGGCGAAAAATCGCCGACCGCCTGAAATATTTATAACGCAGCGTTATCAATCAAATAACCAAAAGACGGAATTCTTTCCGTTATTTATCCGCCGCTCTGCCTGCAAAATGCCGCCTGCGGGTGCACAAAACGGAGATAATCCGACCGCAGGGGAAAGACGATGCACAAAAGGTGGAAAAAAGGCATCCCTGGCTTTTGCGGACAGGCTTATGGCGGTCCCCATCAACGATTAATAACGCTGCGTTAATAATTAAAGTACATCATTGAAAAATATATTTTGCAATGTCGATTTTTGCCAAAAAGCCGCAGACAAAACGGGCGTAATATAGCCCGAACATGCAAAAGCAGCCGCGCGGGCGACTGCTTTGCTTTATATCTGATTTATTCCGCGACCTTCATCGTCAGCTCGAGTATGCGCTTGACGCTTGTCTCGAGGTCGGCGCGGGTTATCTTGCCGTTTTCAAAAGCGGCTTTCAACTCCTCGGGCTCGCCGTCGCCCATCTTGACATCGTTGCCGGCGAGAACCTCGTCGGAGTGGTTGCTGTGGACGCCCCAGTCTGTTGTGACCATGCCCTTGAAGCCCCACTCGTTGCGGAGCATCTCGGTGAGCAATTCGTAGCTTACCGAAGTGTGGCAGCCGTTGATGAGATTGTAGGAGGACATAATTGTCCACGGGTCGGCATCTTTGACGCATATTTCGAAGCCGCGCAGATATATCTCCCTGAGCGCGCGTTCGGAGACTCTGGAATCGCATTCAAAGCGGTTCGACTCCCTGTTGTTGCAGGCAAAGTGCTTTACCGATGCGGCGATTTTCTGCGACTGGATGCCGCGTACGTCGGCGGCGCAGCACTTTCCGGCGAGGAGGGGATCCTCGGAGAAATACTCGAAGTTGCGTCCGCACAGGGGATTGCGGTGGATGTTCATGGCGGGTGCGAGCCATACGCCGAGATTGTTTTCTCGCAGCTCCGCGCCGCCTGCCGCGCCGACTTCTTCAATGAGTTCCGTGTTCCATGTGCACGCGAGAAGCGTTGCGCAGGGCCATGCCGTTGTGGGCACGCCCGTTGAAGCGTTGAGGCGCAGACCCGCAGGCCCGTCAGCAGTCGGGACGGGCGGCACATCGAGGCGTTTCATGCCGCCGAACGCGCCTGTGTTGCAGACTCCGGGCTGATTCTGATGCCCGCCGACAAAGTCGATAAGCTCGTCAACGGTGAACTGCTTTATAAATTCATCGAGCGTTATATTTTCGCCGACTTCGTCAAACATGATCGTGTCTTTGGGCGCGGTTGCTTCGATAGAAGCGTGCGTGCCGCGGGTGTAAACGGGTTCGCCCGTCGGGAGATTTTCAAAGCTGCCGTCCGCGAGCAGACGCTTTTCGAGCTTGAACGGTCTGCAGAGCGGCTTCGATTCTTTTGTGATTATATCCTCGCTCAGCACGAAGTCGTAGCGAAGCTTTTCTGTCGCTCTGACGGAATTTCCGAGGTAGAACGAGTATGTGCCTTTTTCGAGCACGAATGCTGATTTCTTTATCTTGCCGAGATCGTCGAAGCTTGCCATATCGCTTATATCGAAGCTCAGCGCGATTGCCTCGGACTCACCGGGGGAGAGAAGCTTCGTCTTTTTGAACGCGGCGAGCCCCTTTGCGGGCTTGCCGAGCTTGCCCTGCGGCGCGCTGTAATAGAGCTGAACGACCTCTTTGCCGGGCACTTTGCCGATGTTTTTGACCGTCACCGCAGCGACTATCTTTCCGTCGCTCTCGCCGCAGAATGCGCCGCTGAACTCGAAATCAGTATAAGAGAGACCGAAGCCGAACGGATAGCGAACTTTTTCGGCGGCGCCGGGAATCGTCTCGAAATAGCGGTAGCCGACATATATGTCATCAAAATAATCGAGATGCTCGAAGCCTGTCAGGAACTCCTGCGCATTTTGATATGAGTCGTAGGAGTCGGGGATAGTGTCTGCCAATTTGCCGGAGGGGTTGACATCGCCGCAGATAATATCAGCTATCGCCATGCCACCCTCGAGTCCGCCCTGCCAGCCGGAGATTATCGCACCGACTTTTTCGTTGTCCGCGAAATACTCGCAGTCAACGACTGCGCCGGAGTTGAGGACTATAACTGTGTTCGGAAACGCCGCAGCGACTCGGTCTATGAGGCTTTTCTCCGTGTCCGAAAGGTAGTAGTCGCCGGGGATAGCCTTTCTGTCAACGCCCTCTGCGGAGAAGCGGCTGAGGGTTATTATCGCGATATCCGCGTTCGCGGCTGCCTCCGCTATGAGCTCGTCGGGCATATGCGCCTCGGCAACATGCATGCTCGCGAAGGTGTCGTAGATTATATCGTCTTTCTCTTTGCAGAAGGACATGGCGTTGACCTTGTCCCATATCTTCTCAATCTGGGCGCGGGTCGGGATGCGCTTGCTCGCCTCCTTGACGTATTCTTTGTAGAACTCGACGGTCGGCTTGAACACGCTGACCTTGCCCTCGGCTTCCTTCTGACTGAATCCGTCATAGACATTGCGGATGTAGGCGCAGAAAACGTCGCCGCTTCCGCCGCCGCCCTTTATGTATTCGATAGTCGCCTTGCCGAAGAGTGCGACTCTTGTTCCGCGCGTGAGCGGCAGAGTGTGAAGCCTGTTTTTGAGCAGAACCATACCCTCGCCGGCGGCCTTTCTCGAGAGCGCGGCGTGCTCGGGTGAACCTGTGACCTTTCTGCCGTCCGCGCCGAGCGGAATGCAGGGCTGATATCTGAATCTTGCGTATTTGTCCATAGCTGTTCTCCGTCCTTTATTTGAATTTATTTAAGCTCACCTTGTGTTATTCTGTCGATGAAAATGCATTCCGACTCATACGAATCCGGCTTGTTTTCGTCTATTATAATCAGTCTGCCGCCGCGTTTGTCGCCGTAGGTGTGGTAGCCCGCGCCGGGGGTCTGAACGAGCTTTATGCCGTCGACTTCCATTGTGAATGTGTTCACATGGTCGTGGCCGAAGAATGCGGCGACTATATCGCCCGTTCTCTTCCAGCGCTCGAATTCGTCGCCGTTTTCGAGCGGCGGGCATGGGGATTCGTGAATCTCGCCCTCGAGCAGTGCGCCGTCCGGGACGGAGTAGTGCTGCGCGCCGAGGCTGTATTCGCCATCCGGGTCTTTTTTGAGCTTTTTGTATTCCTGAATGACGGGGATATGCTGAAACAGCAGAGAGGGCACGGCTTTTCCGCCGTTCTGCGCCTTGAGTTCGGCGGCGCGTCTTTCGTACCACGCTATCTGATCTTTTTTTACAAAGCCGTATCCGGCATCGTCTATAACATTGAACTCATCGTCCCTGACATAGTCGCCCGAGTCGATGCACCAGATGTTCCAGGCGATATGCTTGCCGTCGGAAGACAAAATAGGCAAACTGCAATTCGCGCAGCCGGAGACATCCTCGTCGTTCATCGTGCTCCTGAAATTCTCGTATTCGGCGTATATACAGATCTGATTCTCTTTCGCGAGAAACGGCAATTTGGGCTGAGCCTCGGCATCGTGATTGCCGAAAACTATGGCGAGCGGGATATTTTTCTCCTCAATCGGCGCGACTATCTTTTTGATAGTATTATACATATATTCATATGTGAACTCCTGCCAGTAGCCGCTGATGTTGTCGCCGCCGAAAACGATAAGATCGGGATTAGCAATTTCGATGCATCGGCGAATGACATTTATCGTCTCTTTGCTCTTATTTATCGGTATCTGTCTATCCTCCTCATCGTCCATCTCCGGGTCGACTTCGTGGATATCAGTCAGATGCAGAATGCGGAATTTTCCGTCCGCGCCGAAGCGCAGGGGAGCCTGTTTTTCTTTTATATATTTCTTTGAATCCGGCAGCCCTTTTGCCATGCTGTTCCCTCCGATATTTGATACTGAAATTATATACTTGCTTCGACACTGTGTCAATAATTGTGTTGCATTCGCGATTCTGCGTTGTTTACTGTGCATAATTTAAAAAGTCCGTTTTTGGCAAAAGTGCATATTGCGAAAAACAGAACGCGGTGATATAATTGATTTAATAACACGGTTTTCTAATTTGCAGATGAGGGGCGCGCTTTTTGAAAAATACACTTGATTCATCCATAGTCAAGCTGACGAATTACCGCTCTGTGTGGGGATACATACACAAAAACAAGCAGGCGACAATTCCGCAGATATCCAAAAGCATCGGGCTGAGCCTGCCGACCGTGACGCGAGCTATTGATTACGGTATTGCGGAGGGAATTATTAATCCGGACGGAGTTATAGGTGCGGAACGCGGGCGCAAGGCGCAGGTATATAAGCTTAACGCGGACTATATGCATTTTCTGCTGATTTATCTTGACTCCGATGTTCTTTCATACAGAATCCATGATTTCAGAAGCCGTACTATCGGCAGCGGAAATATACCGATTTGTGACGAAAAAGTACTTTCGACGCTTGAGAATCTTGTTATGACAAGCGTTGCGGCCGATCCGCTCATAGCCATGACGGCGATAGCCGTTTCGGGCGTTGTCTGCAAGGGTGTTGTTATGGACTCGGCGGCATTCCCGTCGCTCAACCATATCGATGTTGCAAAGAGGCTGAATGAAAAATTCGGACTGACGGTTCTTATTGACAACGACCTGCATGTCGCAACGAATGTGGCAAGAAAATATTCAAATTATCAGGAGGGCATAACCGTTCTCTATGCTTACGGCAAGCACAAGAGCGGCTCGGGAATAATCGCGAACGGCGAGGTGCTCTGCGGCGCGTCGGGCGCTGCCGGCGAGGTTGAAAACATCCCGCTGCACACTCCGGACATTGAATCCGAGCGCATAGCTTTTTGCAGCGAACGCCTCCAGGCGATAATCGCGCTGATGAATCCGGGCAGGGTAGTTATATATGAGCTCGATGAGGGCATGGATACGGACAAGCTCATAGGTTTGATAAAGAGCAAAATGAAGCCTTATCTTCTGCCGGAGTTCAAGCTCGGTCGCGATTTCTTTGAGGACTGCTTCCTCGGGCTTAGCATCGTGTGTGAGGTTGGGATAAAACAGAGCCTACGGGAGAGACTTGATTTTTAAACAACGAGGGGAATTTCAACAATTCCCCTTATATCTCAAATAATTAATAACACTTCTTTAAGATATAACTTTACTTATTTGTAGATATAGTGTATAATATCTGCGAATGTTCTGAGCTATTTTATGAATAGTGCGGTACTTTGCCGGTGCCGCATATTAAAAGCTGAATTTATAACTTAATGTTATAATATAAATTGCTGCAAAGGAGGAGACAAAAAGAAGCAAAGAATAACAATGTCTATAATGTTTTCACAAAAACGAAAGGAGAACAGAGTAAATGAAAACATTTAAAAAAGCGCTGAGCGTTATACTTTGCCTGTGCATGATAATGTCCGTTATGGCGGCAGGGCTCAATGCCTTTGCGCAGGAGGAAGCGACCGCAGCGCTTGACGGCGCTGTCAGCGAAGCGGTTGCTCTTGCCGCATCCGATCCTACGGACGAAAAACCCGACGTTGACGCTATGGAGCGCACTAAGGTTAAGTATCCCATCGGCGCTTCCAAGAAGGCTGTCAACAGGTCTATCGGCAGAGTTGAAGATATTCTTTTCACCGTTTTGAAGGTTCCCGAGGGCGGAGTTCCCCAGGTGCTCAACGAGAAGGTATATACCAATGAAACCGTAGCTCTTGTTGCAAAGAAGCTGTTCCCGCTTGTCGGCGGACTCAGCAGTCTTGTTGCAAAGGGACCCAAGGATCTTGCCGCAAAACTTGACAAGGAGACCTGCGCGGGTGCTATCGCGGCTCTTAACGCCGCAGCAGCTACGCTCGGCGCGGACGGCAAGCCCGTAGATAAGCTTGAAGCATGGCAGTATCTCACTGTTGTTGACGGCGACTTCGGTTTCGCTAACGGCGACAAGGAGGGCTTCCTCGACGCTGTTGCGTCGCTGTTCAGACCCCTTTCGCTGCTCACTACCGTTGTTTCCTTTGAGAACACAACCAGCTTATTTTACGGTCCGCAGCTGGGCATATACGAGGATCTCATCCCCATATTTGAGGCTCTCGGCATAAAGGACTTTATGACTTCCGACGAGTACACCGCATATGTTAAGAAGGGCGCCAACACAAACGAGAAGATGGATCGCCGTATCCGCGGCATCATCACTCCCATATTCACTCTTGTTGACGCAGTTGCCTCTGCGGAATCCCCGGTCGACGAGGTTCTGAAGCTTCTCCCGAATCTTGCCTCCGCTATTGACACGGGACTTATCGACACTCAGATACACAGTATGCTGGGCAAAATCAGCCTGGGTATCGGCAACAGCGTTAAGGTTGATCTCACCACCGGCGGCGTATACGATATGATCGTCCCCAAGCTCAAGGACATCGAGCTCCAGGCCGCCAAGGTTGACGAAAACGGCGAGGAGACCGCCCCCGCGGTCACGCTTACAATAAACCTTGACAAGGAGAAGTTTGCGGCTGCAATAAAGGATATCGCCGCCTGCGGAGTCTTCACCGCAAAAGAGAGCGCAGCCAAGACCAGAAACTGGTTTGTCGGCATAGAAGGCGACTCGGCGGATGCGTTTGTCGTTCTGTTCAGATATCTCCATTCCGAGCTTACAGAGGAGAACAACGCTGTGGCGATAAAGACCGCTGTTGCAGCTCTCGACATGAATGCCTCGCAGAAAATTGTTGTCAATTTCCTCGTTTCCTCCGTGCTCTCGTCCTCTGCTGACGGAGCGCTCAGAACCATAGTCGCTCTTCTTCCGCTTGCAAAGACCGGCGTGAAGATAGCAGCCCGCTTCGGCGCGTTTGATAAATAAGCTTTAATTTGCAACACACAATTTCATAAAAGCAAGGAGCGGCGGAGCGTCATAAGGCGTTCCGCCGTTCCGTTGTCAATCACAAATCAAATTGTTAAATCAACTAAAAATAAAGCTGTTTTTTCGGCATTTCGTACAGGCCGCCGCTCTTGTTTTTTATTTCTTGTTATGTTAAAATCAATTCGTATGAAATACATTTTTGGAGGTCTTTCTATGAAAAAATGGCGAGTAGGTATTATCGGTGTCGGCGGAATATTCAACGGCGCTCACCGCGAGCACTATCTTAAAGACGATCGCCTTGAGGTTGTCGCACTCTGCGACATAATCGAGGAGAGGGCGGTCGAGTGCCGCGACGGATTCTTCCCCGACGCGAAGGTATATACCGATTTTAACGAGCTGCTCAAGGACGATACGATAGACTCTGTCGATATCTGCACCCCGAACTATCTTCACTCGATAATCGCGGTCGCCGCCTTCAAGGCGGGCAAGCACGTTTTCTGCGAGAAGCCGGATGCCGTCAATGTCGAAGAGGTCATGAAGATGAATGACGCCGCTAAGGCTGCGGGCAAGACGCTCATGGTCATGAGAAACAACCGCTTTACCGACGCGTCTAAGCTTGCGAAGAAGTTCATTGACGACGGCAAAATGGGCGAGATATACTGCGGACGCTGCGGCTGGCAGAGGAGACGCGGAATCCCCGGAAAGGGCGGCTGGTTCACCACCAAGGCGCAGTCCGGCGGCGGTCCGCTCATCGACCTCGGCGTTCACATGATAGACCTTGCGATATGGCTCATGGGCAGCCCGACTCCAGTCGCCGTGACCGGCAGCACATACTGCAAGTTTGCCGACAACGACGTCAGCGACTCCGTGAACTCCGACTTCGGCGACAAGGTCGAGGACGGCACGTTTGACGTTGAGGATCTTGCGATGGGCACTATCCGCTTCGATAACGGGGCGCAGCTCCAGATAGAGTTCAGCTGGGCGTCGAACGTCAAGAAAGAGACACGCTTTGTCGAGCTTCGCGGCACGAAGGCGGGACTCAATTGGCAGGACGGCGAGGTCGAGTTCTACACCGAGGAATATGGCAAGTGCCTCGATGTTATCCCGACTAACTACGCTACCGACAGAGAGCACGCGAGAAACCTCAGGCACTTCTACGATGTGGTCATCGAGGGCGCCGAGCCGTGCTTCAAGCCGCAGCAGGGAATTGATATGATAAAGATTCTCTGCGCAGTTTACGAATCCGCAAGGACGGGCAGAGAAGTAGTGCTCTGATAAATAAACTTAACGAAAAAGCACCCTGCGGCTCAGCGCACAGGGTGCTGTAATTTAAAGCGGAGAGGCACACGCCCCTCCGCTCTTTTCGTTTGTTATTTCTTCGCTTTCTTCGACTTCTTGTCGTATCTTCCGCCGAGTCTTTCTTCGGCTTCGGCGCGGGTTATTTTGCCGCTGTTGCAGTCCGCCATGGTCTGAACATCCTTGTCGGTGAGCTTGTAGCGGGTCCAGATGACATAGGCTATGGCGTAGCCTATCGCCGTGAACATAACATAGATGAACCACAAAACGGCCTTCGCATGGTCTGTCTGAGTGACACCCTGGAGGTCTGCGAAGTTCTGCGCGCCCTCAACAGAGACCCAGCCGGTGGACTTGAGGCCGAGTATGAACATACCGAGCGCGCCGGAGACGGCTGCGGTGAGCTTGCACATGAAGGTCTGAATCGCGAAGGTGATGCCCTTTGCTTCGATGCCGGAGGTGAATTTGCCAAACTCCGCGCAGTCGGGCGTGAACATGAAGAGCATAACGCCGAGGATAGCCATCGGGACGGAGCGGATGACCGAGATGATGATAAATCCAATCATCGAGTTGTAGCCGATGAGCCACATGATAACGCTGAGAACGACTGTGGCGAGGGTGCAGATGCGGAATATCTTCATCTTGTCAAATTTTCTGACGAGGTGAGGAACGAGGAACGAGAATATCGCCGCGGGAACGAGGCTCAGCGCCTGAACGACGAGCGAGAACTGCGAGTTGTTAAAGAGATAGAACGAGACAAAAAGGTTGAGCGAGCCGGAGACATTGGCGCTCGAATAGAAGAAATAGCCTATGTAATAGATGAGCAGGTACTTATTCTGGATGAGATAGCTGAACATCTTCTTGAGCGTGAATTCTTCATCTCTCTCTCCGCCGAAGCGCTCCTCAAGCTTGAAGCAGGCGGGGATCATAGTGAGAATTGCAAACACGGCGCAGATTATAGCAACCACCGTGTAGTTGAGCTTGATATATTCGCTGACGAGGACGGTGCCGAGGATGAGCGCAACGCCCGAGCCGATGCCCGACCAGATCTGCTTATAAGATATGATGCTGTTTCTCTCGTCGACGTTTTCGCTCATTGAGGTGATGACGCCGAAGATCGGCACGTCGCAGAGGGTATAAGCGGTATCCCAAAGTATATATGAAACGGCGAGCCAGATGAGCTTCGCGTTTTCGCTGAAGTTATTGGGTATGGCGAAGAGCATGACCGTAGTCAGCGGGATAAAGACGAGCGATATCTTGAGCCACGGGACAAATTTCTTGCCGCTCTTGAATTTTACTTTGTCGAACAGCACGCCGAATATGGCGTCGTTGACTGCGTCCCATATCTTGACCGCGAGCATGATTCCCGCGGTTTTGACAAGTCCGCCGATAGAGAGCATGAGGTAGGTCGTCAGGAAAGAGGCGACGAGATTATATATTGCGTTCTGTCCGCAGAAGTAGAGATAGTAGCTCAGTCTCTCCTTCGGTTTTGTAGACCAGCCCTTCGGGGTGGATGTGATTTTTTCGATCAGTTTTGGCATTTTTGTGAACCCCTCCTATTTTTGTGGATTTCATATTGAAAATCCGTTTTTAGTCAAATAATACTGTACCATATTTACAATAATCAGTCAATGAAAATTTAATTCTAAACAGAAGATTTCTTGACCGCCGGGGTGCAAAAATGTATAATAACCGAAAGCGCGGAGGATGATAACATGATTTTTAAAAGGCTGACAAATTCAGAAGATAAAATATATGAAAAAGCGATGGAGCTTTATTCAAAGAGCTTTCCTATATATGAACAGCGACTGCCCGAGATGCGCGGACGCGGCTACGGTGCGCAGGCGCTCTCACTTCTCAGCGAGCGCAAAAAGACGGTCATTCTCGAAATCGACCCGCCGAATGACGAAGTATCCGTCCGTCGCAAGGCTTTTTATGAGCGTGCCGGGTACAGAGCTAATCCGTTCGAGCATATCCACCCGCCGTATCACAGCGAATATAAGGGTCACAGGCTCGTTGTCATGACCTGCCCGACGACGATAAGCGAGAATGAATATAAGAATTTTAACAGCTATCTTGAAAATGTGGTTATGAAAAATAACATCACGGGGATTTTTCGTCATTTTCAACAAACAACGACAAATTTTTTTGTCATGTTAGGCTGAATTTCCGTGTTTACATTTGACATCGGCTCTGCTAAAATGACCTTGAAAAAGGGGGCGGAGCAATGAAAGAAATAACCAACAAACCCGTGCCGCGACAATATGAGGAGCGGTTCGAAGAAGTGACCCGCGGCGAAGAGGTTCTCTTCATCGTAGTGGGCGACCTTGATTTAAAAGGCAAATATGCGGATTCTATGCTCGTTTTCACAAAAAACGGGCTTATTGCCTTTGACAGAAGCTTTGACGGCGGCGTGTGCAGCATCGCCTATAATGAAATGGAGTCGGCGGATGTCAAGCGGCTCTACGGCAACGCGCTGTTTCGAGTCAGATCTTCAAACGGAAAGAGAAAGCCGCTCATGCGCTTTTCTTATGCCGCCGCCGAGGTTGCGGACGCAGGCGCGGTGTTCGTGAACTCGTTGAAAGAACACGGCTATTCCGACGAGGATGCGGAGGTCGTGAAGTCCGTTTATCTCAAGCAGCGCTCTTTCTGCCCGAAGTGCGGTCGCAAATTGCCTTCACCCGATGCCGAGTGCCTCAACTGCTCCGGCAAGCGCAAGCTTATCACAAAATTCTCGGGCTATGTCAAGCCCGAAACAAAGCCGCTGATAGTGTGCATGATTCTCTCCGTGCTCACAACGGCGTTCTCGCTCGTCCCGCCGTATATCACAAAGATAATGGTCGATGATGTTATCCCGCAGAAATCGTCAAAACGGCTCATGACGGTCATTTTGCTTCTGCTCGGGGTGTATGTCCTTCAGTATGTGATAAACGGTTTTCGGGCGTATAAGCTCAGAATATCCGGCGACAGGATAGTCTTGAATCTCAAGAAAGATATATATGAAAAGGCGCAGTATCTGCCGATGAGCTTCTATGACAGGATATCGACAGGCTCCGTCATAAACCGCGTCAACTCCGACGCGACGGTGATACAGAACTTCATCATGAAGATAACCCAGGAGGCGGTCATTCAGGCGTTCACGCTCGTGGGGCTGATAGTCATAATGTTCATGATGAGCTGGCGATTGGCGCTCTTCTCGCTCATTCCCGTGCCGATAGTCGTGTTTGTCGGCAAGCGGTTCGGCAAGGTGCTCGGACCCAAATATATGCGCATGTGGCGGCGCTCCGCGTCAATTTCTTCGATGCTCGCCGACACGATACCGAGCGTGCGAGTCATAAAAGCTTTCACGAACGAGCGAAAGACGGTCAAACGCTTCAACGCCTACTGCGACGAATGGTTCAAGGAGGACAAGAAAGCCGCCGTGCCCTCTGCGGTGTTCCCGTCGGTGATAACATTCCTCGTGACCTGCGGAACGCTTGTCATATGGTTCATGGGCGGTAATCTCGTCATCTCCGGCAGCAGTGAAGTCTCGCTCGGTCTGCTCGTGTCGTTCATCTCATACGCGAGCATGTTCTATAACCCGGTCAACTTCTTTGCGAATATCGGCGACACATATCAAAATACATTAGCGTCCGCCGAAAAGATACTCGATATCCTCGATGCCGAGCCCGAGCACGATTTCGGTCAGGGAAAAGAGCTCAAGCGCATGGAGGGCAAGATTGAATTCAAGAATGTCAACTTCGCGTTCGACCGTTCGAAGAAAGTTCTTTCAAATATAAATCTGACTATAGAGCCGGGCGACATAGTCGGCATAGTCGGAACGACGGGCTCCGGCAAGTCGACGCTGATAAACCTGCTGATGCGTTACTATGACGAATACGACGGCGAGATACTCGTCGACGGAATAAACATCAGGGACATCGACCTGAGATATTACAGAAACTCGATCGGCTTCGTCCAGCAGGAGCCGCTGATGTTCAGAGACACGATATATAATAATATCGCCTACGGCAGCGCGGATGTCCATGTTGAGCAGGTGCTCCACGCGGCGGAGGTCGCGAATGCGGACGGTTTTATCCGCCGTATGCCTGATGCATATGACACCATGCTCGGCGAGCGCGGAGTCGGACTCTCCGGCGGCGAGAAGCAGCGCGTATCTATAGCCCGCGCGGTGCTCAAAAATCCGAGCATACTCATCTTCGACGAGGCGACGGCGGCGGTCGATTCCGAGACCGAAAATCTTATCCAGAGCGCGATAGAGAGGCTGATATCAGGGCGCACAACGCTCATGATTGCCCACCGCCTTTCAACTTTGCGCAAGGCGAACAAGATAGTTGTCGTCGACCACGGCGAGATAATCGAATGCGGCACTCCCGAAGAACTCATGGCGCTCAAGGGCAAGTACTACAAGCTCGTTGAGATCCAGTCCATGGGCGAACAGCTTCAGAAGAAAAAAGCCGCCGAGAATTTTGAATAAGGGGGGAGCGCAATGCCGAGATATATTGACGGACCGGAAGTGAAATTCACTCGCCGGGACGGGATTTTCGTCGATGCCGAGTTTTACTCAGGCGAGAAGTTCGAGGGACTCGAACTGCACAGAATGTTCCCCATAACCGGACTCAGCAGATACATTTCGCTGATCGACAGCGAGGGCGAGGAGATAGCGGTGATAAGAAACATCGACAATCTTCTGCCGGAGTCGAAAGAGGCTGTCGAGCAGTGCCTCGACGAATACTATATGATCCCGCGGATAAAGCGATTCATAAAGATGCGCGAAAAATTCCTTATCTGGATGTGGACGGTCGAGACGGACAGGGGAATATGCACTTTTGAGATAAGAAATCATCTCACGGCGGTAAAGCCGCTCTATGACGGGCGCATATTGATAAAAGACGCGAACGACAACAGGTACGAGATACCCGACGTCCGCAAGCTCGACAAGAAGAGCCGCAAGATGATAGACCCGAAAATTTAATGAGGAGAATGAATATAATGAAACTTTTGATAGCTATTGTTAATAATGATGACAGCGCGGTTGTTTCCTCGGCTCTGACCAAGGAAGGCTACACGGTGACGAAGCTCTCGACCACGGGCGGATTTCTCATGGTCGGCAACACGACTTTCCTCATCGGCGCGGACGACGACAAGGTCGCAAAGGCAAAAGAGATAATCAAGGAGTATTCTCAGCGCAGGATGCACACTGCCGCATCTACTGCCGCATTCGGCAGCGGACTTGCCGAGGGCGATCTCGGTTCGGAGGTCGCGGTTGGCGGAGCTATTGTGTTTGTGCTCGATGTCGAGAGCGTCGAAAAATACTGATAGGGGAGAATGAAATGAGCTTCACTGTCAATATCTACTATACCGGCAAAAACGGCAGCGCAAAAGAGTTTGCACGCGAAATGACGGAGAGCGGGCTTGTGAATAAAATAAGAGCCGAAGAGGGGAACGAGAGATACGAATATTTCTTTCCGCTTGACGACCCGGAGACCGTGCTTTTGATAGACAGATGGCGCGATCAGCAGGCGCTCGACGCCCACCACAAGTCCGAGATGATGGAAGAGATAGCGGCACTGCGCGAAAAATACGCCCTGCGCATGCGCGTAGAGCGATATACGGAACTTTAATAAACGCCCTTCGTTCAAGATGAAAAGACTTTGCGTGAATTGGGACTTGTCGCAGAATCTATTTAGGCGCCCCTGTAAGGGGAGCTGGCTCGGCGTAAGCCGAGACTGAGTGGTTAGCCCGCCCTGCTTAAAATAATAAGCATATGTGCACGATATCGCTACAGCTGTTTATTGCGATATTTATACTCGCAAAGCCGTTTCGCTGCCAATCCATCCATCAAACTATAAAGAATGACCGACCGCAGCATTTTTTTTGCTGAGGTCGGTCATTGTTCTGCGAACGCTGTCTTTTGGCGTGGTTCGCTCGGTTCGGATGCTTTGGCGGTGCGTTTATTCCGCGTAGAAGAAATCGTCTATCATCTCCTCCACATGGACGGGGGAGACATCGTTGCGCTCGAGCATGGAGACAAAGTCCCTCAGCTTTTTTCTGCTGAAAGAGATGTCGGGAAAACTTGTTGTTTCATTGAATCCGTTTTCCGTGACGGTCATCACTATGCCGTAGGAAATACGGCCGCCCGAGGCGGCTGAACTTTTTCTTGCTTCGGAGGCGCACTGAGCATCGGAGATTGCCGCATATCCGATGTCGTCCGTTTCGCATCCTGCCGGACGGCAGATGCCGTCGGTGATCTCAAATCTTACTTGCCGCATTTGTTCACCCTCAGTTACTACGCTGATTGAGAATAATTATATGTGATTTTGATTCACTTTGCAATAGTTTTTGTAAAGAAATTTTGATTTTTTATGAATTTTTATTGATTTTGTGCAATATTTTATGGTGTTCGACAAGAAAAAACAGGGAAGCGCGGCATATGTCGGCTTCCCTGCTTGATTTTCAGATGTCGAAAATATTGAGTCCCGTCTGCTCGCTTATGCGCCTGCCCATGTCAATGTCGAAAATTTTGATGAACATTTCGCAGGTCGCGCTTATCACCGCTTCATTCAGGTGACCGCCGATGACGGCGCCTTTTTCGTCCGCGAACGCGGCGTGAAGGTGGAGATAAGGCTCGCCGTCCTTGCGGCTGAGATTGCCGTTTAACGAGACAAGCTCGAGCGGCTGAACAAATGTCAGGCTGTGGTATTTCTGCTCTTCGAGGTCGTATAGCCCGAACACCGCGCGCCCTACCGCTCCGATGGCTGATATCTCGGCAAAGCGGATATCTTCGTCCTTTGCTATCTTCAGCACCGACGCGATTATTTCCTCGCCCGGGTCAAGCCTTACCGCGAGGACATCGCCTGTTTTCACATATTTCATGCTATCCCTCCGTCAAATTTTATTCCCGCCGACTCGCGTATGCGCTGCATCGTGCGGCTCACAGAGAGCGCCGCTTCGCGCAGCTCTCTGTATTTTTCTCTGTTGTTTTCCGGCTCTGTTATCAGCTTATAAAACGCGCGAGCCTCGTTGCCCATGAGTTCATCTTTCGGCGTGTCGCCGCAGATAATGCGGCTCGTCCCGTCGTTCATCACGAGTTCGATATCCGTGAGCTTTGAAATCGAGCCTATCTTTATGCTGCCGCGCTCGCCGATTATCTGCGAGCCTGCGTGATCTTGCCCGGTTTTGCAGCTTGTCATTGTTATCGCGGTGTTTTTACTTAGCATCGAGACGGCGGTTGCCGCGTCAGCTCCGCTTTCGAGAAATGCCGATACTGCCGAGACGGTTTTCGGCTCGCCGAACAGATCGATTGCAGGATAGACGCAGTAAATGCCGAGATCCATCAGGCTGCCTGTCGCCATGGCGGGGTTAAAAATATTCGGCAGCCCGCCGCGAAGATAGGCTGGATATTTTGACGAATACTGCGAAAAATCAAAATGCGCAGTCCAGACTTTGCCGATATCGCCGAGAGCTTCTCTGAGCGCCGCCCGCACGGGCGAGTGCATATACATTATAGCTTCGATATATATGAGCTTATTTCCGTCCGCGATTTCGCAGAGCTCCGAGAATTCGTCGGGCGTTACGGTTATCGGCTTTTCGCAGATGACATGCTTTCCGCTTTCGAGCATTTTTTTGCTCTGAGTATAATGCAGGGCGTTTGGGCTCGCGATATAGACGCACTCGGCAGGGGAGGCGGCGAGCTCGTCAAGCGAGGTGTAGACTTTACTTATCCCGTTCTCTTTTGCGAATTTTTCTCCGCGCTCGCGCGAACGCGAATATACGGCGAAGAGTTCAAAATCGGGCGCGAACTTCAACCCGTCGATAAAGCTTTTGACTATCCAGCCCGTGCCGATGACGGCTAATTTCATATTTTTTCCCTGCTTTCTCAGACCCTGCGCGCCATGACCGTGCAGACGCGCAGAGGGAATATGATATCAAACTTGTTCTTTTTATAGAAATTTATTGCGTTGGTGTTATATGAGTCGACCACTAGCATAACGCCCTTGCAGCCGATCTCTCTGAGATGCTCGGTCAGAGCCGCGAACAGGCGGGTACCGATGCCGCAGTGCTGATAGCCGGGCTTTATATTGATGTGCATATGCGCGGGATAGCTTCTTGCGAATAGCGCGGGGCCGTTTACGGACGCCCACGACTCAATTATATCTCCTTTTTTACAGCCCTTGACGCGCGGGAGATATTCGGCTTTGAATATGCGCTTGTATTTTTGATAGTCCGGCGCGCAGAAGATATAGCCGACCGCGCTGTCCGTGTCCTCATCGACGGCGATGAAGCAGTGCTCCGCCTCGCGGTCTATATAGTAGTCGCAGAAGGTCGCGAGCAAAAAGCGCATTGACTTTTCTTCGCGCGCGTTGCTGCCCGCCGTGTCAAGGCAGATATTGCGGACATCGTCCCGATATTTTTCGCTGTATTGTGTGATGATTATAGCCATATTTTACTCCTCAAAATCAATGTGGATATGGTTTTCGCCTTCCCAGAGTTCATATTCGCAGTCGCTGCCGTAAGTGAACCACGCCTTTTGCGGAACGGTTACATAGAAGTCCATCTCGCGCTCCGTTTTGATAAACGAGACGGCTATTTCGCCGCGCACCGTCGTTATGTGACCGCTCGCACGGTTGAGCCCGTCGGGAATCTGCGGAGCGATGACAATTTTTTCATAGCCCGCCGAGTTTTTCTCCTGCGTGATGCCGAGAATGAACGAGAACAGATACCGCGTCACCGCGCCGAACATCGGGTGGCTGTGCGAGCGCTCGCCGTCCCAGTTCTCCCAGATAGTCGTCGCGCCCTGCTTTTTCATGTTATAAAACGAGCCTTTGCCCGTCGAAGTCAGCAGGCGGAAAGCCGTGTCGGCGCAGCCGCGCTCAAACAGCACGCGGGTTAGAATATCCGTGCCGAAAATGCCGGTGTCAAAAGCATCTGCGGCGTCGTATTTCTTTTTTGTATTGTTGAAAGCGCGCTCGCCGCCGAGTCCGATATCAACAGCAAAGCTGTTTGCACCCTGCGCGTCGCCGATAAACGAGCCGGTCTGCGGGCTGTAATATGCGTTGAGAATAGCCTGCTTCTTTTCTTCTATGCGCTTTTCGAGCATGGCGGCGGCCGCCTCGGCCTTGTCCTTGGTCGATACGGTGTAGATGCCCTGAATCTCCTCGGCCAGCAGGCCCACGGAGGTGCCGGCGTCGGTAGCGATGTTGATGCACTTTTTGCACATCTGCACGGCGATCGGCGGCTTGGCCGCAAGCTTTTCGGCATAGGCCAGCGTCGTCTGCTCCAGCTCGCCGAGCGGCACCACGCGCTCCACGAGCCGGATGCGCGCGGCCTCCTGCGCGTCGATATCCTCGCATGTCATGGCCAGCAGCTTTGTCATGCCGGGGCCGATGAGCTTGGTCAGGCGGGTCGTGCCGCCGAGATCGGTGCTGATGCCGACGTCGACCTCCCGCAGGGAAAACTTTGCATTGTCGGCGGCAATGCGGATATCGCACGCCGTGATGAGCTCGATGGCGGTGCCCATGCACGCGCCCTGGATGCCGACCACGACCGGCAGGTTGCACTCGCTCCAGAAGCGGTAGGCCTGCTGCCAGTGATAGACGCCGTAGAGGCTGCGCCCCGGCTTGCCGATCACCGCTTTGGCGTAATTGAGGTCGATGCCGGCGGAGAAGTGCCGGCCGTCTGCCAGCAGCGCAATGGCGCGCAGGTCGTGATCGCCGACGATCTCGGTCTGCTGCAGCTCGATCATGGCCTCGTAAAACGGGGCGCTGATGGTGTTGAGCTTTTCCGGCCGCGCGAGCCGCACGATGCCGACGGCGCCGCGCCGCTCAAAGCTCAGAAATTCCTGATAGGACATGGTCTGGCTCCTTTCTTTATGTCTTTATGCCTGCTCCGGTTTCCGGCGCTGACGCAGCGCTTTTGTCAGAGCGGGTACGATCTGGAACAGGTCGCCGACGATGGCGTAGTCCGCCACCTGAAAGATCGGCGCGTTCGGGTCGCGGTTGATGGCGATGATGGTGTCGGATGCGCTCATGCCGATCAGGTGCTGGATCGCGCCCGAAATGCCGCAGGCAATGTAGACGCGCGGGCAGACGGTCTTGCCCGTCTGGCCGACCTGATGGATGGGGGAGATCCAGCCGGCGTCGACTGCTGCGCGAGATGCGCCCACGCAGCCGCCGACGGTGTCGGCCAGCTCCTGCAGCAGCGCGAAATTTTCCGGTCCCTTCATGCCGCGTCCGCCGGAGACGATGATCTGCGCCTCGGTCAGATTCGCGGTCGCGGCGTCGAGCACCGGGATCAGCTCCAGCAGCTCCGTGCTGCTCCGCCGGGCGTCCTCCGGCAGCGATTCCACAAAGACCGCGCCGGTGCGCGCGGGGTCAAATGCCGGCGCGCGGAACACGTTCGGCCGCACGGTGCCCATCTGTGGCTTCGTGTCGGGGCAGATATTGGTCGCCATCAGATTGCCGCCGAAGGCCGGCCGCGTCCAGAGCACGCAGCGGTGCGCGTCCACGTCGAGATGCGTGCAGTCGGCCGTCAGCCCCGTGTGCAGCCGGCAGGAGATGCGCGGCCCGAGGTCGCGCCCCACGTTCGTCGCGCCGATCATGAGCACTTCG
>ERZ773131.942-NODE-942-length-22888-cov-3.643498_pt1 | contig 22888 bp, 24 predicted proteins | sample MGYA00511082_ERZ773131 | MGnify/ENA primary metagenome ERZ773131 (study PRJEB29015, sample SAMEA2737813) | human gut metagenome | biome: human gut; feature: human-associated habitat; material: faeces | place: China | collected 2012 ... | reverse complement strand
GCTCTGATTGCAGTTTCTCTACCTGAACCAGGTCCTTTGATATGAACTTCAACTTTTTTCATACCTTGGTCAATTGATTTTTTTGCTACTAATTCAGCAGCTGATTGAGCTGCAAACGGAGTACCTTTTCTAGCACCTTTAAAACCTGTAGCACCTGCTGTTGCCCAAGCAATAGCATTACCTTGTGTATCAGTTGAAGTTACGATTGTATTGTTGAATGTTGATTGAATGTGAACAACACCTTGCAATACGTTCTTCTTTTCTTTTTTCTTTGTTTTTACTGGTCTTGCCATTTTTACTTTCCTTTATGTTTTTTATTTTTAGTTCTTAAGTCTTTATGACAATAGGGCGTTTAATTTATAGTAATCAGTGTAAATACTTATTGCCTTATTATCTTATTGCCTTAGCGCCGGCATCACTAAACTGTTTTCTTTTTAGTGATAGCTAAGCCTTTTTTACCACGTCTAGTTCTTCCGTTAGTTTTTGTTCTTTGACCACGGCAAGGAAGATTACGTTTGTGTCTCATTCCTCTGTAAGAACCGATTTCTTGAAGACGTTTAATGTGTAATGAAACTTCACGTCTTAAATCACCTTCAATGTGGTAGTTAGCTAATTCGTTTCTTAACAATTTGATATCTTCATCTGTTAAGTCGTCTGTTCTCAAATCCGGTGAAATTTTTGTAGCTTCAAGAATTTTCTTAGCTCTAGTTGGTCCAATCCCGTAAATATATGTTAACGCGATTTCCATTCTTTTGTTACGAGGTAAATCTACCCCTGATAGTCTTGCCATTGTTTAATTTCCTTTCTTGTTGTTAGATTTTTTTGTGTATGAGGGTTAAATACTTCCTCACCAGTTACCGATTTTGCCCGTAACTTCGGCTGGTTTTAAGTGATATCAAGTTACTAAGAGCAGTAGCTTTAATCATTTTATAAAAAGACTTACGCCTTATTGCCCTAGCGCCTTAACGCCTTTTACTAACCTTGTCTTTGTTTGTGCTTAGGGTTTTCGCAAATTACGGCAATTCTGCCTTTTCTTTTAATACATTTGCACTTATCGCACATTGGTTTTACTGATGATCTTACTTTCATTGTCTTTTCCTTTATGTTTTGTGTACATTATTTAAGTCTAAAAGTTATTCTACCTCTGCTCAAATCGTAAGGGGTCATTTCGACTTTAACTTTATCCCCAGGCAAAATTCTTATGAAATTTTTTCTAATTTTTCCTGATATATGAGCAAGTATTTCGTGGTCATTTTCAAGCTTTACTCTAAACATTTCGTTAGGCATAGCTTCCAAAATAGTACCTTCTAGTTCTATTACGTCTTTTGCCATTTAGTTATTTCCTTTTCAAATTTCGGCATTACAGCACAATTGTGCATCATAAATAATCTTACTTGCTAAATATTAGTTGGCAAGCAGTATAGACATGTTTTTGGAGCATTTGATGTATATAAACCTGTGATTGTTTTTCTAAAAACGCCACACTATCAACAAACACTTGTATCTCAAAAAATCCTGATAAGAGTAACTTTTCAGGATTTTGTAAATTTTTCTTAACATTTCTAATTATTTTATTTTTAATTAAACAAATTAGATATAATTTTACCTAATTTTTAAACTTAGGTTTTACACCACTAATATATTCAGCAGCACAAGCCTCGCCATCACCGCCATTTTCACAACGATAATACCTATTTGTAGAAGTCCAGGTTCCTTCCGTTCCAAATGGCACCAGTTTATTTTCCGTTATATAAAAGAAAAAGATATCTTTTCCCATAACATTTGGTCCTCTGAAACCATTTACATCAACAGAAACATCTCCGCATTCCATAACATCTGCCATCAAGCCATCTATTCCGTCAACGAAATTACAGTTTGGGGAACGATAGCCAAACAACACAAACATTCCATTGATACAAGTTGTTTGTTCTTTATTTAATGCCCTTTTAAAATTCATTTCATGCCCTCTACAATAAGGTATTATATCACCATATTATCTCCATCAATGGAATATTTATTTTAGTATTTCCATTGATAAAACAATTCAATGTGGTACAATATAAATGAAAAGAGAGCACCCAATAAGGAGTTCTCCTTGAGAAAATGTATAGTTATGAAAAAACTACTTTAATTTCTTGCCGGAATATCGAGGTAGTTTTTTCTTATGTCTTTTCATTTTATGTATTTGTTTGTCCATATCTTCAATTATATGAAGCAGATTTAAAGGCATCATCCCAAATTCACCACCATAGCGATGAGCTCCTGGGCACACCTGTCGATTACGAATAATGACGCCTCCAACACCTGTACCAATCACAAAGAAAGCCATATCTTAAATGTCTTGTGCTTTTCTAAAATATACTTCAGATAATGCTGCACAATTCGCATCATTTTCAATTTCACAATGCAATCCGAGCTTTTTTTGAATCACATCTCGGCAAGGAATACCCTGTGCCCATACGGCATCAATCACTGCATTTTCTACGTCAATAGAACCACAAGAACTGATTGCAACACCATCTAGTTCATAATCATCTTTAAACATTTGATGAAAACACTTCATACATGCCAACAACTCTCTAAAAGTATCTGTCATTGGATATGATTTTTTCTCAATGATTTTCCCCTCACGACTAAGAAGTCCACTCTTCATCGAACTTCCACCAATGTCAAATCACAAATAATTTTTCATAATTTCCTACATTAAGCCAACATCTGCATAGTCTATCAATACAATTATATGAAAGTCCTTTACGTATATTAACCTAATTCATTTCCTAAGCGGATTCGCTATTTTCTATGAACATATGGTACACCATTAAGATACCATTTCTGATATACTAACTAGGTTGGATGAGAAATAATTTACGCCAATACAAACAAATGGTATTACGCCAACACCCATTTGAGTTCCGCTCATCTAACGTCGATTAGAGAACTAGACTTCTCCGTAATATATGCATAATATCTAGTTCTCTCCTCTAAAATTTGTTGTCCAACGGTTTAGATTCGTGCTAGAATAATATTGTCTAGAGAGTCATTCTAACACATTTGATATCTAACCATTCTTATACTTTCCTGACTCTCTAAATGTGGACCAGTTGTTGCTGGTCTTTTTTTTCGCATTGAAAAAGGTTCAAATCCTTTCGATTTGAACCCACTTTATTATTCAATTGGACAATCACAAACAATAGAAGTGGTATCCACTTCGATTTCTGTCACCACAAATGGCAATTGCGTTTGATCCACATCCATTCCATACAAGATCAATGATAATGTATGTCCTTTAGGAATTGTATAGTCGTTGCTGACAAAGTCAAATGAATATGTATACCAAGTATCTGGATCAATGGCTTCCTTTGAATAATTATTCAAACGATTTTGTGCATTCATCCAACCTCGCGTAATCACAAAATAATCAGATGGTTTTTCTTCCATTTTAAAGACAAAAGAATGATTTTCATCCCCATCCAAATCAGATGTCAAACGAACTTGTTTTCCTTTTTCCACAAGCATTGCACTCAAAATAGCCGTAGGCTGTTGAATTCGAGCCCTAAAAGAAACTTTGGCTCTTCCCGCAAAACGCGTATCTTCCTTCATTGTTTCTAAATCAAAAGAAAGCGAATGCGCATTTTGAGTTAAAACCAACTCATCTAGCCATGCCTTTGTGTTTTTTTGTTTACGGTCATAAATCGTTTGCGACAAATCATCCACAATCATCTGATTTCCATTCTCTTGTACACGATAGGACTTATAAGATTTAGGTGGCCAAGCCTCTTCTTCCATCCACAATTTTTGATCTAAGTTATTCTCAATATAAATCTTAGACTCATTTTGAATACCTGTATCAATCCCTTTTAAATAATAATCCAACCAACGATCGATCAATCCTAATGTAGGACTATCTTCAAGATGATACGTATAAATATGTTGTCCTTGATGCAACAACATCATACGATCTTTACCAAGTTCTTGCAGCTTTTCATACAAACGAATACCTTGATCTGGTTTTACATTCCAATCATTTAAGCCTTGAAGAACGAATACCGAAGCTTGGATGCGATCGGCATGCTGCAAATAATTACGCTCATCCCAAAAACGATTGTAGTTTCCCGATTGTCTATCTTCACCTTCTTGTAGAGTCTTTTGATTCTTTTCAAACAAAGGTTTGATCGACGCAAAATCATTTGGATCCAAAGCACGTGAGAAACAATACTTTGCCAAAATATCCAAGTCATCCCCTTGCCAATCCATGGCCGGTAAAGTTAAACCATTATGACGATAATATTCATACCAGTTAGAAATGCCCGCTTCAGGAAGAATTGTCTTTAAGCCTTCTACACCTGTTGTGGCTACCCCAATACACATTGTACCCAAATAAGAACGTGCAGACATCGCAACAGAACCTGTACACCAAGATGCCAAAACCTGTATCGTTCTTGTCTTATCTCTAAAAGCTCGAGCTCTTCCGTTTAACCAATCAATGACCGATTTAAACGCAAGAATCTCCTCTTCACTTCCCGTCATTGTTAATCCGTCGCTTCCCCTTGTACCAAGTCCACCACTAAACACACCGGCGTAGCCACGTTCTAGTAAATGACCATATAAATCTGAAATGCATTCATAAGCGCTTGGATCTGGTTCTGGATACGGACTGTTTTCTACAATTTGTTCGGCTTCTTTTTTAGGACAAACTACAGGATCTTTTGGATGAAACGTGATATCCTCACGCTGAATATTCTGACTCGGATATGCCTGTATATTTGTATTTACATCATACAAATCATACCAATCCTCATTACAGTGCAACATATATGGATTGGCCACAAAAACAGCCGGAACTTTCTCATCTAGCTTTGGACGCTTAATATAAACCGCAATCAAATCATATTGTCCATCTTGATCTGTATCCACTGTAGTTTCCACAAAAACTCTTTCAAATATTGTTTCCATATTAATTTACTTTCGGATGTTTCTTTAAATACGATTTCCAAACCAACACAAACACAGCTCCTAAAACTAACATTGCAACTAAGAAGCCAAAGAATAAACGATATCCACCAACACCTGGATTTTGATCAATCATCATGCCCGCTAAAACAGATACAAAAATTTCTGGCAAATACCCAATTGTAGAAATAATTCCAGCAGCCGTTCCAGAATACTTTTCTGGTACAGCACCCTCATCCATCATAGCCCATGTTTGTGCATAGTTTACATTATAGAAAATATAGATTAAGACAAACAAAACTGTAAAGAGTACGATAGAACCTGCATTTGTTGGCAACAATAAAATTCCCAAAGTACCCAAAGCCATTACCACAAATGAAATCAATAGAGCATTTCCTGTACCAAACTTATCGGAGAAGAAGCCTCCACCAACGTTTCCAAATAAAGAAAACCATCGTTTCATAGCTGCAAGTGTAGCTCCAAAAGTAACTGTGGCTCCTAAAATAGATGTGGCATATGGTGTAAAGTAATACAAAGACAAGGTAAATACATAATTACAGAATGTCACAAAACTGATGATCCAGATGGCTGGCATTTTTAATACTTCCCCAATGCCTTTAAAAGAAATACGTTCACTTGCTTCCATATGTCCATCTTTTACTTTAAAGAAACAGAAGATGCCCATCGCAATTGTCAAAACGGAATAATAAACAATGACTGTTTTCATACCTGCCACTTCGTCATTGATTTGACCAATGCCAATACGGAAAGCTACAACAGCACCCATAGCCATCAAAGCAGCACCAACACCACGACCACCTTCAAAGAATCCATAGGCTTTTCCTTGATCATCCGAATCCGATAGAATACGAACAGCTTTTACACAGGCTGGCCAAAACGCAAATAAACTTGAAATGCCCCAGAATGCATAAAGTGCTAGCAACTGATAGTAATTCAATGGTAATAAGTGTACAAAACCACCCAAGCCTGTTCCAATTAAAGAAACCGTTAAGATCATTCTTGTAGAAAAGCGGTCTGCCACAATACCTCCAAATAAATAGGAAATCATACCAAAAATTCCTAAAATACTTCCAAACACACCCATTTGTGTATTCGTCAAATGATACGTAGCTAAATATGCATCATAGTAATCAAAGCGAAAATATGGCAAGCCATAAATAATCGCCCCTCCAAATGCGACGATAATAATGGCCCAGAAATTCTTTGCCGTCTTATCGCCAAAACCTAGTTTTTTAAATAATTTGTTCATCTTTTTTCTCCCTTACTTAAAACTATTTCATTTTCTTTATGATTAAAGGTATGAAGTACATGATAAAGAACAATACCTGCAATCGCATATAATATAGCGGCTAAAAAATAAGCCTGCTGATACCCAGATTGGTGGACAAATAAAATCTTTCCTGTAAAATGACCACTCAATATACTCACAATACCTGCCGTAAAATTCACTACGGAGGTATAAACAGGCCGCAAATCTTTAGGAATCACATCCATCGATAGAGCACTATCCACAGGACTTGATAAATTCGCAAGGCCCGCACGTATAAATAGTGATGCACCAACAACAGGTACAACATATTTACCAAAATAATTTCCATTTCCAATCATCAACATAAAAGGAATGGAGGCCATGACCGTTAAAAAGATCGTTCCCACTTTACCAAATTTTTTTGTACACTTCGGCGTAAAAAACATAAATAAGACAATCGCAACATAGGAAATGGATACCATTAAAGAACTGGTTGCCTTATCAATATGTAAATTTCGATTTAGATATACAGTATAGTACGATGTAAATAGGCCCATCGCAAAAGAAATCAAAGCCCAATACAATAAATAAGCCCGGGAATATCGATTTAATAAAAGTTGTCTTGCACCATTGATTTTCTCCTTTAAAGAAAGCCTTGGAGTAAGTTCCATTTGATAATCCGATTTCTTTTCCGATATACATAATACAGGAATCAAGGAAATTAATGCAATACACCCCACCACGAATAGAACCATTCGATTCGCATCCATATAAGATTGGTGTAAACCAGATGAAAGATGCGTCATATAGCGCGTTGCCTCTTGGGCTTGCGCATATGAAATGTTGGCCACACAACTAAACACCTTTACCACAAAGGCTCCACCAAGATACGTTGCCAAGAAATATCCAATATACCCCATATAGTAAGTTCTTGTATACCAATGTATTTCTTGATTTTTAAATGTTTCTGTATAACAAGCAATAAAAGGACTTAACATGATAAAGTGCAGCTGCACACCCGTTAATGCCAATAGGGTTGCGATATATAAAGCCCAAGTAAAATCCATACAGACGGCGCCAAAAAAGGCACAGGCCGTTGAAAGTGAACAAAAAAGTAATAGCTTTTTATAGCCAATCTTTGGCACGAACAACAATAAAGCTGCACTTATGAATGTGGCATATCCATAAAAGGCCCAAAAGGATGTTGCGATAGAAGTTTGTGCTTCTTGCAGATAATTCACAAACGTATCGTACAAAACTCCACTTGCCAAATTATTAATGACATAACTAATTATAAAATAAACAATATTCCGTTTATCTCTTCGTTCTTCCATTTCTTCAACTCCTAAAAACTGTTTAAAATTATACGATTATAAAAAAAACAAATCAATTGTTAATTATATATTTTCAGTAAATCGATGAAATGAAAAAGAGGATGAGTTCTAAGTCATCCTCGGTTCGGGCTCCTCACCCTGCATTTTTGTTTAAATTGAATTTAGCTTCTCGCCATTCAAGAGCTATCGTTCGTTTGCGTTATACCATATATATAATATATATTTAAAGCACTATATTTATGATTTATTTTCAAATTATTTATCTAACATCTGCACATCTAGTTCATCTCACAACTAAAGTCACAAGTGTTCTTAGATTGCACAATAAATTCAGATACCGCACTCATTTGATTGATTCTTTTAATAGAGATCCAATTCAATGTAAATGTAAAGCCCCAATGCAGTATGCTTATACATATTAATTCAATAGTTTTCCTTCTAAATAGGAACATCTTAGATAATCTGGATTACTGTAATAAACATTTGAATTAAACCAAGTAATTTCATCAATGATGAAAGAATTAAATATTTTGCGAATATGTTGTACTAACTGATTTTCTGATGTTAATGTATCCAAAATCAATCTTTGGTAAACTTTACCAATTGCAGTATAAGAGGGTACCTTGTATTTACAATCGGCTACAGAATCATACTTACCATTTTCTATATGATACGTATCAATCCACTCATCACAAACTTGTTCAAATGAAAGACAATGATTTACACTAGCAACATCCAATTCGTGTAAGATTTGTTCATCACTCATTTTAGAAATGATATAGTTTCTGTGATTTTTTGTGATACGTGCTACAAACTCAACCATAGAACAAAAATAAAATAGATCATCTTTATTGAATTTCATGAATTGCTTCACTCCTTTCGAATTTTAGACATTCAAGAGCTTGAATAGAATGAAAACTAATTTGATGGGTTGGATGTTTGAACTTTGCTAGTTCCCAAAAAACAGACCTTGGAATATCACCGTTGATATAATCATTCACATAGTTCCAAATGGTATCATCAGCCATTGGGCCTTCGACAATATCATAGCTATGAACTTTTCCTGACCTACAATCTGTAATGAAATCCAACCATTCATCACTCATTGTTTCAAACTTTTTAATTTTTAAGTCTTTGTTTTCGGTATATTTATAAACATTAACAAACCCATTTTGACTTCTTTTATTTGCCCATTTATAGGCTTGCTCATAATTTATGGTGCAATAGAATCCCCAGGAAAAATCTTTTGTATATTTTGTTTTACGTATTTCTGGAAATTCAACAATCTCTCCACTACCATGGTATAAAAGAATATCTTCCATAGCTGATTCTCCTCTCTAAGTTATACTTTAAATCTACTATATATATTTTACCAATTTGAAGAAGTATTCTCAATCTCAATAAAGGCTACATGAAGCATATTGTTTCTTGATTTAATCAGAGTCTTAGGGATATTCCCTAAACACTTATCTTTGATCAATCAAAGACGTTGCTTGCTACAACTGTAGACATTAATTGTCTACAGTCTTTTTCTTATCCGGTATAAGATTTTTTAGATCATGATTCATTTTCTAACATTTCTTTTTTCTGATTTTGTAATTTTAAATTTGAAGATATTTTTTTTTAATTGTGAGTACCCATATGGCATCCTCATCTAATAAATTAGCATTAAGAATGTTAATAAACAGCTAGTAAATCAGGTAAATATGCTATAGCTAGACAGCATGAAAAATGTCTAAGGGTTATCAGATGGGTACTCACAAAGATAAATACAAAATGCAGGCTACTATGACAATAACCTTTTTGTCGTGCCCTGCAATTCATCTTTTATGATATTTCATCACTTTTTCACATATAATATTTTCCTGTCCCGAAACCAAAATCTTAATATACAAAAAAATGAGGATGAGTTCTAAGTCATCCTCGGTCGGGTTTCTCACCCTGCATTTTAGTTTAAATTGAATTTAGCTCCTCGCCATTCAAGAGCTATCGCTCGTTTGCATTGTACCATAAGGCATCTAAAAGTTCCAACATATAATTCCAATCATGCTTATTCAATATTCATAATTCTTTTATTGATATTTCCGAAGCATCACGCAAAATCTAAAATTAAAATTTAGGGAACTTTTTCGCTATATATTATATCAATAGTTCCCTAAACAATAAATACAAACAGGGAACTTTTATCACACACAACACTTAATAAGTTCCCTATTTTTTATCCTGTTGTTTTATTGTATTTAAAACATCTGCTTCTCGTGATATTTATTTCAAACTGTTTTTGACTATTGTTAATCATTTTATCGGAACATTATAAGATTTTACCAAGCATATACGCTTTTCTCATCTTCTGCAGCCCTTGTATCATGTAGATATCTCGAAATGCATATTCACTTGCATACATGATAATTTCTACATCTTTAATACACAACAACCAATACAATAAATGGCTTTTCTTTGAAATCTAAAACTTGTTGACACAATCACCTTGTGGCATTAGTATAATAGCTAAAGCTGACTTTAGGTCAAGAAAGAGAGGAAATCATGTATTACACAATAGGACAAGTATCTGAAATGTTTGATTTACCCATCTCTACCCTTCGATATTATGATAAAGAAGGATTTTTCCCTCATTTAGTTCGCAAAGGCAATATTCGCTATTTCAGTAATCATGAAATTGAGGCCTTACATCTCATTGAATGTTTAAAGAAATCGGGTCTTGGCATTAAGGAAATCAATCAATTCTTTGCTTGGGTTTCTGAAGGAAGTGCAAGTTTTGAAAAGAGAAAAGAGTTGTTTGAGGCTCGAAAAGAGGCTGTAGAGGCTGAAATCAAAAGTCTTCAAGAAACACTATCTTTATTAGAATTTAAATGTTGGTACTACTCAAAAGCTATGGAGGATGGTACAGAAGAATACATTCAAGCTATGCTTCCAGACAAGCTTCCAAATGCCATTCAAAAATTATATGATGCAAGTCATAAATAAGAAAATGGAGCAGATATTCTGCTCCAAAGCTATTCAAAACCAGCTGGCTCGTTCTGATTTTGATTGACTGATTCTTAAATTTCAAACCATTTGATTTCACAAGCATCCAATTCAACTTCGAAACTTGTTCCATCACCCTTATACACGGTAGTTGTCTGTGGTTCATATGTATTATTGACAACACAGAAACTGTTTGTAGAAGGATATACGTTGATATCCACATTGTAGTTGTCGGAATACCAGCGTTTCATTTCTTCTTCTTTGTGTGCTGCAAAGAAGATTGCACGATACAATAGTCTTACGTTTTCAAAACTAAATGGAAGACCATTCATATACACGCCGCGACCTTTTCCATATTCATTTACAGCTAAATTGACATGTAGATCTTTTTCAGCCAAGATTTCGGTTTCAGGAAGAGCATATACATCATTTACACATTCTCCCCAATCTTCATGTTCTAATTGTTCTGTAATAAAGTGGTTTGGATGTACTTGCCAATTGTATTTGTCTGTATGCATTGTGAAACCTAATTCTTTATCCACACCCAATACATCGTATAAAGTGAAGAATTTACCATTGCGGTTGATAGCTGTTGGCTCACCTACACCGATAAATCCACCGCCCTGGTCGACATAGCGACGAAGAGCTGTAATCACTGGTTCATCAAATTCGGCTCCACCACTAAAGCTTGTGTATGCAGAACCAATATTCATCACAACGTCCATATCATCTAAGATGGTTGGATCTTTTCGTATATCATCAAAACTAATGAAATGAACATCAAATGGGAAACCACTCAACGCCTCCATTACACCTGTATATGAATAGATTTGTTTGTACCAAATGGCATGGTGAACCAAGTGTGTTCCCCAACGACGAAGTTCTCCCCAACTATTAATTACACCCACTTTTAATAAGTTTAGTGGAACTTGTTGGTTAACATGAGAATATAGCGTACGGAATTCGTCACATACCTTTTCAATATAATCAATGAATTCAGGGAAATCCAATGCCAATTTTAAATATCCACCATAACCAATACGATCGACTGGACTACGTAAAATAGCTCTACGAGCCGTTACCCAGTTGACCTTAGCTTCTTTTAATGGATCTCCATTTTCATGGAAAACATCTGGGAAGAAGTATGGCAAGAATCTTCCTTCTGTATACTTAACACCCTTAATATCGGAAATTAAACGAAGTGTTGTACCAGAACCGACCGATCCTACAACCGCATCCAATCCAATGGATTCAAAATATTTTCCAAATGGCTCTGTACCAATCCAGTGATCCCCTAAGAACATCATGGCTTCTTTTCCATATTCATGACAAATATCTACAAATTTCTTCGCTAATTTACTTACTTCGCGCTGTTGGAAATCCATGAAATCACGATATTCCTTAGTTGGAACACAGAAAGTTGAGTTATTAAATCCTTTGTTGATAATATATTCCGCTCTAAATGGATAGCCCACTTCTTTTTCAAACTGTTCCAAAATGTATGGAGATACAGAAGCACTATATCCAAACCAGTCTACAAATTTTTCGCGTGCAAATTCATCAAATTGAAGCGTGAATTGGTGGAAGAAAGTTGTAAAACGAACAACGTCTACATCATCTCTTTCTTCACAGAATTTTCTAAATTTATCCAATACATACTTTTGTGTTTTAGGCTGTCGAACATCAAAAGTCATTTGGTGTTCTTCACCCTGCCAATCATTTGTCAATGCATTATACATATGTACAGGATCCCAAATCACAAATGCCAAGAAGCTTACTGTATACGCATGATACGGAATTGTATCATGAATAATCACTTCACCCGTTTCTTCATCATAATCCCAATTTGTGATGACATCATCCGTTGTACGATCAATAACTTCCCACCATCTGTGATTGTCTTTTGTGTTTGGCTTTAATTGATCCTTATAGAAATGCTGCATGATTTGAATTTTTAATTCGGTTGACTTTGCCGTCACAAAATCACTCATCAAATACATCTGTTGGATTTCATCTGGATTTGCCTTGGCCCACGCATTATCTTTTCTTGTCGTATAGTAAGTCGCATATTGCTTAATATCCATCTTACGCAATTCTTCTGGCATATCCGTTCCGTCACAGTCACGGATGGCATCGGCTTTCCATCGATTAATAATCTCAATTGTTGCATCAATTACATCAACATCTGTCGGTACAGTTACTCTGCCTGTTTCAATCATTTTATTTTCTCCTAAACTAGTCAATTCTATTTTCAGTTTCTATATCAAAGAAATGTACTTTTGATAAGTCCATTGTTAATTTAATTGTTGAATGTGCTTCTGGTTCCAAACGAGAATTTACTTTGGCACACATTTTTTGTCCATTTAAAGCACCATGCAAAATATATTCATGGCCCAATAGTTCGGCCACTTCAATTTCAAAATCAAAGTTAGCACTCGGATATGTATCAGCTACAATTCCCTCACCATGTAAATCTTCTGGACGAATACCCATGATAATTTCTTTTCCTTGGTAGCTAGAAAGTTTTTCTCTATACATCAAAGGAATTTCAATCTTCATATCCCCCACTTGGAAGAAACCATTTGTATACGTACCCTTCACAAAGTTCGTTGCAGGAGCACCCAAGAATCCAGCTACGAATAAATTTGCCGGATTATTATATATTTCTTTTGGCGTACCAATCTGCTGGATATATCCACCCTTCATAACAACAATACGATCGGCCATAGTCATAGCTTCCGTTTGATCGTGTGTTACATAAATGGTAGTAGCTCCAATACGTTCATGAAGCTGAATGATTTCCGAACGCATTTGTACACGCAATTTCGCATCCAAGTTTGAAAGTGGCTCATCCATTAAGAATACCTTCGCATTACGAACGATAGCACGGCCCAAGGCAACACGCTGTCTTTGACCACCTGATAAAGCTTTTGGCTTACGATCCAAATAAGGCTCAATCTCTAAAATACGAGCAGCTTCATGCACGCGCTTATCAATTTCTTCCTTACTATACTTACGTAATTTCAAGCCAAATGCCATATTCTCATATACACTCATATGAGGGTATAACGCATAAGACTGGAATACCATCGCAATATCACGATCTTTTGGTTCCACATCATTCATTCTTTTTCCATCAATGTAGAAATCACCGGCACTAATCTCTTCCAAACCAGCAATCATACGAAGTGTTGTAGATTTACCACATCCACTTGGTCCTACAAACACAATAAACTCTTTATCTTTAACTTCTAAATTAAAGTCAAATACAGCCTGAACATTGTTGTCATATATTTTATCAACATGCTGCAATGATAATTCTGCCATACTTTTTCCTCCTATTTATGTTTTCGATTGTATAGAAACAATAATGTTAGTAAGCCTGTCAATCCAACGATTTCAATCATTAGATTACGAACACTTACCGTCTTCTGTGCCCAAATGATCATACCTAAGAACACAAAGAATAAAACGATCATAATTATGTTCATTACTTTATTTTCATCTCTCATATTAGACACCTTACTCTTTCATTCCACCAATACTCATGCCCTGTGTAATCTTCTTTTGAACACAAATATAAAGAACTAACGTTGGAATCATAACAATTACCAACCCAGCATACATGACACCAAAGTTTGCCTGTGACTTCGCATCGGCCATTAAGTATTTAACACCAACTGCCAACGTCGCATTTTCTTTATCCATAAAAGTAAATGCGATAATATATTCATTCCAGAAAGCCAAGAATTGAAATAGGATAACCGTAATAATACTTGGTCTTGCCATGGGAATCATAATCTTTGTCATGGTCTTAAAGTAGCCACAACCATCAATGCGAGCCGCCTCTTCATATGCCTTAGGCAACGTTTTAAAATAACCCGTCAACAAATAGATTGTGAAAGGTAAGGCCGTTGCGGCATACACGACAGAAAGCCAGAACTTACTATTTAAGAAAAAGTCAAATCCAAGCTTAATGTCCGCATTAAATAACATTAAGAAAATTGGCAAAACAATATAGTTCACATTTACGAAAAGTCCAGCCATGAAAAGTCCATTAAAGAATTTCTTTCCCGCAAAATCAAATCGTGCCAAAACATACGATGCAGGAAGAGCCACCACCAATAGAATGACTAATGATAGTGCTGTTACAATGATTGTATTTATTAAATAATCACCCATTCTTGCCTTCACAAAGGCATCCGCAAAGTTTGACCACAACATTTGTTTGGGAAGATCAAATGGATTTCCACTCACCAATTCCAATTGCGATTTTAAAGATGCAAGGAATACCCATGCGATAGGTACAATAATCGAAATAGCTAATGTGATCAGTGCCACATAAACAAAGATCTTGTATAAAGGAAAATTACGTTTCTTCATATCTCATCCTCCTAATACTGTAAAATATCACGTTCAGTGACCTTATTTATGATGGCGGATAAGGCAAATGAGAATACGAAGATACATACTCCGACGGCCATACCAAATCCGTATTTACCAGCGAACGCATTGTTGTACATATAGTTCAATGCCACTTCACTTCCTAGATTTCCCTCACTTGTCAATTGAACGAACATAAATGATAAGTTGATTGTAGAAATTACGAAGAAAGTTAAAGTTGTACGAATGTTATCCCAAATCAAAGGTAAAGTAATCATAAAGAACTGTCTGACTTTACTAGCCCCCTCAAGACTTGCAGCCTCATATAGGTTTTCTGGAATACTCGACATACTCGACATATACATAACCATATAATAACCAATGGCCTGCCATACAAAGGCACCAATAATAGAATAGTTAATAACAGCCGGATTTCCCATCCATTGTTGTTGTAAAGACGAAAGTCCAATCATACCGAAGAATGTATTTAAAATACCATTCGTAGGTTGATAAATAGCTGAGAAAATACCTGCAATAACAACAATACTCAAAATATTTGGAATGTAGAAAATAACACGGAAGAAGTTTTTTCCAACAAACTCTTCACGAGTTAATAATGTCGCAAACAATACGGCCAACACCAAAGTGATGATCGTAATCAATACAACATACAAGATTGTATTTTGCATAGCCTCAATAAAACGCATGTCGTTAAAAAGAACCTTAAAGTTGAAGAACCCGGCAAAAGTGGCATCACTTACGAAATTGCTCTTTTTAAAGAATGCTGTCTTAAATACATCAATCGTTGGAATCACCATAAAAATGAAGACTAGAATAACGGCTGGTGCAAGACACGCAAATACGAAACGATTTTGTGCTTTCTTTTTATTCATGAGTTTTTCCTCCCATCTTTTAAAAAGCGACGAGCAACAATTTGCTCATCGCTTTCAGTTTAATTATTCAGTTACAGCTTTGTTTTTAGATAATTTAACCCAAGCATCTGCTAATTTGCTTTGGTAATCTTTTGCAGTTAATTCACCAGTAGCCAAAGAGTCAATTGAACCAAATACTGTTGCAGCACGGTCAAAGTCTGGTAAGTTATCTGTGTTGTAAGGAGCAAATGCACCTAATGCAGCAGAAGCAGTGTCATATACTGAGAAGAATTCTTTTGTATATCCATCTTCCATAGCCGCAATAGTGTCTGACATATGTGTAGTTGGAACAATGTTTCCACCTTCAGCCATGATCTTAACACCTTCTTCAGAATAGATAAACTTCAAGAATGCTTTCGCATCATCTACGTTTTTAGCTTGAGCAGGAATCCATACTTGTTCAGTCATAGAACCAACGAAACGTTCACCATCTTTTTCTAATGCAGGCAATGGAAGTAATCCCCAGTGATAATCTTCGGGCGTTGTATCTGCCATTTCATTAACTACCCAGTCACCATTAGGCATGAATAATGCTTTTCCATCAATGACAGCCTGCTGGTTCATTGTGAAACCATCTTTCGCATTCGCATTTGAGACTGTATCAGAATATAAATAATCCGGACTTACTAATTTAGTTAAAATATCGATAGTTTGTTTAGCACCATCTGTATTCCAAGCATCCTTGTCATAATTTAATACGTTAGATAATAATTCTTCTCCACCCGTTTCTTTCAACAATGCATTTAATGTGTTGTCAAAATAACCATTTGTTGGATAAGTAAATAATGCGATACCATCTTTCTTAGCTTGATCACCTAAAGCCCAGAATTCTTCCCAAGTTGTTGGAAGTTCATATTTCTTTCCTTCTCCAACCAATTCAGTATTATAGAAGAATCCAGCTGGAGTTGTCTTAAGTGGCATCAAATAAGATTTTCCATCACCATAATATTGTACGATACTACTATTTGCGTAGTTTTCATCCATACCAACTTCTTCAACTACATCTGAAATATCCAATACTTCATGAGTATTTAATTGAGTTTCAGTATATCCAGAAGGCTGACCTAAGTTATAGTAAACAACATCAGAATATTCACCCTTCGCATTTTCTTTATTCAATACATCTGGCAATTCTTTTTCAAAACGCAATTGAACATCTACATCCGGATTTGCCTTTTCAAAAGCCTTAGCCAATTTTGTGAATACTTCTTCACCATTACCACCAGAGAAAGAATCAAATTTTAATACTCGCTTATCTCCAGAATCAGAATTTTCAGCTGGTTTGCTAGAACATCCTGCTAACATAGATGCTGCCATCGCAAATGATAACCCAGCAGTTATAACTTTTTTCATACTTTACCTCCTCATAAATTCGTATGAACCTCTTTTGACAAGTCTAGTATAGCCTATTTGAAAGCGCTTTATCATAAAAATATAGCTCTATATTTTAGATATATTGCGATTTAGTAAATTTGGCAACAAAATTGATAAACAAAAGAAAACAATATATAATAATACAAAAAGAGGTGTTTTTATGAGTACACAACGCTTTCAAATCGATCAAGTCGACTTCAATAAAGCCCGACCCAAATTACTATATATAACTGAATCCAAGTTCGATCACGAATGGAATTCCACCCTACATACCCATTTATACACGGAAATATTCTATGTGACAAAGGGCCATGGACTTTTAAGTTTAGACAACAAAAACTATCCCGTAAAAGAAGACGATCTCGTTATTGTCAATCCACTAGTATCCCATACCGAGCGTGGTATTGAAAATGTCAACTTCGAATACATTGTTATGGGAATTGAAGGCGTCACCTTCTTTTCGAAAGAAGAAGACGAAGAACAGGGATGTAGTATTGCCAATTATTATGAATACAAACACGAAGTACTATTCTATCTAAAAACCATTCTAATGGAAGTTAAGGCAAGAGATGCTGAATATCAATCGTTATGTCAAAACCTATTAGAAGTATTACTGATCAACCTGATGCGTAGGGCCAACATTAGTTTAAAATCTTCACCCGTTAATAAAGCCAACAAAGACTGTGTCTATATTGAAAAATATATTGATGCTCACTTTAAAGAAGATATCACACTAGACACATTAAGTGAACTCACTTTCTTAAATAAATATCACATTGTACATGCCTTTAAGCAATATAAGGGAATCTCCCCCATTAACTACATGATTCAAAAACGTTTAGATGAAGCTAAACTTTTGTTGTCTACAACCAATCTTCAAATTTCAGAAATATCCATCATCATAGGATTTACGAGCCAATCCTATTTTGCCCAAGCCTTCAAAAAAGCAACGGGCATTTCACCTATTCAATTTAGAAAAAATCATAGTGAACAATAGAAAAAGGAGCGACTGCTCCTTTATTTACATAATACAGCATGATATTTTTCAACCATGTCCTGATATTCCTCATCCGACAATGTTTTTTCACCAGGATTCATAGCGAATACACCGCCCCATTCATATCCATCCTTATATTTAGGAACTAAATGGAAATGAAGATGATGACCCGTATCCCCATAAGCACCATAGTTAACTTTATCTGGATTGAAGATTTCATGCATAGCACAAGCTACTCTATTGATATCCTCCATATAAGCAGCTCTTTCCTGGGCCGTCAACTCTGTAATTTCACTCACATGTTTCTTATGAGCCACAATCACACGACCCGGATGAGACTGTTCCTTAAACAAATGCACTTTTGAACTTTCTAGTTCACAAATTTTAATTCCGAAAGCAGCTACTAGCTCGCCTTCCATGCAATAAGCACAATTTTGATCTTTCATTTTTTTTACCTACTCTTCCTGAAGGTATAATACCACAATTTGTAAGTACTTACATAGTAAATTTAAACTAATTATTTCAAGTATACATTCGATAACAAAGTGCTTTCTTTTCCCATAAAAGCATGTTATACTATGAGTATTGATTAAGTTAAGACTCTAACCCTTTCAATTAACTTTCTCAACATTCCCATTTCTGGACCGGGCCCATTCCGGTCCTTCTATTTTGTCAAAAAAAAGCCACTTCTAAGAGTGACTTTCTATATTTTATATGTCCCTGCGTTTTTCATATACAATAATAGGGTCATAAAATACCCTCTAAACATCCAAAATAGCGTTCATACTATTCAAAATCAATTAACTCTCTGATGTCTTCAACTTGTAATGCTTCTGCAATTTTTGAAAGATGTTCAAAATTTATCACTGTACGAGTACCACGTACAATATCACTGATAGTCGACTCTCGTATACTTGACATCTCAGCTAATTTCTTCTGAGTAATATCTCTTTTTTCTATTGCTTCTTTTACCTTTAACTTTACAATATACTTTTTTCTCATTTTAGTTTGTCCCCTGCTGGAGTAAAACAGTCATATATGCCAGGTTCCAAATATTTGAATCCTTACCTACTGCATTAGGATTATCTCCAATTGCAGTTGCAAAGTTCATGATCTGTACTGTCATGTTTTCCTTGCATTTATCCCAAACATATATAGGATTTACTCCATTTTTCCATTCATATTTATCTGTATTAGAATTATATACTACCAAAGAACGGAATGCTGCCACTGCAGGATAAATTAATCCATCTGGAATTTTGTATTTAATTTTTTGAAGTCCAAATTTTGATGTTCCAATAACTTTTCCATCTTTATACCCTGCATATTTTTTACGACCATATCTACCACCTGTATTGTTAAATGCATCTGCAAATTCAGTTTCAATCGCATCATACAAATCAAAAATATCAGGCATAATATTAACATACTTACGGTAATATTCCGGGTCTTTAAGATACATATCTAACATATTAGCTTTTGATGAATATGCTTTAATAGGGTGAGTCACTGAATCAAATTTATCAATATTGAACATATTAACAATAGAAACAACTTCTCGTGCATCAATCATTTTAAGCTTTTTGTTGGTGTTATCATCAAATGCCTGTTGATTTTGTTTAAATGCAATTCTTGGATAGAATGACATTCCTTCTAAACCTTCTTTAATAGGATCAAATTTTTGTTTAAGTTCTGCCATGGACTTTTCATCCACTTGAACAGAAGTATTACGTGCTTCGGCCAATTGTTCGATGATATCTTCAACCCCTGTCATCACCTCAAACTGTACATATTGATCTAAATTATCATTACGGTGATCACAAACAATTTTATAAGTATGCCCACCATCAATATTTCCATGTAACATATCATCTGTAAAATTGATGGTGACTTCTTTTGTTTTATTATTGTAAGTACAACTCTTAGCTGAGATTACAATACCTCTGTTTTTTAGATGAAAATATCCATCATTACTTTCCAAGGATTCTTTTATTGCTTGAGCCACACCAGATGTAAGTCTTTGGTCTCGCGGGTTTGTAGCCATCGGAATCCCTTCCGGAACATCACCAACTTTTACATAAAACACATACTTCTTTGTTGAATCATTGAATGGATCATCCAATTTACGAAATGAATTTTCTTTTACAAACATAGTTTTTCTAATTGACATATTAAGTCCTCCTTTTATTATTTTAGATCGACTGTCCTACCCGAGATCAGAATCTCGACAGGCTATTACTATATATAAGTAATACTTTCATATCGTGATTTCATAATAGCGCTATTGCGTTATTGTGTCAATCGCTTTTTCATATTATTTTTATTAAAAAAGACTCTAACAAAGAGCCTTAAATTCATAATTTAATTATTTACTAATTAATTCTTCAATTCTTTTACATAAAGTATCTATAATTGCATAATCGGGCCTATTATAGTTTTCAAGCAAGTAATTAAAATCTATACCAAATGCATATACTTTTTCATAATCTTTAGGATCTTCTGCATTTCTCCAATCAGTATACGCCTGACCGAAATATGCAAGATTTCCATCGTTATATTTTAAAGTATTCAAATCATTCATAAAGTTCTCTAATTTTTTATTGTATGGCAAAATAAATGCGTTTCTTACTTTAGGATTATCCGATTTATCCAATGTATTAAAGACATGATCTCCATACGTAATTTGTTTTTGAATTGATTGCGTTTCCGGTAAATCTCTTACATCCTTCGTAACACCATACTGATACATCTTGGCATCAAGAATATATGTTGCTCCATTTCTTTTTAAGATGGTATCCGGCCTTAAGCTAGATGCCAATCTAGGATTTTGGTTGTTTAACTGCCAATAACCATTTGGATTATACTTTTTCTTTTCAGATTCCTTAATCCCATCAAATAATTTATCCACCATAGTTTCAAAAACATAGTAATAGTTTTTTATTCCATAGGTATATTTATTAGAAATCATTTTATTTCCTTCTGTAGTCTTTAGAATTTTAAGCATATGATTAAAACGCATTCGTTTTATATCATCAAAAGTATTGTTCAATTCTTTTCGAACTACAGAAATCATCTCTGAAGTAGAAACAATTTGTTGAACCTCTATTTTAAAATTACAATTATAAACCCAGCCAATCTTATCGACACTTTGTTTCAGGCAAAGTTTATAGATCTGAGCAATCAGATCATTAGATGCCATCATCTTAGAAGTAACAAGTTTATCATAGATAATATTTCCATCCGAATAGATTGGCATTTGTTTTAAAGTTTTTTTCCATTCAATTTTCCCACTAAATGAATTCGTATATATTTTTTCACGATTATAATAAAATCCATTTTCCAAATAATCCTGAATCATCCACAAATACGAATTAATAGGCCAAAAATCTTTAGTGTCATCTGATCCTTTATTCAATTTTTCTTTATCTGGATTTCCAATCAAAGAAATTGATTTTAAAAACAGTAACAAATCTCTTTTATAATTCGTTTCTTTACGAAACACCTGCGGAACATAGATATTGATTTCACCATCTTCTATACGCATCCCCACAAAATCATTAGATTTATCAACTTTTTTAATTATTGGTTCCTTGTTCATTATCTACTTCCTGATTAAACAATTCATCCACTATTTCTTTTGTAAAAACAGATTCAAATAATTCTTTACCTGCGCCAACAGACGAATCATCTACTTCTTTATCTATAACAGATTTACATTCTGTCATCGTTTCATAAAGTCCGTCATACGTCTTAACATTCTTATCAAACAACAACTCATGATTAAATTTAGTTACATCATTATAAAGATAATCCATAACATTACTGATAAAGGCTTTTAAAGATTTTTCATTTCCACCAAATTCAGTTTCGCTTAACATATTTTCTTTAACAAAGTAAGCACCAATCTGTTTATCTTCCGATACAGATACATCACTTTCACCATTATCTTCAAGCATCTTATTATTGATAGTAGTTACAAATTTTTTCCACTTAATATTTGTAAAAGGAACATATAGATTCTTTATATCTCCAACCTTGTTCCAGTTAGTCATAACCTTTTCTCTATCCCAACGTCTCTTAAATGCAGTATCCAATGGGAATACATTCTGATCACTAGTATTCATTGTAGCTAGCAATGTTAAGTTATGCGGTATAAAGATTTTATTCTTAGTGAATTTAATCTTTTCATCTTCTTCAAGTGTCTCATTTACCTTCTCAAAGTAGCCTTCAATAAACTCATTTGCTACTGGATATTCACTATCACCTTTAACACGATCATCTCTATTTTCATTTAAACGATCTAGTAACTGGAATGTATCTCCAAAAATAGCAGCTGCATTCCCACGATTAATTTCTTCGATAACAAGATAAATCATTCTATCAGGATTTCTTAATGCTTGCTCCAAAGCCTTAGTAAAAGGACCTGGTTTTGGTTCATAAGTAACATTTCCATCCTTTACTACTGGATAAATCTGACCAATAAAATCACTATTACTGTAATCTAAATAGAAAGTTGTTCTGAACACATCATGTTCTTTATCAACTTCTTTCAACACTTCATTTTCAATATGGAAACTCTTTCCGCAACCAGGAATACCGTAATAAATCCAATGTCATTAAGTTAAGCTAACGGGATAGTAACAGTGATAAATTATTATTAAGT
>ERZ773131.938-NODE-938-length-22969-cov-9.885223_pt1 | contig 22969 bp, 19 predicted proteins | sample MGYA00511082_ERZ773131 | MGnify/ENA primary metagenome ERZ773131 (study PRJEB29015, sample SAMEA2737813) | human gut metagenome | biome: human gut; feature: human-associated habitat; material: faeces | place: China | collected 2012 ... | reverse complement strand
CGGTGCCGCAGCGGTAGTTGACCTTGTGCGCCCAGACCGGGCCGCGGGCAAAGGTGTCCAGCGCAAAGCCGGTGCAGTAGTCCAGAAAAACGGCGCGGGCCATGTCGATGTGGCTCTGCAGCACCCAAGTGTAATAGCGGCGCTCGTTGTCGGTCAGCGGGCCGACCGGGTAGGTGCGGGTGATGTCGGTGGTGCCGCAGTCATACTGGCCGCCGTTGTCCACCAGCAGGAAGCCCTTCGGCTCGATCTTGCTGTTGACGTCGCCCTCAGCATGGTAGTGCATCATGGCAGCGTTGGTGCCATAAGCGGCGATGGTGGAGAAGCTGTCCTCGAAGTAACCGGGCATCTCGGCGCGGCGCTTCTGCAGCATGGTCTCGATGTCCGTCTCGTAGAGGGTCTCGCCGTTGGCGATGGCCTTTTCCAGGTCCATCTGGAAGCGGACGACGGCCACGCCGTCACGGACATGGCACTCGTGGATGTTCTCCAGCTCGGTGGGATTCTTGATGCCCTTCAGCGCAAAGATAGGGTCGGCACCGGCTACGGTCTTGTGGGCAGTCAGGGCGGTGTACAGGTCGTAGTTGGTGGCCTTCTCGTCCACCAGGAACACCTCGTCGGCAGGCAGGGCGTGAACAGCATCCACCAGCTCGTTGTAGCCGCGCACGGTCACACCGCTGGCAGCCAGGGTGGCAGCATCCTCGGCGTTTAGACGGCCGTCGGCCAAAAACAGAGTGCAGGCCTCACGGGTGACCAGGGCGTAAGCCACGGCCAGCGGGGTGCAGGGCAGGTCGCGGGCGCGCAGGTTCAGCAGCCAGCCCACGCAGTCCAGCCCGGTGACGGCCAGGGCGGTAGCACCGGCCTTTTCCAGTTCGGCGCGCACCAGGGCGATGCGGTCCGCAGCGGTGGCACCGGTCTGGGCCGGGGTCAGCAGCTCGCAGGCGGTGTCAGGCAAGGGCTTGCGCTCGCCGGTAGCATCCCAGATGGAGCTGGCTACGTCCTGACTCTTGAGGGCAGCGCCGCTTTTGGCCAGGGCGGCGGCGTACTCCTCGGCCAAAGTGGCGGGCACGCAGCTGCCATCCAGCAGCAGGGTCTCGCCGGCCGTGAAGTTGGCGGTCAGGTACTCGGCCACAGTAGGCACACCGGCAGAACCAGCGTGCATGCACTGGATCTCGGTGCCGGCCAGCTGCTTGTCTGCCTGGACATAGAAACGGCCATCGCACCACAGGGCGCTGGTGTGCTGGTTCACCACCAGGGTCGAGTTCTCGCCGGTAAAGCCGGAGAACCAAGGCAGGGCGTTGTAATAGTCAGGCAGGTACTCACTGCAATGGGGATCACTGGTCATCAGCAGCACACCGTCGGCCCCGGCTGCTTTTGCAGCGGCGCGCAGTGCGGCGATTTTTTCGTTGGTAGTCAAAACGGATCGCTCCTTTTTATTAATGTAGACTAAGAATATCATACCACTTTCTTAGGAAATAATAAAGAGGGTAGACTTTTTCGCGATAAATTTTCAAAAAATTCAAAAATTTCCGCGCAAAAAGGCCCGAAACCCCTTGACGCGTTTGTTATAATGATATTAGCAGTTAAACACATATATTGCTAACATCTGTGAACATTTGAATAGAGGTAACAATCATGGCAGAAAACAAGACCAAGATCGACATTTTCTCCGGCTTTTTGGGTGCCGGTAAAACCACGCTGATCAAAAAGCTGATTCAGGAAGCTTTCAAGGGTGAGAAGATCGTCCTGATCGAGAACGAGTTCGGCGAGATCGGCATCGACGGCGGCTTTATGCGTGAGGCCGGCATCCAGGTCAATGAGCTGAACTCCGGCTGCATCTGCTGCAGCCTGGTGGGAGACTTCCGCGAGGCCCTGAAGAAGGTCGTCGAGACCTACCATCCCGACCGCATCCTCATCGAGCCCTCCGGCGTCGGCAAGCTGTCTGATGTGACCCGCGCCGTTGAGGGCGTGGCCGAGACCCTGCCTGTCGTGCTGAACAGCTTTGTCACCGTGGCCGATGTGAACAAGGTCAAGATGTATATGAAGAACTTCGGCGAGTTCTACGATGACCAGATCAGCCACGCAAGCTGCATCCTGCTCAGCCGCACCCAGACCGCCAGCGAGGAAAAGATCGCCGCTGCCGTGGCAATGCTGCGGGAAAAGAACCCCACCGCCACTATCGTGACCACCGCATGGGATCACCTGACCGGTGAGCAGATCCTGAAGGCCATGTCCACCAAGGACGACTTCAAGGCCGAGCTGATCGCCATGGCTGCCAAGGCCAACGAGGAGCACGCCCACGAGGACGAGGAAGAAGAACACGAGCATCATCACCATCACTACGATGAGAACGGCGTGTGCAGCTGCGGCCACCATCACCACGACGATGATGATGACGACGATGATGAGCATGAGCATCACCACCACGACAATGATGACGAGCACGAGCACCATCATGATGAGGACGGCCACTGCTGCTGCGGCCATCACCACCATCATCACCACGACGGCCACGACGCCGACGAGGTCTTCACCAGCTGGGGCGTCGAGACCGCCAAGAAGATCGCCAAGGCGGATATCGAGCACGCCCTCACGGAGCTGGATTCCGGCAAGTACGGCATGATCCTGCGTTCCAAGGGCATCGTGGACGGCGGCGCCGACGGCTGGCTGGAGTTCGACTATGTGCCCGGCGAGTGGGAGGTCCGCTCCCGCGGTGCCGATGTGGGCGGCAAGCTGGTCGTCATCGGCTCCAAGCTGGACGAAAAGGCCATTGCGGGCCTGTTCGGCTGCTGATCCCGGAAAGAGGAGAAAGATCACTATGGCAAATGAGATCCCCGTTTACCTGTTTGTCGGCTTCCTCGAAAGCGGCAAGACCAAGTTCATTCAGGAAACGTTTGAAGACCCCAACTTCGACTCCGGCGACAAGACCCTGCTGCTGGTCTGTGAAGAGGGCGAAGAAGAGTATAACCAGAAGAAGTTCGCCTTCCCCGGCGTGACCCTCTACAACTTGGAGGACAAGGCCGAGCTGAACCCCCAGAACCTTGCCAAGCTGGCCAAGGAGGCCGACGCGGGCCGCGTGGTCATCGAGTACAACGGTATGTGGCTGCTGCAGGATCTGGCGAACAACCTGCCCGAAAACTGGATCGTCTACCAGTGCATCGCCACGGCGGACGGCACCACGGCTCTGACCTACGCCCGCGACAACGCGATGCGCTCCCTGCTGCTGGACAAGATCGCCCGCAGCGAGCTGATCGTCTTCAACCGCGCCGAGGCCGTCAACAACGACGCCGCCCGGCAGGAGCTGCACAAGCTGGTGCGTCAGGCATCCCGCAAGTGCGATATCGCCTATGAGTTCGCCGACGGCAGCGTAGCCTACGACGACATCCCCGACCCGCTCCCCTTCGACCTGAACAAGCCTGTGGTGGAGATCGGCGATGACGATTTCGGCATCTGGTATATGGATTGTCAGGACGAGCCCCAGAAGTACGCGGGCAAGACCGTCAAGTTCCTTGCGCAGGTCTGCCAGACCAACCGCGCGGGCAAGAACAGCTTCGTGCCCGGCCGCTTCGCCATGACCTGCTGCGTGCAGGACATCCAGTTCGTCGGTTTCCCCTGCTCCTACGACGGCTACAAGGCGCTGGAGCAGCGTGCATGGGTCACCGTGACCGCCAAGGTCAATTACAAGTTCCACAACATCTACCGCGGCAAGGGCCCGGTGCTGACCGCCATCTCGGTGGAATCCGCCGAAAAGCCGCTGAACGATGTCGTAACATTCTCTTGACCACCACACATCTAAGGAGGATCTCACCATGAAAACGTTGTTTCGTGTTCTGGGCGCGGCTGCTGCCGTCGCCGTCACCAGCGTCGCCATCGTGGCACTGGACAAGGTGCTGAACGATAAGGGCTCGCTCCACGTGGAAGAGGTGGAGTTCCCCGAAGACGCGGAAAAGGACCCCGAAGAGGCCGCCAAGACCGCCGAGGCCTACGCCGAGGGCGAGGCGAAAGCGGAGCACACCCCCGCGGAGCCGGGTGCCGCATGGCCCCCTGCCTTTGCAAAAGAGGATGGGCAGCCCCCGGAGCCCGAAGCCCCGGAAGCTGCACCTACCGTGGAAGCAGCCAAGGCCGAGAAGGCTGAGGCCACCGCAGAGCCGGAAGAGGCCGAAGAGAAGCCCGCAGCCGGCGAAGTGTCCGTGAACCCTGTGGAGGCCGGCCCCGCCGTTGCCCCCAAGGACGAGAACGGCAAGTTCGACGTGACCAAGATCGCCGAGGCTTCCGATTTCACCGGTGTGGAAGAGGAATCCGGCTGCAAGAGCTGAGAAAAGATCGAAAAAGGAGCGCACCATCGCTTGATGATGCGCTCCTTTTCTTATGCGCCGTGGGCGATCTGTTTCAGCCGCTCCTTATCCAGCACCTCCACCCCGCCGCGGTAGAGGCGGACGAGGCCCTCCCCGGCGAAATACTTCAGCAGACGGCTGACGACCTCGCGGGCGGAACCCATATAGCGGGCGATCTGGTCGTGGGTCATGTGGAGGTCGGCTCCGCCGGTCTTGGCCAGCTCGTCCGTCAGGAAGATGGCCAGCCGCCGGTCGGCGCTCATGAAGAGGATCTGCTGCATCGTCCACATGGTGTCGGAAAAGCGTTCGGCGGTCATCTGGTAGGCGTAGCAGCGGACGTAGACATTCTGCTGCATCAGCTGGCGGAAGACGCCCGCGCCGATGCAGTAGGCCTCGGTGTCCTCCTCGGCGTCGATGTAAAGGTCAAAGTTGACCGAGTCCATGACGCAGGAGGCTGACAAAATGCAGACTTCGCCCTGAAACAGGCGGTAGAGCGTGATATCGCGGCCGTCCTCGGAGAGCAGGTAGGCCCGCAGCTGGCCCGACCGCAGCAACAGGATGCCCACGCAGTTTTCAACCGGGCTGTGGACCCGCTCCCCTTTCCGGTATTTCACGGGCCGGGTGAAGCGGCAGAGCTGCTCCTGCTCGGCGAGGGTGAGCTGGCCCCAGAACGGGAACGCGCACGCAAGGCAGTTCCGGTTGACGGCAGATGGTTGCACTTCCGACATGATGTTATCCTTTCCGCAGGGCCTTGGCGGCTTCCGTGCCGGCCAGCGCCCCTTCATAAACGGCCTTGGCCACTTGGAGCAGCCCGCCGGTGCAGTCCCCGGCGGCGTAAAGGCCGGGCAGGGTGGTCTGCATATGTTCGTCCACGAGGATGCGGTTCCCGTCCACCTCGGCCCCCAGCTTGCGGGCCAGCGCGGTGCTGCCCGCAACGCCCAGCGCCACGAAAACGCCGGAAAGCGCCACGGTCTTGCCACCGCTCAGTTCTACGCCGCTGACCCGCTCTTCGCCGAGGATGGCGTTCACCTTTTCGGGGCAGACCGTCACCTCCGGCGGGAAGGAGGCCGTCAGCGGGGAGCCGTTGGTCAGCAGGGTGACGCTCTTTACCACGGGCAGCAGAGCCTGCACCTCGTGCAGGGCGTACTCGCCGCTGCCCAGCACGGCCACATCTTTGCCACGGTAGAAGAAAGCGTCGCAGGTGGCGCAGTAGCTTATGCCATGGCCTTCCAGCCCCGCAAGGCCGGGGATGTGCGGGGCGGCGCGGGAGGCTCCGGTGGCGAGGATGACGGCGTCGGCGGGGAAATCCCCCGCCAGCGTCTCTACGGTGAGCTTATCCATGTAGGTCAGGCCCACGGCTTCGGTGGTCACGAACTGCACCCCCAGCGCCTTTGCCCCTTCGATGCCCCGGCGCTCCAGTTCGGCCCCGGAGATGGGTTCGGCAAAGCCGTAGTAATTCTGGATGAGCTCGGCACGATCCAGCGCACCGGGCCCCTTGGTGAGAACGGTCGTCTCGACCCCTGCGCGGGCGGCGTACAGCGCCGCCGACACCCCCGCCGGGCCGGAACCGATGATAACGATGTTCGGCATGGATAGCTCCCCCTTTTTCCTCTAGTATACACCTTTTCCCGCAAAAATCTGTGACCAAGTTCCAAAACGGCCCACTTTTCATCCGGGGCGGAGTGTGTTATACTGAGTTGATTTGAATTGGATCGTGGAGGTATCGAAATTTATGACCAAGCAGCGTCTGCTTTTTATCACCACCGGCGGCACCATCGCCAGCGTGCGCACCGCACAGGGGCTCAAGCCCGTCCTGACCAGCGAGGAACTGTTGGCCCATCTGCCGGAGCTCAACGAGCTGTGCTGCCCCGAAACGCTGGCGCTGTGCAGCATCGACAGCACCGACCTCGGCCCGGAACACTGGCTGATGATGGCGAAGGCTGTGCAGGAAAATTACGCCCTCTACGATGGCTTCATCATCTGCCACGGCACCGATACGCTGGCCTACTCGGCGGCGGCGCTGTCCTACCTCATCCAGAACGCGGACAAGCCCATCATCCTGACCGGTGCCCAGCAGCCCATCTCCAACGAGATCACCGACGCCAAAAAGAACCTGCGCGACAGCGTCATCTGCGCCCTCGACCAAGGCAGCCGGGGTGTGATGGTGGTGTTCGGCGGCCATGTCATCGCGGGCACCCGCGCCAAGAAGAACAAGACCATCAGCTACGATGCCTTTGCGTCGGTCAACTTCCCGGAGCTGGCGCTGGTGCAGGGCGACCGGCTGGTGCGCTATGTCCCCTCGCCGTGGCCCACCGGCCCGGTGGAGTTTGGCCGCGCCCTGAACCCGAAGGTCTTCCTGCTCAAGCTGACGCCCGGCCTCGGCCCGGAACTCATCCCGGCCATCTTTGAACAATACGACTGCGTTATTGTGGAAAGTTTTGGCGTCGGCGGCATCCCCCAGCGGCTGATGGACGCCTTTGCCGAGGGTCTGGGCGACTACGACAAGACCCGCAAAATTCTGATCTTGACCACCCAAGTCACCTACGAGGGCAGCGACGTGGGCATTTACGAGGTCGGCAAACGGGTCAAGAACCGCTTCCGCTTCCTCGAAGCCCACGATATGACCATTGAAGCCGTCGTCACCAAGGTGATGTGGCTGCTGGCCCAGAACTGCGACAGCTTCGACCAGCTTCAGCAGCGGTTCTATCGGCAGATCAACTTTGATACATTTTATCACTAAATAATACGATTTTTCCACGAAATCTTCCTCATGGAAGGTTCGGGGGCTGTGCTATTCTGGATTCAGAAAAAATGAAAAGGAGAATCACTATGGCACAATTCGTGAAGCTGGACCCCGAAGCCCTGTGTGAGCTGTACGTTGGCAATGAGCGGCTGGTATCTTACAACGTCGAGATGGCGGAAGTCACCGGCGGCACCTTCTGGAAAGCCTACACCCCGGAACAGATCGCAGGCACGGAGCCCTTTGAAATGAAGGGCGGCCTCAACGCCAATATCTTCGTCGAGGGCGGGCTGATGCAGTATTATGACCCCATCGACCTCTACGATGAGAAGCTGCGGACGCTGGCCAAAGAGATCGGCCCCTCGTGGGTCCGGGTCTCCGGCAGCTGGGCCACCAAGACCTACTACGATTTCGACGGCCATACCGGCGGCAAGGTGCCGGAGGGCTACGGCGCTGTCCTGAACCGCCAGCAGTGGGTGGGAGTGCTGGACTTCTGCAAGGCGATGGGCGCAAAGCTGCTGATCTCCGTGGCCGACTGTGAGGGTCTGCACCACGCGGACGAGCCGTGGAACCCCAGTCAGGCCCAGCAGATCTTTGCCCTGAGCAAAGAGTACGGCAAGCCCATTGACGCGGTGGAGTTCGTCAACGAGCCCAACCTGCTGGAAATGTCCGGCTGCCCCAAGGGCTACACCCCGGAGCTGTATGCAAAAAATCAGGATATCTTTGCCCGCTGGCTGCGGGAAAATTACCCCGACTGCCTTTTCGTGGGTACCAGCACTTCGGAGGGCCCCTCCAACAGTGACCCCGCTTACGAGTCGGCCGGGGACAGCAACAGCTTTTTGAAGAATGTGCCGCTGGAAGTTCTGCTGAAGGGGATGCAGGAAAAGCTGGACGTGTACAGCTACCATTATTACAACGGCGTAGCCGAGCGTCTGAGAGCCATGATGCCCAACTCCTACTGGCTGCCGGACCGGGCCACCAGCGAGGATTATCTGGACGTTGCCCGAAGCATGATCCAGTACCACACCGAGAAGCGGGACATCTACTGCCCCGGCGGGGAGATCTGGGTCACAGAATCCGGCGATGCAGGGGGCGGCGGCACCACATGGGCTTCTACCTATCTGGATGTTTTCCGTACCCTCAACGAGCTGGGGGCATTCTGCACCGTGACCAAAGGCATCATCTTCCACAACACGCTGGCATCCAGCGATTATGGTTTCCTGAGCCACGGCAGCTTCGACCCCCGCCCCAACTACTTCGCCGTGCTGCTGTGGCACCGCCTGATGGGCAACACTGCTTACGACACCGCCGAACCCATCCGGGAGGGTGCCCACGTCTACGCTCATTCCCGCGCCGACGGCAAGCCCGGCAAGGCGTATCTCGTCATCAACAACAGCCGGACCGACACCACCACCGTCGCCCTGCCCAAGGACGCCGAGGTGTATCAGCTCTCCGCCGAGACCCTCCGTGCCGAGACCATGCTCTGCAACGGCAAGGCTCTGGTGCTGGGCGAGGGCAACGCTCTGCCGGAGATGGCTCCCGTGGCGGCCAAGGCTGGGGAACTGACCCTGCCCGCAGCCACCTGCACCTTCATCGTGCTGTAATCACAGCCCCTCTTTGCGTATCAGAACACCAGCTGCACCAGCAGCACATAGCAGACCGTGCCGCCCGCAATGGAGACGAGGGTCTGGTGCTTCCACTTGTGGAGCGCGATGGTCGCCGCAATGGCCATGGCCTCCGGGATGCCATGGTTCCCCGCGAAGGGGGTCACGCCCTTCAGGCAGTAGACGATGAGCATCCCGAAGATGGCGGCGGGCAGGACGCGGCCCAGATACCGCACCACCTCCGGCGGCTGCTGGTCCTTGGAGGAGAAGATCAGAAAGGGCAGAAAGCGGGTGAGCATGGTGGCCGCCGTGCACATCGCGATGGTGATGCCCATTTGCAGTGTGGTCATGAGTGCACCTCCGTTTTGCCGTGGGCGGCTCCAGCCTTCTCAATGGGCTTGCGCAGCGCCAGCAGAAGCACCAAAATGCACGCCATAGCGGGCAGAAGGAAGCTGCCGGAGCCGAACACCACAAGGCAGACCAGCGGCACCAGAATACCGATGAGGGCGCTGATGTGCTGCTTTTCCTTCTCCCACTGATTCAGGAAGATGACGACGAACATGGCTGTCATCACGAAGTCCACACCCTCGGTGCTGAAGGGCAGAACCGAGCCCACCACCGCGCCGAGACCCGCGCTGGCGACCCAGTAGATCTGATCCAGCAGGGTGATGAAGAACATGAACCAGCCCCGGTCCACCCCTTCCGGCGGTTCGGCGGAGCAGGTGATGGAGAAGGTCTCGTCGCTCATGGCGTAGATCATATAAAAGCTGCGCAGCCCGTAGCCCTTGTACCGCTCCAACATGGCAAGGCCGTAGAACAGATGCCGCGCTTGGATCATCAGCGCCATCAGGAAGGCCGACAGCGGCGAAAAAGCCCCCAGCAAAAGGCTTGCCAGCACGAATTCCAGCGAGCCGCCGTAGACGACGGTGCCCATCAGCATGGGCATCCAGACCGGCAGCCCCAGCGACTGCACGTAAATGCCGTACCCTATGCCCAGCACGAGATACCCGGCAAACACCGGCACCGTCTGGGGGGCGGCTGCTTTCAGCGCCCGGAGCACGGTGCCGGTGGGCTGCGATGCGATCTCGGAATCTTTCATATACACTAACCCCCTAGTTTGGTAGTAGTATAGCAGAATCTGCGGACATTGCAAGATTTTCCCGGAAAAAAGATTCTTTGCCGCAAAAACGCCCTAGGACAGCCGCCGAAGCGGGGAAGTCCTAGGGCGTTTGAATGGTTACGGGGTCATCGCTCGTTCTTGCGGGCAAGGTCCTTGGTGTAGAGGGCGCGGGTGGCGTTGAGGACGGCCAGCACCATGACGCCGACATCGGCGAAGATGGCGGTCCACATGCTTGCCAGACCCAGTGCGCCGAGGACGAGGCACGCGAACTTGATGGCCAGTGCAAAGACGATGTTCTCGTACACGATGCGGAGGGTGCGGCGGGCGATGCTCATGGCGAGGGCGATCTTGGCCGGGTCGTCGTCCATCAGGACGATGTCGGCGGCCTCGATGGCGGCGTCCGAGCCGAGGGCACCCATTGCGATGCCGATGTCGGCACGGGACAGAACGGGTGCATCGTTGATGCCGTCGCCCACGAAGGCAAGGTTTTCCTTCGGACCCTTGGCGGCGAGGAGCTTTTCGATCTGGTCCACCTTGTCGCCGGGCAGCAGACCGGCGTGGTACTCGTCCAGACCGAGTTCGGAAGCAACGGCCTTGGCCACCGGCTCGGCGTCGCCGGTCAGCATGACCGTCTTGCGGACGCCCGCCGCCTTCAGGCCCTTGATGGCCTGTGCGCTGTGGGGTTTGACCACGTCGGCGATGAGGAGGTAACCGGCGTACTTGCCCTCAATGGCAACATGGACGATGGTGCCCGGCTCGGTGACTTCGGGGGCGGAGAGGTTCAGTTTTGCCATCAGGCGGGCGTTGCCGGCGGCGACGGTTCTGCCGTCCACCTTCGCGGTCACGCCGTGGCCGCCCAGCTCCTGCACATCGGTGACGCGGTTGGCGTCGATCTCCTTGCCGTAAGCGTTCTTGATGCTCAGGGAGATGGGGTGCTTGGACCAGCTCTCGGCCAGTGCGGCAGCTTCCACCAGCTCGGCTTCGGTCACGCCGTTTTCGGGGTGGACGCCCACTACTTTGAAGGTGCCCTGCGTCAGGGTGCCGGTCTTATCAAAGACCACGACACCGGTGCGGGCCAGCTCTTCCAGATAGGTGGAACCCTTGACGAGGATGCCGCAGGCGGAAGCGCCGCCGATGCCGCCGAAGAAGCTCAGCGGGATGGAGATGACCAGCGCGCAGGGGCAGGAGATGACGAGGAAGGTCAGGGCGCGGTAGATCCAGTCGCCGAAGCGGGCGGGCTGGCCCATCAGCAGCAGGACCACTGGCGGAAGGAAGGCCAGTGCCAGTGCGCTGTAGCAGACAGCGGGGGTGTAGACGCGGGCAAAGCGGGTGATGAAGTTCTCGGCACGAGCCTTCTTCATGCTGGAGTTTTCCACGAGATCGAGGATCTTGGAGACGGTGGATTCGCCGAACTCCTTGGTGGTGCGGACCTTCAGCAGACCGGTCATGTTGACGCAGCCGCTGATGACCTCATCGCCGCTCTGGACGTCGCGGGGAAGGCTCTCGCCGGTGAGGGCGGCGGTGTTCAGGGCCGAGGTGCCCTCCACGATGACACCGTCGATGGGGACGCGCTCGCCGGGCTGGACCACGATCACGGTACCGACTTCCACATCATCGGGGTCCACCTGCTCCAGCTTGCCGTCCTCGTCCTCGATGTTGGCGTAGTCGGGGCGGATGTCCATCAGGCTGGAAATGCTCTGGCGGCTCTTGCCCACGGCGACGCTCTGGAACAGCTCGCCGATCTGGTAGAAGAGGATAACGGCGCAGCCCTCAACGTAATCGCCCAGCGCGAAGGCGCCCACGGTGGCAACGGCCATCAGGAAGCACTCATCAAAGGGCTGGCGGTTTTTGATGCCGAGAAGTGCCTTGCGCAGGACGTCCCAGCCGACCACGAGGTATGGGATCAGGTAGAGCACCAGCTCCACCGGCGTGGGGAAAGCGGGCAGGAGCCGCAGGATCACGATCAGGACGACCGATGCAATGATCTGATACAGCACCTTTTTCTGTTTTTTGGTCATAGGGATTCTCCTTTTGTCGGGTAGGGGTGGGAGCGGTTTCAACAGGTTTTCCCCGGAAAAAACCTTTTTCCACGTTTTCCCCCGTGTTTTCCACGAGGTTTTCCCGGAGAAATCTGACTTTTTCCCGTTTGTTTTTGAGATTTTCCGCAAAACGTGTTGAAAACCCGGTGGAAACTGTTGAAAACTGCACTTTCTTTCCACAAGAGAAATGCTCTGGGATGGAAACGGCTCCCCTGCAGGGGAGCCGTTTCCATCCGGTTTTTAGTTTCAGATATCAAAGATCTCGCAGTCGTCCTCGACCTTCTTGCAGGCGGCCAGAACGTTGACCATGGTGTCGTGGGGGTCCGCACCCTCAGCGAACTCGACCTTCATCTTCTGGGTCATAAAGCTGACGGTAGCGCTTGCCACACCGGCAACGGTGTTGGCGGCATCTTCCATTTTCTGAGCGCAGTTTGCGCAATCGACTTCGATCTTGTAGTTCTTTTTCATAAGTAGTACCTGCCTTTCAATGATTCCTCGATATGTTCCATCCCCAAGGAGAGGATGCTGCGCACATGGTCATCGTCCAGTGCGTAGTAAACGGTTTTTCCGTCCCGGCGGAACCGCACGAGCTTGGTATCCTTGAGGACCCGGAGCTGGTGGCTCACCGCGGACTGGCTCAACTGCACCGCGTTCGCGATGTCCTGCACACAGAGTTCATCGTCGTGCAGGGCATACAGGATCTTGATGCGGGTGGAGTCGCCGAACACCCGGAACAGGTCGGCCAGCTCGTACAGCACCTCGTCGTCCGGCAGTGCGACCGCTTGCGGCTGCGCTGCGGGCAGGGCATCTTTTGCTTCGGCCATCTCGGCATCTCCCTTCGCTGTGGATTTATATGAATGTCTGCTCATGTGTTCATAGTATCACGCAGAACAGCCCCTGTCAAGGGCTTTTGCAAAGATTTTTGCCCCAAAATCAAAAATCTTGAATTTTACCGCAATACGCAAGAAAACTGCATTTTTAATCTGCAAAAGGGGTGCGTTTTTGGAAACAAAAACCGCCGCGTCTCAAAGCGGGGAGAGATTTGGAACACGCGTGTTCAAAATCTGGATAGATCACTTCCGGCGGGCGGCCGCCACCCACGGCAGATACATCAGCGCCAGCGCCGCCGCAATGGCGGGCAGGAAGCCGAGAATATAGTATTTTTCACCCAGCAGGTTGGTGAAAGCCGTGGTGATGACGTTGCCGTAGGGGTTATTAAGGAAGTAGAAGTTCGTGCACAAGGGTTTGTTCAGAAAGTAGATGGGCAGGGCGGAGCCGAAGAGAAAGGCCAGCACCTGCGGCACCCGGCGGACGCTGGGGCGGTAGCCGCCCACGACGAGGAGGATCGGGTAGAGTACGAGCAGGGCGTGGATGGAGATGGAGTGCAGATTGATGAGCGTCCACCACGAGGGCACATCGAGCCAGCTTGGGCAGAGCAGCGCCAGCGCCGCGCCGGGGATGCAGAGGGCATACAGCTCCTCTTTGCACCAATTCTGGTCGAAGAGGGTGTTGTAAAGGCAGACAAAGACGTTGATGCTGCACAGATGGAGCGGCAGATAGCTCCAGTTCCATTGGCCGGTCAAGGCCATGCCCAGCAGCAGAGCGGCTTCGTCCAGTAAAAGCAGACCTGTGACACCGACCAAGATCTTCCGGCGCAGCTTCGCCCCGCTGCGCTTGTACCAGAGCGCGACCCCTACGATAAAGAGCAGCGAAAGGGCCAGCTCAATTCGATGGATCTTGCCGTAAAGAGGATAGCATTGGTAGCCTTCGCCGTATTCCAGCGCGGTGATATCATAGGATTTCCAGAAGTCGCTCATAGAGGACACCGCCTTTCGGCCCTATCATAGCGCGTTTTGGGCAAAAGCGGAAGAGGAAAATTGCAGAAATCCCTCCAAAACAGGTGCATCGGCGCGGAAAGTGTGGTATCCTATCAAGGTACTGGAAAGTATTTGCCGATGTGGCAATTGAAGAAAGGAAGTATTTTTATGTTGACTGTTGGCATCAAGGGCGAGCAGAGCCAGCTCGTGACGAACGAAAACACTGCAAAGACCATGGGCAGCGGCACGCTGGACGTCTTCGCGACGCCCGCGCTGGTGGCGCTGGCCGAGAAGACCTGCTGGATGAGCGTGGCGGGTGAGCTGGACGAGGGCTGCGGTTCCGTGGGCACCAAGCTGGAGCTGGAGCACACCGCCCCCACCCCCGTAGGCATGACCGTGACCTGCGAGAGCGAGCTGACCGCCGTGGAAGGCCGCAAGCTGGTGTTTAAGGTATCCCTGCATGACGAAAAAGGCCCCGTGGGCGGCGGCGTGCACGAGCGCTTCATCGTGAACGACGCGAAGTTCGCGGCGAAGGCTCAGGCGAAGAAGGGCTGAGCCGCATCGGCGGCTGGTCGTCCTCCATAATCTGCTCCTCCGCTTTCTGCTGGGCTTCCAGCAGGATGCGGGCGGCCTGTTCGCTGGCGCGGAACAGCTCAAAGTACAGCGCTTTATAATCCGGCGCGTCGGCCACCCCCTTTGTGTTTCTTGGGGATAGTCTGCCCCGCGCCGGGGCAAAAAATCAGAAGAGGAATCGTTTTATGAAAAAAGTGAATCTATCGTGGGCCGGCGCGGTGCTGGTGTTCGGGTTGCTGCTGTGGTGCACGGCGGCAACGCCCGGCACCATCACGGACCCGGCGAACTACACTTGCGCGGTGTACAGCACGGCGCTGAGTCTGTTGCCGCCGGTGGTGGCCATCGTGCTGGCGCTGAACACCAAGGAGGTCTACACCTCGCTGCTGGTGGGCATCGCCACGGGTGCGCTGCTCTACGCCAACGGCAACTTGGAGCTGGCGCTGAACACCCTGTTCTTTAATGAAGAGGGCGGTATGGTGGCGAAGCTGGCCGACTCCAGCAACGTGGGCATCCTCGTCTTCCTCGTGATGCTGGGCATCCTCGTGGCCCTGATGAACAAGGCGGGCGGCAGCGCGGCCTTCGGGCGGTGGGCGTCCACCCACATCCACACCCGCGCCGGGGCGCAGCTGGCGACCTTCGTGCTGGGCGTGGTCATCTTCGTGGACGACTACTTCAACTGCCTGACCGTCGGCTCGGTCATGCGCCCGGTCACCGACCGGCAGAAGGTCTCCCGCGCCAAGCTGGCCTACCTCATCGACGCCACGGCGGCCCCGGTCTGCATCATCGCGCCGGTGTCCAGTTGGGCGGCGGCGGTCACCTCCTCGGTGCCGGAAGGCTCCGGGATCAACGGCTTTACGATGTTCCTGCGCACCATCCCGTACAATTATTACGCTCTGCTGACGCTGGTGATGATCTTCTTCCTCGTGCTCACGGGCGCCGACTACGGCCCCATGAAGCTCAATGAAGACAACGCCCTGAACGGCGACCTCTTCACCACCGACGACCGCCCCTACGGCGACGATGTGGACGACGGTACCGACACCCGCGGCCATGTCATCGACCTGATCCTGCCGGTGGTGGTGCTGATCGCGGCCTGTATCTTCGGTCTGATCTACACCGGCGGCTTCTTCTCCGGCGTGGACTTCATCACCGCCTTCTCGGACTGCAACGCCTCGGCGGGCCTCGTGATGGGCAGCAGCATTGCTCTGCTGTTCACCTTCGTCTTCTACCGCGTGCGCGAGGTGATGACCTTCCAAGATTTCGCGGCCTGCATCCCGGAGGGCTTCAAGGCCATGGTCAGCCCCATGCTGATCCTCACGCTGGCATGGACCCTTTCCGGCATGACCAACCTGCTGGGCGCAAAATACTACGTCGCGAACCTGCTGAACGGCTCGGCGGCGGCCCTGCAGTACCTGCTGCCCGCCATCATCTTCCTCGTGGCGGTCTTCCTCGCCTTTGCCACCGGCACTTCGTGGGGCACCTTCTCCATCCTGATCCCCATCGTCTGCCACGCCTTCCCGCAGGGCGAGATGCTGGTCATCTCCATCGCGGCGTGCCTGTCCGGCGCGGTCTGCGGCGACCACTGCTCCCCCATCTCCGATACCTCCATCATGGCCTCGGCGGGAGCCCATTGCAGCCATGTGAACCATGTGTCCACCCAGCTGCCCTACGCCATCACCGTGGCCGCCATCTCGGCGGTCTGCTACGTCGTCACCGGCCTGAGCCAGATCGTCCTCGGCGCCAGCGCCAGCCTTTTCACCTCGCTGATCCTGCTGGCTGTGGCCATTGCGCTGGAGCTGATCGCCCTCAGCGTCATCCGCGCCAAGTTTGCGGCCCGCAAGCGCTGACCCCGGAAAATCCGCGATAAAAAGAAAAGATTGAAATATACAAGGCTGAGAATGCACGCCTCCTCTATCGAAATGCGTCAAAATGTGTTATATTGATAGCAGAATGATAGAATTTCGGAAAACGAGGAGGTACTTTTATGAAAAAACGCATTCTCGGCCTTGTTCTTGCGCTGAGTATGATGATCTCGCTGTTCCCCGTCAGCGCCCTTGCGCAGACCCCCGGCGGAGGGGCTGCGGTGCTGGCGGAGGAAAATGGGGAGACGGAAGAAACTGCCGGAACCATTACAATTGACAGCAGCGGTGAGCCGGTGATATCTGGACTCCATACGGATAGTGAGGGGTATTGGGTAGGAAACGGCTGGAAGTATATGGATGGGGCTGGTAGTGGACTTGGCACACTGACCTTAATGAGTGGTACATGGAATCTTGCCAAACAGAACGCGGTAAAATGCTATGTTGCGATTGATGAGAAGGCAACGGTAGCCGGTGGTACATTCGAAAATACGGTCTGGAATCAGGCAGGCGGTAAAATTTCAGGCGGAACCTTTAAGGAAACTGTTTCGAATAAAGGCACCATTACCGGTGGCATTTTTGTCGGTGTTAATTCGGAAAGCACGAGTGTAATCAATTATGACACTGGAAAAATCACTGGCGGTGTGTTTGAGAATAATGTGACGAATGGCGATTCCGGCGATGAAGGAATATCTGCAAGCATTACGGGTGGCTTGTTTAAGGCAAAAGTCCAAAACAAGGCCGCTAGTGCAGCGATCACCGGTGGTGTGTTTGTAACAAAACCTACCGGTAGTGGAACAATTGCGAATGGTTATACGTTGACGACCAGAGGTAAGACGTCGAAGTTTGTTTATGCCGCCAATGGAAAAGAAATTGACTTGGGCCAGTCTGTGTATGTGATACCCAATAACACGGATACGCTCAAAGTAGCGTGCGATGGCGTTTCCAACTGGGATGTTGCGGATGGCAGTGACACCTATGCGCTTACAAATTGGGATGGCGTAATGCTGAAGTCGGATGGAAGCTTTACCCTGAACCCAGACAAAATCAGCGGGACAACGTTGACGTTTACGGTATCCACAACGCCTGTGACACTTGACCCGGAACTGGTTCTTGCGGATGGTGTGCCGGATACCAGTGAGGAACACGCAAAGCAGAAGACCGCTGATGGCAAGACCATTTACTATGGCAACGGCTGGACGTATGACGGCGAGACGCTGACGCTGAACCCGACGGAAGAAAAAACTTTTGACCTGAGCTGTAATGGCAGTTATCTCAAGTGTGAGTTGGAGGTTGGAGAGAAAGCAACAGTTAAAGGATGGATATTCCTTTCTCGACCGGTCGAAAACCATGGCGTGATTGATGGGCCGAAATTTCATACAGAGGGCAACGGCTATTCCGGGTATCCGACCTTGACGAACTATGGTACGGTAAGGAACTGTTATGTTGACTATGGCTATGTGACGAACAACGGTACGATGGAAAACGTGTCGTTTGTTTGCTGCAAGCGACTGACCAATAATGCTGGTGCAACGATTAAAAATGCAATCATTCGCACGGATGACAGGAACGGTAAAATGTCGTATAGCAACAGCGGCAAGATTGACGAGGCTGTATTTGATTTTTCGCCAAGCGGAGAACAAAAAGTTCATGTGCTGAAAGCAAGCAGTGGCGAAACAGTTGGTGCGACACTGAGCGGAATCAAAGCTGTCGTGTTCGGTACAGAAGTGTATATTGTCGGCGAACCGGAAGTCAAAGTGAAAATTTCTGGTAGCAACAAGGAAACGATTACCGATGTCAACGGTAAGACGACTTATGGCGGTTTGACGGTAGGCAAAGACAGCGAGGGTTTCCAGAAGTTCATAGTGCAGGAGAAGGACAAGGAACTTGTGCTGAACCAAATCGGTGCCCCTGATCCGAGTGAGGTAAAGCATACGCTGACGCTGAACGATGCCGTGATCGTAAAAGATGACGGTTCGACGGCGACGACTGGTAAGTATAAAGAAGGCGTAACCGTTAAGATCAAACCGCAGATCAACGATTCGAAAAAAGTATTTAGTAGATGGTCTATTGATCCGAATGGATTTGAAGCAATTGTGCCTAATGATGATACAGAGGGTACTTATACTCTGACCATGCCGGGGTATAATCTGAGCGTTCGAGCAGAATCTACTTATAGAAGCTATCCGTTGACGGTAGTTGGCGGTACATTCGAAAACACTTTCGGTAACAGGGTTGAATGGAGCGCTCATGTCACGGTAAAGGCCAATGTTCCGTATGGTAAGTATTTTGCGGGCTGGGAGGCAAAAGAAACCGGTACGGACACAGCAGTAACGCTCCGTGATTGGTCTGGCAAAGTCATTGACCTGATGGACGAGAAACTCACGATTCTGCGCTTCCCGATGCCGGATAAGGCGGTTACCCTGACCGCAGTTTATAAGGACTGCGAGAAGAAGCTTGTCATGAAGGCTGATGGAACGCCCGACCTGACCCATGTGTATAAGGAGAATGGGCGGCGTTATGTGGGTGACGGCTGGTGGTACTTCAGTGTAGAAGACGGAAGTGAAGTAAATGCTCTGTACTTGAGCCCTGACGAACTGACGGAGTATGATTTCGCTCATACAGACCCCATTGGCAAAACGGGGACCCTAGAGGCAGTAAACTGTATCATTGTCGAATACAATACGAATGCTACGATCGTTGGCGGTACGTTTGCGGAAGAAGTGGACAACAGAGGCACCATTCAGAATGGCACTTTCAAGGGCAAAGTATACAACGGCGATACGCCGTACAGCGGTAAGATTGAAAATGGCACGTTCGTGGGCGAGGTGATAAACTCAAATAATAGCACCATCACAGGCGGCATTTTCGCTGGCGGTGTAAAACGCGGCGAAACGGATGTGATAAGCGGCGGTATTTTCAATGAAGGAACGGCGCTGAAAGGAATCAACGGCGCTCACAAGATCGTGCTGGAGGGAGCACAGATCCTGTCGATCAATGGTGTATCGCGTGCGAATGGCTGGAGCAATGTTTATACCTTTGCCGAGACGGAGCTGACGGTCGAAGCAAGTCAGTCCATCTACAATGTGAATGGTGAAACGACAGGCGCAACGGGGCTGAAAACATCGACGATCAAGTTTACCATGTCGGACGAAGACGTCGTGCTGAACAAGGGCGTAACGCCTGACCCGAATCCCACCCCGAACCCCGACGACCAGCCCAAGACCTACACCGTTACCGTCAAGGGCGGCAAGATCAACAACGAGACTGAGGTAAAGGCCGAGAAGGGCACCAAACTGACGGTGGATGTGGACGAGTCGGAAGTGCCGGAGGGCATGACCTTTGACGTGTGGAGCATCCGCTTCCCGGAGGATGTCAAGGACACGCTGACGGGTGACCCCAGCGTGATGCTGCACGACCCCCACATGAGCTTTACGATGCCGGAAGCGGACATCACCATTGAGGCGCAGTACCGTTCCTCCGAGCTGCCGGGCGAGGACGATGGGCCCTCGACGCTGGGCACCATGGCAACGGTGGCCGTGGGCGGCGCAGCGGCTGGCATCTTGGTGTGGCAGGGCGTGAGCCTTGGCGTGGACAGCTACTTGCAGCTGAACCTGCCGAAGGGTGTGGCGGTGCCCACCAACCGGCGTGAGCTGGTGAAGCTGCTGTGGGAGACGGCGGGCAAGCCCGAAGCGGCTCTGCCGAGCCTGTACAGCGATGTGCCCGCAGAGGAGATCGAGCTGCAGAAGGCGACCCGCTGGGCCATCGACAACGGCCTTGTGAAGCCCGCCGATGACAGCGACGCTTCCCGCTTTGACCCCGACCGTTACGTTACCAAGTATGACGTGTTCGGCGCGTGGCTCAAGCTCAAGAAGCTGATGAAGTAACTTCCCCAGTCCTCTCCGAGGCCAGCCCCCTCTGGGAGCTGGCGCGAAGAAGTCCCCCATAAACGGCAAGGCCGCACAGCGCAAAAAACTGTGCGGCCTTTTTGCGCGGCGGGCACTTTTTCGCTTGCGTTCGGGCAAAAATATGATATACTAAAAGAAATTGAGGGAATCGAAGGGAGCCGCACCATGCTGGAAAAAGCATTCAATGACGTCTATACTAAATTTAAGCTGCACTTCTACCAGAACGTGTTTCAGCGCTTCGCCACCCGCGAGGCCACGCTGACCACGGTAGAGTCCTTCTGCATGGAGGGAATCATGGCGATGGGCGAGCCGACTATCGCGGAGTTCTCCCGCATGATGCAGATCTCCACCCCGAACGCGGCGTATAAGATCGGCAGTCTGGTTCGGAAGGGCTATGTGGAGAAGATCCAGTCCACCAAGGATCGGCGCGAATACCACCTCCGCCCGACCAAGAAGTATATCGAATATTACAACATCAGCTACTCTTACCTGCACACTGTGGTGGAGCGCGTGCGGGACCGCTTCCCCGCCGAGGATGTGGACAAGCTGGAGCAGATGCTGACGGTCATCAGCGACGAGCTGATGCCGGAGCTGGATATGGAGCAGAAAACGGACGATTGAGCCCGCCGAAAGCCCCGCCGGATGGCGGGGCTTTTTCTCTTGTTTCTCCATAATTAAAATGCCCGCCGGGACGAACCCGGCGGGCATTTTGGCGTTCTGGAAGGACCTGATTTCACCCCATTTTCACGAAAATGCTCCTGCTTTTTCACAGCTTTCCCGCGAAGTTTCCATAGTTGCGGTGTAGAATGAGCACACTTAAATCGCGTTGCATTTTTGAGGGAGGCTTGGTTATGAAGACCTGTTTGACAGAGAGCACGAAAATTTCCCGGCGAAGCTTTTTGCAGGCGCTTGGCGCGCTGACCCTTTCGAGCAGTCTGGCGGCGTGCGGCGGCACGGGGAAGGCAAAATCGGACCGCCTTGCGGCGGGGAGCCTCGCCTACACGCCGGATGAAGTGGTGACGGTGGAATTCTCGGACGGCGGCATCACGGTCAGCCCGGAGGACGCGGCGGGCCTTGCCGTGGAGGAAACCGCTCTCTCGGTGAGCGGCGCGGGCGTCTATGCCCTGTCCGGCAACTGTGCGGATGGCTCGGTGAAGGTGGAAGCCCAGACGGAGGACGTCGTGCTGCTGCTGGACGGCCTGACCCTGACCAGCGCCGACACCGCCCCCATCGTCTGCGGCGAATCCACCGGGGTGACCATCGCGGTGGTGGATGGGACGGAAAATACCCTGACCGACAGTGAGGCCAACGACCCGGACAATGCCGCCGACAACGAGAACGCCGAAAAGGCAGTGGTCAAGTGCAAGGACGGCTCGCAGGTCGTCCTCTGCGGCGGCGGTGCGCTGACCGTGAACGCACTGGGCAAGAACGGCATCAAATCCGGCACCGCGCTGGACGACCGGGACGCCAGCCTGACCATCCGGGAGCTGACGCTGAACATCGAGGCGCTGGTGAACGATGCCATCAACGCGGAGCAACGGCTCAAGGTGGAAAGCGGAAACCTGACCATCGCGGCGGGGGAAGATGCCATCCACTGCGACATGGAACTGAACATCGGTGCGGAGGGCACCACCGGCCCCGCCATCACCGTTTCCACCTGCTGCGAGGGCTTGGAGGGGGCCGTCCTGAACATATACTCCGGCAATATGGACATCACCTCCACCGACGACTGCCTGAACGCCGCCAACTCCGACCTTGGCGACTATGCCTTCGAGATAAACATCTCCGGCGGCACCATCAAAGCCTATTCCTCCGAGGGCGACGGCTTTGACTCCAACGGCACCCTGACCATCACGGGCGGCGACATCTCGGTCTGGACCGCCAACGCCGCCGACAATCAGCCGCTGGATGCCGATGGGCGCATCACGATTTCGGGCGGCACGGTGCTGGCCGCAGGCGGCAGCGCGGGCATGGGCTTTTCCATCAGCGCGTCTCAGCCCTACGTTATCTTCGGCGGCGGGCGGGACAGCAGCCTTTCCCTCGCCGGGGGCGCGGCGTTCTCCATTGCGGACGAAAGCGGCAAGAGCGTGCTGGACAGCACCGCCCTCTGCGACGCGGCCTTCCTCTTCTACTCCAGCCCAGCCCTGACGGCATGACGCCGCCGGACGGGGCACCTTCGGACGGGCAGATGCCGCAGGGCCAGCCGCCCCAAAGCGACGGCACCACCCCGCCGGAACTGCCGGCCGCCAGCAGCAACTGAGAAAAACCGCGCAGCAATTGCAATCCGCGCGCCGGAATGATACAATAAGAAGCGGCAAATCACCGCCGCCGGACGTTTTTCCGGCAGATGTAAGAAAGAAGGCTTTTTATTATGAGCATGAACACGGTTCCTGAGCGTCTGGCTGCCCTGCGCGCCGCCATGGACGCCAACGGCGTTGACCTTTATCTCATTCCGGTGGGCGACCCGCATTCCAGCGAGTACCTGCCCGACCACTACACCTCCTTGACCTATTTCTCCGGCTTCCATGGCGAGAACTCCAACTTCGTCGTTACGAAGGACAAGAGCGCCATCTGGGCCGACGGCCGCTATTTCGTGCAGGCGGAAAAGGAGATCGCGGGCACCGAGATCGAGCTGGAGCGGATGGGTGAGCCGGGTGTGCCCACCGTGGAGCAGTACTGCGCCGATGCTCTGCCCGAAGGCGGGGTGCTGGGCCTGTGCGGTCTGACCGCTTCCTGCCATCTGGTGCGCAGCGTCCAGAAGGCGCTGGACGCCAAGCACGGCACCATCAAAACCCTGAATCTGGAAGATGAGCTCTGGACCGAGGGCCGCCCCGCCCTGCCGGAGACTCCCGCTTGGATCCTGAGCAAGGAGTACGCAGGGTTCTCCCCCGCCGAGAAGCTGGGCCAGCTCCGCGCAAAGCTCAAGGAGCTGGGCTGCACCGCACAGCTGGTGGGCAAGCTGGACAATCTGGCATGGCTGC
>ERZ773131.934-NODE-934-length-23014-cov-3.730041_pt1 | contig 23014 bp, 15 predicted proteins | sample MGYA00511082_ERZ773131 | MGnify/ENA primary metagenome ERZ773131 (study PRJEB29015, sample SAMEA2737813) | human gut metagenome | biome: human gut; feature: human-associated habitat; material: faeces | place: China | collected 2012 ... | reverse complement strand
AATTCTCGTTATCGACAATCACGATGCGCCAGGGCGCGGCAGTGAGCTCGGTCATGGAGTCGAACAAGTTGGCCAGGAGTTCCTGGCGCTTGTACGTAACGACGACGATGGCAAGCTTGTCGATGGGAGCGGGGAGGGTTGAAGGCATGGGGCAATATATCCTTTCACGCGCGGCGGGCGAGTGCTGCGCGGAAGCTATCGAATACGTCCTTGGGACTGTCCTATTGTAAAGGCTCGGCGCACCTTGGCGGCAAGCTTTGAATAAAACGCAGGAACCTGCCATGGGCCCGCCGCATGACGTGGGGCTGCTTTGCGCGCAAGAGGCTCCATAGATTATATAAACGCCCGCTGGCGCGCTGACCCTTTGATACCATGAAACGACAGGTATTTCCTAAGGAGCACATTTGTCTACTAACGCCTCTGGCAGCCCTGTTCTGTCGCTGCTTATCCCCATTTACAATGTTCAGCGCTACCTGCGCGAGTGTCTCGATTCCGCCCTGGCGCAGACGCTCAAGGATATTGAGATCATCTGCATTAACGACGGGTCGACCGACAACTCGCCGGCGATTATCCGCGAGTATATGGAGCGCGATGGGCGCGTCAAGATGATCGACAAGGCCAACAGCGGCTACGGCGACTCGATGAATCACGGTCTGGAGATGGCGCGTGGCAAGTACGTTGGCATCTTGGAGTCCGATGACTTTATGGCGCCCGACGCACTCGAAAAGCTTGTCTCGGCCGCCGATAGCAATAATGCCGACTTTGCGAAGGCTAACTTTGATTTCTACTGGTCTAAGCCCGAGGAGCGCCGTTCGCTGCACGAGATGTTTAAGGCCAAGGACTGCGGCAAGCCGGTGCACCCGAGCGATACGACTCAGTTCTTTAAGCAAAAGCCGTCGATTTGGTCGGCCGTGTACCGTCGCGATTTTCTTGAGCGCAACGGCATTAAGTTCCTGCCGACTCCGGGGGCATCCTTTCAGGACACGTCATTCGCCTTTAAGGTGATCGCGTGCGCCGATAAGGCTGTTTACCTGCATGATGCCGTGTTGTCTTATCGCCAGGACAACGAGAATTCCTCGGTCAATTCTTCGGCTAAGGTCTTTTGCGTCAATTCCGAGTATGCCGAGATTGAGCGTTGGATTCGAGAGGATTATGCCCGCGACCACGCAAGCGGCGATGTCGCGCGCATGCTCAAGTTCAATCAACTCATTAAGTACGATTCGTACATGTGGAACTACGTGCGCCTGGCGCCTAAGTTCTATAAGGAGTTCCTGGTTCAGATGGCCAAGGAATTTCAGGCGGCCTTGGACGCCGGGGACTTTTCGCTTGACGACCTCAAGCCGTGGAAGCGCGCAAATCTCGCTGCCATCCTCAAAGATCCTGAGGGCTGGGTTGACGAGCATCCGAGTTTTGCGACGGATGGTGCCTTGGGGCGTGCTAAGTATTACGCCTCGGTTGGAGGCCCAGGCGTGGTCGCCGCCTTCCTCATCGAATCGCTGAGGGGGTAGGTCGGCATGGGAGAGGCCTCGTGTCCTAAAGCTACCATTGTCGTCCCCGTTTACAACTCTGCGCGCTCCATTCAGCGATGCCTCGATTCGCTGTTGGCCCAGTCTGAGCGTTCGATTCAGGTTGTCTGCGTCAACGACGGTTCGACTGATGATTCGTTGAACGTGTTGCGTCGGATCGCGCAGGCCGACGATCGCGTACTGGTGATTGACCAGGAAAACGCGGGCGTCTCGTGTGCTCGAAATGCCGGTATCGATGCCGCCGAGGGCGAGACCGTCTTTTTTGTGGACGCCGACGATTACATCGATGCCCAGACGGTCGAGCGCGTGCTGCATGCCATGGAGTCTGCGGATGCCGAGGCCGCCGTTTTTGGCGGCGTCTGTGAACCTGCCGATGCTGCCCCCAAACGCGTCCAGCAACTCATGAGCCCCAAAGCTGGTACCTTCGGCGCCCGCGATCCTCAACTGCTGTTCCATTCGAATGCGCAGCCCTATGCCTGCCGTGCGGCTTTTTCGCGCGAGCTGCTCAATCGCGAAGGCATTCGCTTCGCCCCCGGTTTGGCTTTGGGAGAGGACGTCGTCTTCCAATTTGCGGCTTATGCGCTTGCCCGCAGGACCGTCGTCATGCCTGACAAGTTCTACCACTACGTGATGGAGAGCGAATCGGCGACGCACGAGTTCAACAGTGCCGAGGCTCGCGCCAAAAAGCTTGACGCCCACATGAGGATGCTCGAGGAAGTCTTGGAGGACTGGGCGGCCTACGGTCTTTTGGACCTGTGCCCCGGCGAGCTGATAACTTGGTTTTTGGACCTCATTGTGTTCGACCTGGCGCGCTTGGATGCCGATGACTTCCATCGCGTGGCGGCTCGCGTCAACATGGACCTCACGACGTTTTTGGGAACGGAGTGGGCGGATATGCCTGCTAAGGGCGCCGTTCGCCGTGTCGCCCATAAGCTCGTTGCGGCGACCTCGGGCGTTTCGATGGCAGACGCCACGCTGTTCTATCTTTCGACTCGCGGTCTCAAAGCCTGCCTGGAGCGCTTTCTATAATTCCAAGCGCTGCCGCCCGCCGCAACTCGGCTGCTAAAATAACCCTGTTACACGCTATTCAACGGGAGGTTCTCTTGCAGAACTCTGATACCCCTAAAGTTTCGCTGCTTGTCCCCATTTGCAATGTCGAGCGCTATCTGCGCGTGTGCCTCGATTCCGCCGTGGCGCAGACGCTCAATGACATCGAGATCATCTGCATCAACGACGGCTCCACCGATAGCTCGCCGGATATCATCCGCGAGTACATGGAGCACGACCCCCGTGTAAAGATGATCGACAAGGCCAACAGCGGCTACGGCGACTCGATGAACCGTGGCCTGGAGATGGCGCGCGGTGAGTACGTGGGCATCCTTGAGTCCGACGACTTTATGTTTGAGGATTCGCTTCAAAAGCTGGTCGCCAAGGCCGATGCTGAGCATGCCGATGCGGTAAAGGGCGACTTTTATCTGTATTGGTCCACGCCCAGCGAGCGACGTGAGCTGTTTGGGATTATCGACGAGCATATGACGGGCGCCGCGTATCGCCCCGTCGATCGCCCGGGCATCTTCTACCGCAAACCTTCCATTTGGTCGGCTATCTATCGGCGCGAGTTCCTCAACGACAATCAGATTCGGTTCCTTCCCACGCCGGGTGCCTCGTATCAGGATGCGGGTTTTAACTTTAAGGTCTGGGCATGCGCCGAGCGTGCTGCGTTTATCGCGGACCCCATTTTGTGCTATCGCCAAGACAACGAGAAGAGCTCCGTTAATTCGCCCAACAAGGTATTTTGCGTGTGCGACGAATACGCCGAGATGCAGCGCTTTTTGGATGAACGCCCCGAGCTTAAGGCTCAGCTTCAGGGCATTTTTATGCGCATGAAGGTCGATACGTACCGTTGGAACGATGAGCGCCTGGTCGATGAACTGCGCGAGCAGTTTTGGAAGAAAGCCTCGTCCGAGCTCAAGGCCGACTGGGATGCCGGTCGCTTTGATCTGTCGCTGTTTGATCCGCGTGGCGAGACCGACTTGCGCCTGATGGTCAAGTCGCCCCGCGCCTATATCGATTCGCGCTTTGACTTTAAGAAGCCGGGCAAGCTCAATACGTTTAAGCATTACTTTAAGATCGGCGGCCTGCCGCTGGTCTGGCGCGTGCTGACGTATCAGCGCACCTACGGTGATAATCCGCACCCCGATGACGTTCCGGCCGCACAGTAGGAGCGAGTGACTATGGCTACCCCCAAGATTTCCGTTGTCGTTCCCATCTATAAAGTGGAGGAGTGCCTGGCCTGGTGCCTGGACTCCCTGCTTGCGCAGGACATGCCCGATTGGGAAGGCGTGCTGGTCAACGACGGCTCGCCGGACGGCTCGCGCGATATTGCGGCTACCTATTGCGAAAAGGACGCGCGCTTTACGCTGGTCGATAAGGAGAACGGCGGCCTGTCGAGTGCGCGTAATGCAGGCATCGCCGCGTCCACGGCGTCTATCGTTGCGTTCTTGGATTCCGATGACCGGTTTACGCCCGATGCATGCCGCGTGATCGTCGATGCCTTTGAGCGCGAGGACTGCGACGTTTTGACCTTTGGCGCGAATCCGTATCCGCTTGAGGCGGGGTATCCGTGGCTTAACTATGTGCTGAGCCCGCGCGATGTGTCGTTTGAAGGCTATAGCTCCGACCTACTGTTTAAGGAAGCATCTCGCCCGTTTGCATGGCGCACCGCCTGCAAGCGTGAGTTTTTGCTGGGTAACGGGATCGTGTTCGACGAAACCGTCAAGTATGGCGAGGACCAGGTCTTCGATTTTGCCGTGTACGGTCGTTCGCACAAGACCGCGCTTATCTCGAACAAGCTGTATGATTACCGCGTGGCGCGCAAGGGTTCGCTCATGGACACCATGCGCTACGACGACGAGACGCGTCTGCTGGAGCACGTGAAGATTTACTCTGCGGTGCTGGCTGACTGGCAGCGCGACGGTCTCGATGTACAGCATGCCGAGGACCTGGCGTACTTCCTCTGCGATCTGGTGCTGTACGATGCGCTCAGGTTGCTGGGTTCGGACTGCAGCAAGGTGTTTGCCGCCGTTGCCACGGCGCTTGCCGGTTCTGCCGTGGGCAGCGATGCTGCGCTCGCACAATGCGCTCCTTCTGTTGCTGCTATGGTGCGTGCGGCGCTTACCAGCAAGGCCCCCAATGTCCGTGCGTGCAAAAAGCTCATGTTCGATTACGATGTCTTGAGGTTTGGGCGCCTGGGTGCCTGCAAGCGCGTGGCAGCGAACGCCCTGGGAAAGCGAGAAGTGTAGATGAGTATCAAGCGTTTGGCACTTTGCCGCAGCCAGGGCCGTCTTTTTGTGCTGCTTCGTTTTGCCGGTCAGGATGTCGCCGCGCTTATTGAGCGGGAGGGTTCTCAAGCGTTTGCCCATGCGACGACGAGCGGTTCTTCTGTGCCGTCGCTGGCGTTCCCGGTCGATCATGGCCGTGTGCTGGCGCTATGCCCTTCTGTTTCCGATTACGAGCGCGAGCTCGCCGTTTTGGTGCTTCCGTTTTTGGATGGCTCGTCGATGGATGCCGTTTTTGCATCCGGTGGCCAAAGGTTGGGCTCTATTCGTCTCGATAGCCGCGTGGCCAAATTGGAATCCAAGATTAACTACAAAGCAAAGCCTGCGCTGTGCGCGCTTATCCGCGATGCGCAGCGTGGCGAACACTGCGGCCGCTACGAGATCGATGCCATTCGCTATTTGCCGGCAGACGTCGGCGCGGTGTGGCGCTATGAGGTTACCTGGGCGGGAGACCCCCAGTGCGCACCTGAGCTCCTGATCTTCGATACGCATATGAACGCCATCGATGCCACCGTGCATGTGTTTGAATCGCAGGTCGATGTTCCGCAGCAGAACGGATGCCGCATCAATAAATCGTATCTGAGTGTTGAGATGCCTCAGGATATACGAGATTTTGTCGCGATTGTGAGCGATCCCACGGGCCTAATCCAGAGCGGTTTTTGCGCCATGGATGGTCGCCTGTACAACGGCATGGTTGACGACAGCTGGAACCGCATGAAGGACGCTCGTGCAGACGACGCAGCTTATCGACGTTGGTTTGAGCAGCATCGCGCAAAGCCGGGCGATTTGGCGTGCCAGCGTGTCGCTTCGGCGGCCTTTGCCTATAGGCCGCTCGTGAGCATTGTGGTGCCGTGCTACAAGACTGATCGGGTCTACCTGCGCGAGCTGCTGGACTCGGTGCTAGCCCAGAGCTATGACAACTGGGAATTGCTGCTTATGGACGCCTCGCCCGAATGGGACGCGGTGGCCACCCTTGCGGCAGGTGCCAACGACGAGCGCATCCGTCGCATCGAGCTTCCCGGCAACGGCGGCATTGTGGTCAACACCAACGCTGGTATTGAGCAAGCGACGGGCGACTACATCGCGTTCTTGGACCATGATGACATCCTGGAACCGGACGCGTTATTCCACTATGTTGCCGCGTTGAACAAGGCTGCCGAGGGCGAGCGTCCCCAGGTCCTGTTCTGCGACGAGGACATGTTCCAAAAAATGGGGGAGTGGGGCCAGCCGGTCTTTAAGACTAAGCTCAACGTCGACCTGCTCTATAGCCATAACTGCGTGACGCATTTTCTGATGGTGGAGAAGGCACTCATCGACCGTATTGGCATGTCGCCGGAAGACGTCGCGGGCGCCCAGGATTACGACCTTACGCTTCGCTGCCTTGCGGCGGACGCGCGGTTTGAGCATGTTGCGCATGTGCTGTATCACTGGCGCGTGCATCCGGGATCGACCGCCGATGGCTCTGCCGATAGCAAGCCGTATGCTATTGAAGCCGGTCGTCTTGCGCTGCAGCGCCACTTTAACGCGCTGGGCATTTGCGGAACGGTTGAGGATACCGAGACGCCGTTTGTCTACCGCATGCGCTATGCGCTGCCGGAGCCTGCGCCGCTGGTGAGCATTGTGATTCCCACCAAGGATCACATTGAGACGCTTGACGCCTGTGTGATGTCGATCGCCCGGAAGGCAACGTATGCCAACTACGAGATTGTCTTGGTGGAGAACAACAGCGAAGCCCCGGAGACGTTTGCGTATTACGAAACCCTGCCGGAACGCGTGGCTGCGGCATCCGAAGGCAAGGGTATCGCGCGCGTTGTGTACTGGCCGGGTGAGTTCAATTACTCCCAGATCATTAACTTTGGCGTGGAGCATGCCAAGGGTGATTACCTTCTGTTGCTGAACAATGATACTGAGGTCATAAGCCCCGACTTTATCGAAGAGATGATGGGCTATCTGCAGCGTCCCGATGCGGGCGTGGTGGGCGCCAAACTCTACTTTGCCGACCATCTGGTGCAACACGCTGGCATATTGGTTGGTGTGCGTGGCGCACTTGCCCATGCCAACCAGGATTTCTCGGCAAAGCGCGAGGGCTATCTTGCCCGCGCCGTACGTCCGGGTAACTTTAGCGCCGTAACAGGTGCCTGTCAGATGGTGCGACGCGACGTATTTGAGCAGGTCGGCGGCTACAACGAGGAATTTGCCGTCGGTTTTAACGACGCTGACTTTTGCCTGCGCGTGCGGGAAGCTGGCTACCGCACCATCTTTACGCCCTATGCCGAGCTGTACCACTACGAGTTCACCTCGCGCGGCAGGGAAGAGGCCAACGAGGAGAAGCTGCGCCGTTGGAAACGCGAACAGGCACTGTTCACGCAGCGCTGGCCGGAGTTTTTCTTGACGGGTGATCCATGGTTGGGGCCGAATCTTAGCAGTGAGAGCGAGTATTTCTCAATCTAGCGCGAAGTGATTCCGAGTTTGGGTAGCGATTCAGCAATCGTGTTGAGCTCATGTTGCTGTAGGTAGGCGGGATTGAGAGCTTCTTTTCTATAGGCTAGGTAGCTATCTCTGGTCAGTTCCCTTAGCTGTTTAGTAAAGAACTGTTCCCAACTGAAGAACTTCTCGCAGTCGATGAAATCGGCAGGATGAAGGAGCATATCTTGCGTTTCGACATCATTGAAGAGTCCCGATCTCAGCACAAGCCATTCAAACGATTCCGGCAAAAAGAGCTCGATCTCCTTAAATCTTCTGAGCGAATAGACATAGGGCATCTCGGGCCCAAAAGCGGCCCCATCTGCAATTACGAGCAATTTTTGGGCTGGGGAGCTCAGGGCGGTTTCGTATATGTTTGATTTGCCACCGGCACTTACGCAGCGAATTTTACTTTTGGCGCACAGGACTTTAAAGAACTCATAGCCGGCATTGCTGTCTTCTTCGATGACTTCTTCTGGCTGATCTCCATCGTAGAGCTCGTCTCCGTAAATGCGGTAGGTAGAAGTGTACGTGCGTGTGTAGACAGGATATTTTGTTGTGGCCCTGTTGGTGTTTTTGAGGCCATAGATCTCATCCACGCTATAGGGGAGCTGGGCAATTCGTCCCTCGCAACGATGACGTAGTAGTTGGAACTGTGTCGAGCTGCATGCTGGAATGCATGGCTCCTTACGAGTTTTTGCGTATCGTCCACAAACACGATGCTGTTATCGATGCGGCCGAGTTGCGCTTCCCAATCTATGCCGCCGATGACGCGGCAGGGGGCTGCGCAATTAACGATTATCCCGCTTTGGGCTCCTAGGTTTTCGTATGCACGGAGGCTGTCCAACAGGGTAGTTTTGCCTGTTGCGCTTTTGCCTTGGATGATGGTGAGGTTTCGGCGAATGGTGAGTTTGACCTGAACTTTATTGGTCCTTACGGTCAGCTGATATTCCCCTCTCATGCTCGAGCCTCCCTCAGACATTTTGCCGAGATAAGGATAAGCTCATCCATGGTATGAACAATCTGTCCGGAATTGATGACACGGGCTGTAAAACGCGCTTTGCCAAAATCCATCATATGGTAGAGGTTGATGGTGATGTCATGTTTGGAGGCGATGCGCAAGATCCAATAGGCGCAATTATCTCCGCAGGTTGAGGCGTTGTAGAGGTTTTGAGGCATAAAGAGCATCAGTAGAAGTGTTTTGGTGCCCGTTGATAGTTTCTCTGGCGGAATAACGCCAAGCACCTTGGTGTCAATTGCGTTTGCGCCAAGAACAGTGCCACTATCAATAGATTTGATAATGCGCTGTGACAGGGGATCTTGCAGCCAAGAGGGAGAATAGCTGTAATCAAAGAATGTTGACGTGTCATAAATCACATCGTCTCTGTCGCCGTAGTGAATGCTGAGCATTGTTCCTCCATGGTTGCCTGTTGCGACTACTTTACCATGTTGGGGTCGATTTCCCTCAAGCTGTGGATAATGGGTCAATCAACATGTCTGTTAGAACGAACCTATGACTTTTACGGGTGTAACAACTTTCTATCCTGCGGTAATTGCCTGTCTCAATATGTTGGATTTAGCGGATCGAAAAAACGATATTCCGCGATAAGCTTATACATGTTTATATAAACCGATAATTCTCGATATAACTTACGACAGGAATATAAAGACGCGATTTGACATGAAACGACAGATTGAAATGCTTGAGACTCTTAAGAAGCCTTTCGTACGGGAGTATTTTTGCTAATGTCGAGAAATGCATTGTGATGTTGATTACAACGCTGTAGCTGGAGGTAGACATGGCAATACTTCGAACTTCATGGCTAAACGAGCCCCTGCCGCAACAGGTTCTGGAAGACTCTAATTGGATGCGTATAGTTCATTTTTTCCTGATTGAGTCTCCCTGCCCTGGTCAGAGTAATCGTAAAAATAATGAGATTGATAAATGGGCGCCCGCCCCTTGGGTAGGGATTCGAAGCTTAAAGACTTCTCTAAATCAAGCTATATTTAGTCGCAGGGATGTCGATGTGATGCTTACGGTAAGAAGTAAGAAAGAATTAGAGGGCACCTGCAAAAAGCTAAACTTAGACGAGTATTTTTACGAAAATGTTGATGATCAGCGCATGGCGTTTGTGAAAGTTAATTCGAAGGGCAATACGAGCAAATACATGAGTTTGTTTTATCACATAAGAAATGCTCTCGCGCATGGTCGTTTTGCATTTAAAACCGACACGCTAGAGCGTTTTGTGTTTATTTTTGAGGATGGAACCGTTACATCCGATGGTAAGGAATTTGATTTGACAGCGCGAGGCGTCATTAGGCTTAATTCATTGGTCTTGGCGATTAATACCATACAAAAGGGACCTGGAAAAACGGTTGACATCGAAGAGAAAATCCTCGCAGCAATTAGCGATGGCATTAATACAAAGCGAAAAATTAAAGATGAACTTGGTATTACGGATAATGACTGGTCTACATATAGTCAAGTACTTAAAAAAGAAGGAAAAATAGAATGCAGCCAGCATAAATGGTCAATTTGCAGCGGGGGCTAAACTGCCAATGGGTCGAACCCGTCGCCCCCTCCGCGGCCATTTCCTGGAGCGTCGCATCTATAATCTCCTGTAGGTCATCTTGTCTCTTGTTCACCTCAATGGCTCTCCTGACGCCGGTGTTGGCACCAACGGTGTAGCGGCAGCGGGGAGGCACGGCAGCCATCGTTCGGTGACCGGGATTGGTTAAAAGCGTTTGACTATTAGTGCCTAGATCGCCCGGCGCTAATAGCGCATGCTAACCTCCAGTCCCGACCATCCCGCAGTCCAACTTTCTGTTCGTAGCCCCACCAGAGTCAAACTTCTCAGAGAGAGGTTATTCAGGCACCACAGAGGGGCTACGTGCAGTTTGCCGTGCCGGACCTAGATATCCTATCTGCGAGAGAATGCCGAGGAGATTCTCGAACGGTTCTAGGTCGAGGCTTAATTAGGTTTTGATTTTACTTGGGGGCATTATGGCAAAAATACGAGATTCCCGTATCGAATTACTTCGCATTGTCCTTATGTGGACGGTAATGGCTCATCATTTTGTTGTTCACAACGCTGATTCCGTTTCCGTATTTCCTGGTTCGTTTACTAGGTTTTTCTACAATATCTTTTTCTATCCAATTGGAAGAACTGCGGTCGGCTGCTTTGTTGCCATAACAATCTGGTTTGTTGCGGGGAAAGCTGGATACTCCATTAAACAAGCTGTTAAACAGATAGCTTCAATCGAAGGCACGGTTCTCTTTTATAGTATTGTGCTGGGTTTTTTCTTCATGCTTCGCGGCGATATTCAAGTAAGTCCAACCAATTTGATAGATATTTTTGCACCAACTCTTACTGGTTCTAGTTGGTGGTTTGTAACCGTCTATGCTTGGCTTGTATTTTTGCTGCCCTTTTTAATTCCGGCTTTGCATGTGTTGGACCAGAAACTACATCTTTATCTATCAATCTTTCTGGTCTTCGCCTTTGGATTCCTGCGTTATGTGCCGCTCTTTTGGATTCCCATCGACGGGCTACTAGTGGATTTTATTATAATTTGCGTTCTTGTTAGCTATATTCGCTGGTATGTAGATTTGTCAACAGTGGATGTACGGCGCCTGGCTGCTTGCTGTATTGCTTCCTTTGTGGGAGTTGCAATCTCGTTTTATGGTCAATTCCATTTTGATGGTTTGTTGGGCTCGACCTTTGCGAATTTGTATAACGGTTTTTTCGGATCACCGGCGTCTATTTTTTCGTTAGTTATAGCAATTTCGGTCTTGTTGATCGATTTAAAGATGCCGCATTTTTCTTCCCGTTTTGTTAACGCTGTAGCGAAACTTTGTTTCGCTACTTATCTTATTTCTGACTATGGGCCTATCCAAAGTTGGCTTTGGAGCTCGCTGTTTCCCTTTACGCGTGTCGGCGTTAGACTGGGAATATTGCAGGCGCTTCTGGTTCCAACGGCTGTTTTCGCGATTTGCTTAATGTTGGAAGGTCTCAGGAAGCTCTTGGTCGGCTTCTTCATGCGACTTGTCGGTTCTTGCGATTTGTTAAATAAAGCTTTGTCGTAGAACCGAGACTTTCGACATTTTCTACTGCATACGTGATTTGCCGACGATCCCTCTACACAGGTGATGGAACCATTGGGATTCTGAACCAGCGTTCTCTGGTTGTAGCGGATTGGTCGATAATCATCTAGGAAAGCGTGTCGTGGGCACGTAAAGCCTGTTGTAGGCATGGTAACGCCCACGGTTGTTGCAACTAAGACGACTATCATCGAGGTTGCTGTAATCTGGCCGGTTGAGTCGAAGGTCGACATGGTAACCGTTGCGAATTATTTGAGATCGGTGATGATGGCTAGTCTGGCATGTCTCTGGTTTTGTTGCTGTTTAGGGCGCTATTAATTGCTGTAGAGGCTCCAGTTTAAATCAATGACTCGAACCGGTTTCCATACCAATAGAATGTGCTGGTGGCATATGACGTGTCGATATGGGCATAGAATTGCGTTTATTTAATTTGCAGCCACAAAGATGTCTTTTGCAAAGCGTGAGGGCTATCTTGCCCGTGCTGTGCGTCCGGGCAACTTTAGTGCCGTGACGGGCAACTGTCAGATGGTCCGTCGCGAAGTGTTTGAGCGGGTCGGAGGCTACAACGAGGAATTCGCCGTTGGCTTTAACGATGCGGACTTTTGTCTGCGCGTGTGGGAGGCCGGCTATCGAACCATCTTTACACCCTATGCCGAGCTCTATCACTACGAGTTCGCCTCGCGCGGCAGGGAAGAGGCCAACGAGGAGAAGATGTGTCGCTGGAAGCGCGAGTAAGCACTGTTCATGCAGCGCTGGCGAGAGTTCTTCCTTGATGGCGATCCTTGGCTGGGGTCAAATTTGTCCTCTGACAGTGAGTACTTCTCGCTTTAGAGCTAAGAGATGCCAAGGTTCGGTATAAGGGCTCGGTATAAGGTGCTCAAGAGCTGTGAAGGCGTTGGGTTTTGCTACACTGCTGGTGTTTGGTTCGTGGAGAGCGCGCCTTGCTTTGCCAAAAGCAACTGGCGAGATTATTCTGACGATGAAGCCCCAGCCGCCTCTGATGCAAGCGAAACATTGGGGCATTTTGCTGTATTTCGCGGCCGCGTGTTTAAGCGAATTACGACGAATTGCCTGCTTCAGGGAATTTTCGTGTCACTGGTGCTTGCGCCGTTTGGGGTGCTGCTTATTGATTTAAAAATTTAGTTTAACGCTGCGTCAATGGAAGAACGAAAAAAGCCCGTTGAGTACGCCTGCCTACTTTTAATAGGAGCAGGTACCATATACTTTTATAACAATTCCCTTGTATAACTGGACTTCCGATTCGGAAGAGATTGTAAGATAATTTAACCTTAGTATCATTATTTGTGATGGGGGATATGATATGAAAATGGCATTGCGTGCCTCAACAGCGTTTTCTTTAGCTGCTCTCTTGACGATTTCACCCGTGATGAATCCTGTAGCCGCTGCTTATGCTGCGAATAGCGTACAATCAGTGGATGTTACATCAGATTCGGCGTCCGCAGACGGTGGTGTGGCTTCACGTGGCGATCGCGCTGCCGACGGAGAGATGACTGTCGAGCAGTCGTTGCCGGTGGATGTTGACGAGGCGGCTGATGAGGATTTCGGCGTGGATGCTTCTTTGGTTGAACCGCAAGCCGAATCGACTGATTCTTCTTTTCAATATATATATCTTGCCTTCCCGAACCTTATCAGTGGGGCTGACCAAGTCGTCGCGTTTGCAACTCCTAATGACAGCGATGCCATCGCCTCCGCAACGCTAAACTATGTGAGTGCCAACGGAGTTCAGGGAGCTGTTGACGCTTCCGCGCAGGCTGATAATTCTGCTGCATTTACATTCGGCTCGAAGCTAGATCTCAATACATACTTTCTTACTTCAATAACCTATGTTCTGCAGGGCGATGATGCTGAACATAAGATTGATCTCTCTGATAGGGATTATTCTTTTGCGGTTGTTGAGAGCTCTGCCAATTCCGAGGGCACTTCCGTTTACTATGCAGACGGTGAAGGCAATGCTGTTGAGGCCCAATCCATCAAGCAGGCGTTGGAATGTGCTGATTCACCGGACGGCATTTCTACCTATGCTGCACGCTCGGCTCGAAAAAACGTTCGGGTAATTGCCCTTGATGCTGGCCATGGCGGCACTGATCCCGGCGCGCAGGGAAATGGAAAGAGTGAGGCGGATCTAACTTGGAAGATTGTTGCTGCTTGCAAGAATAAGCTTGAGGCGTATGGTTTCAAAGTCGTTCTTGCGCGCGAGCAAAGCGGTGGCTACTCCGGAAATGATTACCTTTATCGTGTCCAACGATGCGTGAGTCAAGGTGCACAGGCCTTTGTTAGCTTCCATATTAATTCCGGTTCGCCTGTTGCCCATGGCGCTGAGGTATATGCCCCCACTTCCAATGAATATGATTACACGCAAGTTTCCGTCGAGCTCGCGAATAAAGTTATGAACAACCTCGCTTCTATGGGGCTCAGCTATCGCGGTGTATTCCAGATGGAAGTTGGAGATGAGTTTGCGGTCATCCGTTGTGCCCGCGAACAAGGTATTCCCGGCATCCTAATCGAGCATGGCTTTATTTCTAATGCGGGGGACGTGTTGAATTATTTTAGCGATGAGGGCTGCAGGCGTCTTGGCGAAGCTGATGCCGATGCGATCATTGCGCAATTTCCTAAGTCAACTTGGCTCGATTATTCTTCCGTATTCGATGCTAATTACTATTTGTCGCATTATCCCGATGTTGCTAAAGCTACGGCTGGAAATAGTGATTTAGCTCTAGACCATTTTATTAACTATGGCATGAGTGAAGGTAGGCGCGGCTCTGCATCTTTTGACGTACAGAGTTATTTTTATGAGTATCCAGATTTAAGAGCTGCCTTTGGCTTTGATTTAGTTAAGTACTATGAGCATTACGTCACGGCTGGAAAAGCAGAAGGAAGGCATGGGACCGGATGCTCAAAGATCGAGGGATACGCTACGAATATCAATGGAGTTGATTATTCATCCGTCTATGATCCCTCATTTTATCTATCGAATAACGAAGATATTCGCAGCGCTTTTTCTAAACGAAGCCCCGCTGGCGTTGTAATGATTGACGATGCTGCCGTGCTGCGCCATTTCGTCAGCTGCGGCATGGCCGAGGGCCGGCGCGGGAACGAGTCCTTCGACGTGCTGAGCTATTACAACAGATATCCCGACCTGCGTCGCGCGTTCGGTGCCAACCTCACCGCTCTATATGGCCATTACCTCAGTAGCGGTCGCGCTGAGGGGAGGATCGCGACCGGATGCGATTCCCTCGTGGGCGCTGTCGTTTCGCAAGGCGGTACCGATTATTCCCCCGTTTACGATTTCGACTTCTATACCTCCAATAACGGTGACGTCCTGAACGCCTTTACAGCCGTCAGGGGCGGTTTGAGGTTCGTTGACGATGCTGCCGTGCTGAGCCATTTCGTCAGTTGCGGCATGGCGGAGGGCAGACGCGGGAGCGAGTCCTTCGACGTTTACGGCTATCGAAATCGTTATACGGACCTGAGGAAGGCTTTCGGGCTGAACCTGAAGGGCTATTACATTCACTATTTAAATTGCGGCATTAAGGAGGGGCGTAATGACGCAAGTATGACGGGATATGAAGGGCTTATTATGTCGTCCGCCTATTCAACCTATCTAGATGCCGCCAATCATTTCACAAAGACCGTGGGCACTATAGGATTCCCTTCAGCTGTTTATACGGATAGGGGAGTGTCGAACATTAGAGATTTCTGCAGAATTCTATATGAAGAGGCTCAGTCGGAAGGTGTCTCACCTGAGGTTTTATATGGACAGGTGATGAAAGAAACGGGATATCTAAAGTTTGGCAATTTGGTTCAGCCTGATCAGTGCAACTTTGGAGGCCTTGGTGCCACGGGGGCTGGTAACCCAGGCTATAGCTTCGGATCTGTTCGTGAGGGACTGCGGGCGCAGGTCCAACATCTAAAGGCGTATGGTTCAACGGATCCCTTGGTTAATCCGTGTATTGATGCTCGCTTTAAATATGTCAGTCGTGGTTGCGCTCCGAGAACCATTGATTTAAATGGTAAATGGGCTGTTCCTGGCGTTGGATATGGTGAAAGCATTGATGCAATCGCCAAAGAGGTTATTGGTTAGGCTATTTAATAAGATCTAAAACCGATTGGGTTAATTTGACTGATAATTTAAAGAAAAACATTACATGGAATACCGTAGGCTCTATTGCATACCTTGCTTGCCAGTGGTTAACGACAGTTGCTGTAGTTCGACTATCGTCGGATTTTACCTATGCCGGTGATTTATCTTTGGCAATGACAATCAGCAATCTATTTGTTCCAATCGGTTTATATAAGATTCGATCTTTTCAAGTATCCGATCTTTCATGTGAGTATTCTTCAGGGGAATACATTGGTTTTCGTCTAAGCACAATAATGTTGGGATTTGTTTTCGTATTACCTTATGCATTCTTTACCTGCCAGCAGTCTTCCCTTCTCCCCGTGTACCTCTATTGCATATATAAGTCAATTGAAGTTATGGTTGATGTGTTCCATGGCATTGATCAAAAAGCGGGAAATATGATTTATTGTGGCATGTCAATGCTACTGAGAGGTATTTTGTCTCTTCTGGTGTTTTGTGCCGGAATGTATATCTCACATTCTCTTGTATTGAGTATTGTGCTGATGATTGCGGTGTCTCTCCCCGTGATGATTGTTGATGCACGTTGGGCTTCTAATTTTGACTCGATCGTTCCTTCTTTCAGGTTCAAGGCGATGTCTGAACTGTTTTATAAGTGTCTTCCCGCTACGGTTGGGGTTTTTTGTTGCGCTGCGGTTACATCCGTTTCGCGTCAAGAACTTGCTACCGTACTGGGAGCCTCAATGCTGGGCGTTTATTCCTCGGTGTGTTCTCCCGCGGCAATCGTTCAGGCGGGTGCTGCTAATGCCTATGCCCCTTTGCTCGGCGCTTTTGCGAGCGCCAGCGAGTCGGGGGATAAAAAAACATTTAATACAATGTTGATGAAGGTCGTTCTTGGCGCCGTTGTTTTGTCCATTGTTATTTTGTTCGCTTGTTTTATCTGCGGCGACTACTTGTTGGGACTAATTTTTGGTGACCAAATTCATCAGTACTCTTTTTTGCTGTACGGTGCGGTTATTAGCTCGCTGCTTACGGCGTTTATCGGTTTCTTTTCCGACCTGACGATTGTTAAGAGAAAGATGGCTGGTAATCTTGTTGGTAATTTGGTTGCTTTAATTGTTGCCGTCCCCCTTTCTAGCTTATTGATTCAGCTATTTGGACCTAACGGAACGAGCGTTGCAATTTCGCTTGCTTATCTTGTCGGGTGTGTCGCGATGCTTCCATGCATTATTCGGAAATAGTGCATCAGAGATTCGTTAAATAGCTTAGTTATAAAAGTGTTTGGCTGATGCTATATATCCACCTGCAATGACTTCTTTAACGTTAATTGGGGGAATTATCAATTTCGCGCAGGTATAAACGCTTTTTAATTCTAATTTATGCGCAGCAGTCCTCTTTTCGTTTAGGATAAGAAACGTATTGGTAGGTTAAGCATCGACTTACAATTTCTATAAGTTTCATTCACCTTTAGTTTATTTAATTGGAGCTTGAAATGTGCGATAGCGTTTTCAAGGACAAGACCCTCATGATCACGGGCGGCACCGGCTCGTTCGGCAACACCGTGCTCAAGCACTTCATGGACACCGACCTGGCCGAGATCCGCATCTTCTCCCGCGACGAGAAGAAGCAGGACGACATGCGCCACCGCCTGCAGGAGAAGTCGCCCGAGCTCGCCTCCAAGGTGCGCTTCTTCATCGGCGACGTCCGCAACGCCCAGAGCGTGCGCGACGCCATGCACGGCGTGGACTACATCTTCCACGCCGCCGCCCTCAAGCAGGTGCCCTCCTGCGAGTTCTTCCCCATGGAGGCCGTGCGCACCAACGTCATCGGCACGGACAACGTCCTTCATGCCGCCATCGACGAGGGCGTGGACCGCGTCGTGTGCCTGTCCACCGACAAGGCGGCCTACCCCATCAACGCCATGGGCAAGTCCAAGGCCATGATGGAGTCCATCATCTACGCCAACGCCCGCAACGGCGCCGGCCGCACCACCATCTGCTGCACCCGCTACGGCAACGTCATGTGCTCGCGCGGCAGCGTCATCCCGCTGTTCATCGACCGCATCCGCAAGGGCGAGCCGCTCACGGTGACCGACCCCAACATGACCCGCTTCCTCATGAACCTGGACGAGGCCGTGGACCTGGTGCAGTTCGCCTTCGAGCACGCCAACCCCGGCGACCTGTTCATCCAGAAGGCGCCGGCATCCACCATCGGCGACCTCGCCGAGGCCGTGCAGGAGGTCTTCGGCCGCGTGGGCACGCAGGTCATCGGCACCCGCCACGGCGAGAAGCTCTTCGAGACCCTCATGACCCGCGAGGAGCGACTGCGCGCCGAGGACATGGGCGGCTACTACCGCGTCGCCTGCGACAGCCGCGACCTCAACTACGACAAGTTCGTCGTCGACGGCGAGGTGGAGACCCAGGCCGACGAGTCCTACACCTCCCACAACACCGAGAGGCTCGACGTGGAGGGCACCATCGCCAAGATCAAGACCGCCGAGTACGTGCAGCTGGCCCTGGAGGGCCGCGAGCACGAGGCGGTGCAGTAGGGTGCGCGTCCTCGTCACCGGCGCCAGGGGCTTCGTCGGCAGAAACCTCTGCTGCGCGCTGAAGAACATCCGCGACGGCAAGGACCGCCGCGAGAAGTACCAGTCGCTCCTTCCCCTCGAGGTCATGGAGTACGACGTCGACTCGGCGCCCGCTGAGCTCGACGGCTACTGCTCCCGCTCCGACTTCGTCTTCAACCTGGCCGGCGTCAACCGCCCGGAGGACCAGTCCGAGTTCATGGAGGGCAACTTCGGGTTCGCCTCCACGCTGCTGGACATCCTTGAGAGCCACGGGAACAAGTGTCCCGTCATGCTCTCCAGCTCCGCGCAGGCGAGCCTTTCGGGCCGCTTCGAGGGATCGGTCTACGGCGAGTCGAAGCTGGCAGGGGAGGGCCTGTTCCGCGAGTACTCCGAGAGGACCGGCGCGCCGGTGCTCATCTACCGCTTCCCCAACCTCTACGGCAAGTGGTGCCGCCCGCGCTACAACTCCGCCGTCGCCACCTTCTGCGACGCCATCGCCAACGGCCGCCCCTACACCGTCAACGACCCCTCGGTGGAGCTGGAGCTCCTCTACATCGACGACCTCGTCGACGAGATGCTGGGCGCCCTGCTGGGAGAGGAGCACCGCTGCGGATACGAGGGGCTCGAGCGCGTCGACGGTGACGGGTTCTGCTACGTCCCCGGGACCGACGTGAAGACCCTGGGCGAGATAGTCTACCTGCTCGGGTGCTTCCGCGACAGCCGCGAGACGCTGTCGGTACCCGACCTGACCGACAGCTCCTTCTCCAAGAAGCTGTGGAGCACGTTCCTTTCCTACTACGAGCCGGGGCACTTCGCCTACGGCCTCAAGCCCAATGTCGACGACCGCGGCTCGTTCACCGAGTTCCTGCGCACGCCGGAGCGCGGCCAGGTCTCCATCAACGTCTCCAAGCCCGGCATCACCAAGGGCAACCACTGGCACATGAGCAAGTGGGAGAGGTTCCTGGTGGTCTCCGGCACCGCCTCCATCAAGCTTAGGAAGGTGGGGGAGGACTCCGGTGGAAACCCGTTCCCCGTCGACGAGTACGTCGTCTCGGGTTCGGACATGCGCGCCGTGGAGATGATCCCCGGCTACACGCACTCCATCACCAACCTGTCCGGCACCGAGGACCTCGTGACGGTCATGTGGGCCAACGAGCCCTTCGACCCCGAGGACCCCGACACTTACTACGAGGAAGTCTAGAGGTTTTGACCAGATACGCTCATATTAATAGCGTTCCAAATGGATCCACTGGGCGCATTATGATGAAGGAGCATCTTGCTCTTATTGATCAGGGGCACGAATCGCTTGCTTGCTGGGGCAGAAGAAGGCCTGCGAGCAGTGTCAGTGAATACTGTTTTGGGTCACCGGCTAATTTTATACTTGACGTTGGTCTTACTCTCCTTGACGGTAAGGTAGGCTTTCATTCGGTGAGGCAAACCGACGCGTTGATTCATCGTCTTGATGAGTTCGGTCCTGACGTGGTTCACTTGCACAACCTCCATGGTTACTATTTGAATATTGATAAACTGTTTAAATGGTTGATGAGATCTGATTGTCGTGTTGTATGGACTTTGCACGACTGCTGGGCTTTTACCGGCCATTGCCCTTATTTTACCTATTCTTGGTGCAATCAATGGAAAACTGGATGTGGCGCCAAGAGGTGCCCTCAACTTATGGGATATCCTCCAACTATTAATTCTGCATCATGTAAATGGAGCTACGGGGCCAAACGTTCGATTTTCACTTCGCTGCCTTCCAATCGAATGACTATCATTACCCCTTCTAAATGGCTGGCTGGACTGGTCGCTTGTAGCTATTTATCAAAGTATCCGATTGAGGTTGTACACAATACGATTGATCTCAACGTTTTTAAGCCACGATCCAATAGTGAGGTTTTTAGCGTTAAGGAGAAATACGGCCTTGATTCGAGGAAAATTATTTTAGGGGTTGCCTCTCCATGGTCCAAGCGTAAAGGTCTTTCAGACTTTTTTGCCCTTGCGGATAAGCTTGACAAGTCCGAGTATTCTATTGTTTTGGTTGGACTGAGTGCTAAGCAGATGAGGCAACTACCTCCGGGGGTGGCTGGTATTCCGCGAACCGACTCTCAGATAGAGTTGGCCTCACTATATAGTTCTGCCTCCGTTCTATTCAATCCAACATACGAAGATAATTATCCTACGGTCAATCTTGAGGCTGAGGCTTGTGGGGTTCCGGTCGTTTGTTACGATGTCGGTGGATGCTCCGAGACCTTGCATAGGGACGATTCAAAACTTGTTGAATGTGGTGACGTGCTGTCCGCCTCATTATTGTTGGCTAAATACTAGACTCGGCTTTTAGGGAAAACTATGAATTCCAATATTTCTTTTAATAACGACGGCCGCTTGAAGCTGCTGATCATCGTGGGCACCCGCCCCGAGGTCATCCGCCTGTCCGAGGTCATCAAGAAGTGCCGCCGCCACTTCGACTGCCTGCTGGCGCACACCGGGCAGAACTACGACTACACGCTCAGCGGCATCTTCTTCCGCGGCCTGTCGCTGGACGACCCGGACGTCTACCTGGACGCCGTGGGCGCCGACCTCGGCGAGACCGTGGGCAACATCATTGCCGCGAGCTACAAGCTCATGGTCCAGGTGCAGCCCGACGCGCTCCTTATCCTGGGCGACACCAACAGCTGCCTGTCGGCCATCGCAGCAAAGCGCCTGCACATCCCCATCTTCCACATGGAGGCCGGCAACCGCTGCAAGGACGAGTGCCTGCCCGAGGAGACGAACCGCCGCATCGTGGACATCATCTCCGATGTGAACATGGCTTACTCCGAGCATGCCCGCCGTTATCTGGCCGACACCGGCCTGCCGAAGGAGCGTACCTACGTGACCGGTTCCCCGATGGCCGAGGTGCTGCACCAGAATCTGGAAAAAATCGAGGCGTCCGACATCCACCAGCGTCTGGGTCTCGAGAAGGGCAAGTACATTCTGCTGTCTGCCCACCGCGAGGAGAATATCGACACCGAGAAGAACTTTACCTCGCTGTTCACCGCCATCAACAAGATGGCGGAAAAGTACGATATGCCGATCCTCTACTCCTGCCATCCGCGCAGCCGCAAGCGTCTGGAGCAGAGCGGCTTTAAGCTCGACAAGCGCGTCATTCAGCATGAGCCTCTGGGCTTCCATGACTACAACTGCCTGCAGATGAACGCCTTCTGCGTCGTGTCCGACTCCGGCACGCTGCCCGAGGAAAGCAGCTTCTTCACGAGCGTCGGCCATCCGTTCCCGGCGGTCTGCATCCGCACCTCCACCGAGCGCCCCGAGGCGCTGGACAAGGCCTGCTTCATTCTGGCGGGCATCGACGGCGACCACCTGCTGCAGGCCGTGGACGTGGCTGTGGAGATGAACCGGAACGGCGACCTCGGCCTGCCCGTGCCCAACTACGTGGACGAGAATGTCTCCGACAAGGTCGTCAAGATCATCCAGAGCTACACCGGTGTTGTCAACAAGATGGTGTGGCGCAAATACTAAGCGACAGGAACACGATATATTATGCGCATACTGGTAGTGACCCAGCATTTCTGGCCGGAAAATTTCCGCATCAACGATATTGTCGAAGGCTTCGTGCAGGACGGTCTCTCCGTGGACGTGCTCTGCGGTCTGCCCAACTACCCGAAGGGCGAATGGTTCGACGGCTACAGCGCCGACGGCCCGTTTGAGGAAGTCTACAAGGGTGCGCGGGTGTTCCGTGCGCGGGAGATTCCCCGCAAGGGCAACACCGGCAAGACGATTTTTCTGAACTACGTCAGCTGGCCGCTCTACGCGGCGGGGGCGTTAAAGCGTCTGCCCGGCGGGTACGATGCGGTGTTCTGCTTCAACACCAGCCCCGTGCTGATGTGCTGGCCTGCCATCCGGTATGCAAAAAAGCACCATATACCGTTTACGAATTACGTCCTTGACCTCTGGCCGGAGAATCTGTACAGCGTGCTGCCGGTCAAAAACAGGTTTATGCGCTGGGTCGCGCAGTCGGTCAGCGACAGCCTGTACAGGCGCTGTGACCGGCTGATCGCCATGAGCGGGCCGCTGCAAGAGCGGCTGTGCGCCCGCACCGGCAAGAGCACGGCGGACGTGGCGGTCATTCCGCAGTACTGCGAGGATTTCTATGCCGTGCCGCAGCATGACGCAGCGCTGGAGGCACAGTTTGCGGGGCGGTTCAACGTAGTGTTCACCGGCACGTTCACCCCGGCGCAGAGCCTGGACATGGTGATCCGTGCCGTGCTGGACGCCCGCGCCGCCGGGGCGGAGCACCTGCATCTTCTTCTGGTCGGCGACGGCATGAGCCGCGAGGCTTTGCAGAAACAGGCTGCCGACCTGCACGCCGGGGACGCCGTGACGTTTTACGGCAGTGTGCCCGCCGCTGATGTGCCCCGGTTTACGGCGCTGGCCGACGCGCTGCTGATCTCGCTTTCCGACTCACCCGATCTGGGACTGACCGTTCCCGGCAAGCTGGCCAGCTACATGGCCGCGGCCAAGCCGGTGCTGGCCTCGATGAACGGCGCGGGCTATGCGGCAGTCCTGGAGAGCGGCGGCGGGCTTGTCAGCCCGGCCTGCGACCAAAAGGCGCTGGCGGACAATATGCTGGCGCTGTACCGCATGACCGACGCCGAGCGGGCCGCACTGGGCGCGAAGGCAAAGGCGTATTACACCGCCCACTACCGCCGTGCCGAGCTGCTGAAGCGGCTGGAGGAGTTTACGGTCAAAGGCGTTTGAACGGAACCGCGTTGTAGGGGCGAGCATTGCTCGCCCGCAGCCGTGTGCAGCAGCGGCAGGTTCCCCGGGCGGATATGGAATCCGCCCCTACGTTTCCTTTTGCAAATCGCTCTGCGGTTTTCTCCTTGCCTCCCTCTGGGAGGGAGGTGGCCCCGCAGGGCCGGAGGG
>ERZ773131.931-NODE-931-length-23064-cov-6.857143_pt1 | contig 23064 bp, 13 predicted proteins | sample MGYA00511082_ERZ773131 | MGnify/ENA primary metagenome ERZ773131 (study PRJEB29015, sample SAMEA2737813) | human gut metagenome | biome: human gut; feature: human-associated habitat; material: faeces | place: China | collected 2012 ... | reverse complement strand
TACCGGAAGTGCCATGGGGAGGATAATCCAAAAAGGAGGGGCAAGGCCCCTCCCTTTTGGTCGTTAGGGGGTGCAGGAGGCGAAATCGAAACGCCCCCTGCCTTTCTCTTGGGGGTTCCAAAGGGGGAGATTCTCTTTTGAAAGAGAATCTCCCCCTTTGCCCCGTGCAGCGCCGCTGGCGCTGCCATCCTTATTGATGCTTATAAACGCGGCGGTTGTCGAGCGCGAAGACACGCTGGCTGAATTCGCCCGCTTTGAGCGGCGCGAGCACCTCGCGGTAGATCTCCATGCGGCTGTCGATCTGGTCGACGAGCGACAAAAGCTCTGCCTCCGCGCACTGGGGCAGCACCGCCGCGCCGAATTCCGGTTGGCCGTGATGCGAGAGAATCAGGTGCTCCAAAAGCGTCGCCTTTTCCTCGGGCAGGTCGAGCTCGGCGGCAATCGCCGCGACCTCCTGCGCGCCCATGACGAGGTGACCGAGCAGCTGGCCCTTCGTCGAGTAATCCGTCACAAGGCCGAGCTCGGAGAACGTGAACTCCTGCTCCTTGGCGAAGTCGTGCAGCAGCGTGCCGGTGAGAAGCAGGCTGCGGTTCACAGTGTCCGCGTACTGCGCAGACAGAAAATCGGCAAGGCGCAGCATGTTGAGCGTGTGCATCAGAAGGCCGGACAAAAAGCCGTGGTGCACGCTCTTGGCGGCGGGAATGGTGCGGAACGCTGCCTCGTGGCGGCGCAGCATTTCCTCGCACACGGCACGGTAGTCTGCGTCCTCGATGGTCGAAACGAGTGCCTTGACCTCGTCATAGCCGGCCTCGCGGTCGATGGGCGCGACGCTCACGAGCTTCGAGACGTCGACGCGGTCATTGTCTTCGGCGAGGCGCAGCTTGTCGACTGTGAGCTGGGGCATGCCGCGGTAGTCCGATACGCTCCCACGCACCTTGAGCACCTTGCCTACGTCGCGCTCGCCGATGGGGCCGCTGTAGTCCCAGACCTTTGCTTCAATCGTGCCGCTCGTGTCGGCGATCACTGCGCTCAAAAACGGCTTGCCGCTGGCTGTCACCTTGGCAAAGGCGGTCTTGAGCAGATAAAAGCCTTCCACGTCCATACCGCGCTGCATCTGCGCGATGGAAAGACCAACTTCCATGATAAAAACCTCTTTCTGCCCGCGCGCAGCGGGCGAATCTTTCTTCTTTTGTTAACGAACAGCATTATAGCATGCCTGCGCGGAAAGCGCACGGAAAATTTAGTGTGCAGCCTTTTCCCTCTGCGCACGCTCGAGCCAGTCCTTTCCCTCGGTGAAGCGTGCAACAAGGAACGACACGACGTAGTCGCCAGCGGAATTGATCATCGTCGCGGGTGGGTCGACAAGGTTGCCGATCGTCACAGCGATGGGGTAGGCAATGGCCATCTGCGCGGGGAAGAAGAGCGTACAGATGATGTACTCGCCGATGTACCCGCCGCCGGGGATGCCGCTCATCGCGACCGAGCTGAACACGGCGACAAGCAGAATTTTGACGATGAGCCCCGCGCCCTCAAACGGGATGCCGAACACGCCGAAGAGGAACGCGATCTTCAGCACGCAGCTGAAGCACGAGCCGTCCATGTGCATCGTCGCGCCCAGCGGCAGGACGAGGTCGGAGATGTCACGCGGCACGCCGCTGTCTTCCGCGGCCTCTAAATTTGTCGGGATCGTCGCGACGGACGAGCAGGTGCCGAGCGCCGTGACCGCGGGGCGCAGGATATGCCGCCGCATGACGCGCACGCCCTCCTTTCCGCCGCCGAGGTAGGCGTAGAGCGGAAACGCGATGAGCGCGTAGACAAAGCAGAGCGGATAGTAGACGAGCATCGCGCGGCCATAGGCTGCGGTGATCTGTGCACCGTAGGTCGCGACGAGTGAGGCGAAAAAACCGAAAAACGCGACGGGCGCGTAGTAGGAGATGAGCGAGACGACCTTCAAAAGGCAGTTCGTCATGTCCTGCAGGACTTTTGCCGTCAGGCAGTCCGCGCCGCCGCTCAAATTGACGCCAAAGCCGATGAGGATGGAGAAGACGATGAGCGGCAGCATCGCGCGGCGGGACAGCAGCGCCGCGAAATCCTCGACCGTGAAGAAGTTGACGAGCAGCTGTGCGACGCTCGCCTGTTCATCGACCGCGCCCGCCGCCGCGTCCGCCCACGGCTCGAGGACCGGGGGATAGAGGCGCATCGCAAAGAGCATGATGACTGCGGCGATAAGGCCCGTGACGATGAAGACCAAAAGCGTCGTGCCCATGATCTTCCCCGCGCGCTTCGGGCTTTTCATGCAGGCGATGGAGCTACTCAGCGAGCAGAACACGAGCGGCACGACGATGCAGAACATCAGGTTAATGAAGATCGTGCCGAGCGGGGCGAGACACGTCGCCCCCGGCCACAGCGCGCCCAGCACGCATCCGAGTACGATGGCGAGCAGCATCGCGCTCAGAAAGCCGTAGGTGCGGAAAAAGGAACGAGACATAGAATTCCTCCCTTAAAAATTGCGTTCAACACAATATAGCGGGAGGACTTGGACGATATGCGAAATCAAAAAAGGACACATCCGTACGGATGTGTCTTTTTTTTGAGTTATTCAAGCTCGAATGCGCCGGTGTAGAGTTGGTAATAGGTTCCTTTTTCCGCAATCAGCTTTTCGTGGCTGCCGCGTTCGATGATGCGGCCGTGGTCGAGGACCATGATGACATCGGAATTCTTGACGGTGGACAGGCGGTGCGCGATGACAAACACCGTGCGGCCCTCCATCAGCTGATCCATGCCGCGCTGGACGATGGCCTCGGTGCGTGTGTCGATGGACGAGGTCGCCTCGTCGAGGATCATGACCGGCGGGTCGGCGACCGCCGCGCGGGCGATGGAGATGAGCTGGCGCTGACCCTGCGAGAGGTTTGCGCCGTTGTTGGCGAGCTCCGTCGCGTAGCCCTGCGGAAGGCGCGTAATGAAATCGTCCGCGCCGGCGAGCTTTGCCGCGGCGATGCACTCTTCATCCGTCGCGTTGAGTTTACCATAACGGATGTTGTCCATCACCGTGCCGGTGAAGAGGTTGACGTCCTGCAGGACAATGCCGAGCGAGCGGCGCAGGTCGGCCTTTTTGATCTTGCTGACGTCGATGCCGTCGTAGAGAATCTGGCCGTCGGCAATGTCGTAAAAGCGGTTGATGAGGTTCGTGATGGTCGTCTTGCCCGCGCCGGTCGCGCCGACAAAGGCGACCTTCTGGCCGGGCTCTGCGTAGACGGAGACGTCGTGCAGGACCTCTTTGTTCGGCTCGTAGCCGAAGTCCACGTCGATGAGGCGCACGTCGCCGCGCAGCTCGCGGTAAGAGGCTTTGCCGTTGTCGTTCGGGTTCTTCCACGCCCAGTGGCCGGTGTGATGGTCACTCTCGGTGATCGTGCCGTCGGGGGCAATGTCCGCGTCGACGAGCGTGACGAAGCCGTCGTCCATCTCGGCCTTTTCATCGATGAGGGAGAAGACGCGCTGCGCGCCTGCGCCCGCCATGACGATGGAGTTGATCTGCTGGGAGAGCTGGTTGATATTGCCCGTGAACTGCTTGGTCATGTTGAGGAACGGGACGAGGATCGAGATATCCAGCGCCTTGCCGGAAAGGCTCAGGTTCGGAACGCCGATAAGCAGCAGCACGCCGCCCACGAGCGCCAGAGCCACATAGAGGAAGTTGCCGATGTTGCCGATGATGGGGCCGAGCACGCTGGCATAGGCGTGGGCGCGGTAGCTGTCTTCAAAGAGGGCGTCGTTGATCTTGTCGAACTCCTCAATGGAGCGCTGCTCGTGGCAGAAGACCTTGACGACCTTCTGGCCGGTCATCGTCTCCTGAATATAGCCCTCGGTTTTGGCGACGGCCTGCTGCTGGCGCAGGAAGAATTTGGCGCTGCCGCCGCCGACGCGCTTGGTGACGACGATCATCAGAATCACGCCGAGCACCGAAATGAGCGTCAGCCAGATGCTGAAATAGAGCATAATGCCGAACACGGCCAGCACGATCGCGCCAGACTGGATGAAGGCGGGGATGGCTTCGGACACGAGCTGGCGCAGCGTGTCGATATCGTTGGTGTAGAAGCTCATGATATCGCCGTGCTGGTGGGTGTCGAAGTAGCGGATGGGAAGATCCTGCATGCCGCCGAACATCTCCTGACGGAGCTTGTCGAGAAAGCCCTGCGTCATATAGGCCATGAGCTGCTTGTAGACCAGGATCGCGATGATCGAGAGCACATAGAGCGAGATGAGCAGCGACAGGATGGGGATGAGCTCTGCTTTGGCGGAGACCCAGTCGCGCGAGACGTACCACTTTTCGATGACCTGAATGACATTCTGCACGAAAAGCGACGGGATCGACGTGACGATGGCCGAGAACAGGATGCACGCGAACGTGACGGGCGCGAGCACAGGATAGTAGGAAAAGAGCTTTTTCACCGTGCGCTTAAGCATGGCGAGGTTCGCCGCGCCGTCGTTTGGGCGGCGGGAATTCTTGGGATCACGCTTCATCCTGCTCACCTCCGTTCGTCTGGGATTCATAGACCTCGCGGTAAATTTCACTCGAAGCGAGGAGCTGATCGTGCGTGCCCATGTCCGCAATATGGCCGTTGTCCATCACGAGAATGAGGTCGGCATCCTGCACGGACGCGACGCGCTGGGCGATGATGATCTTCGTCGTCTCAGGGATATAGGTGCGGAAGCCCTCGCGGATCAGCGCGTCGGTGCGCGTGTCGACCGCGGAGGTCGAGTCGTCGAGGATCAGGATCTTCGGCTTTTTGAGAAGCGCCCGGGCGATGCAGAGACGCTGCTTCTGTCCGCCGGAGACGTTCGAGCCGCCCTGCTCGATATAGGTGTCATACCCGTCGGGGAAGGAGCGGACGAATTCGTCCGCCTGCGCGAGCCTGCACGCCTCGACCATCTCGTCGTCGGTGGCGTTTTCGTTGCCCCAGCGCAGGTTATCCTTGACCGTGCCGGAAAACAGCACATTCTTTTGCAGCACGACGCTGACCGCGCCGCGCAGCGCCTCAAGGTCGTATTCGCGCACATCTCTGCCGCCGACCTTGACGCAGCCCTCGCTCACATCGTAAAGGCGCGGGATGAGCTGCACGAGGGTCGACTTGCTCGAGCCCGTACCGCCGAGGATGCCGACGGTCATGCCCGAGTCGATGTGCAGGTTGATGTCCTGCAGCGCGAATTTCTTCGCCTGTGCGGAGTACTTGAAGCTGACGTTTTCAAAGTCGATGGAGCCGTCCTTCACGTCCATCGCGGGAGATGCGGGATCGGTGAGCGCGGGCTCTTCCTCGAGTACCTCGCAGATACGGACGAAGGACTCATACGACATCGTCATCATCACGTAGATCATCGAGATCATCATCAGCGACATTAAGATCTGCATGCCGTAGGTCAGCATGGCCGAGAGCTGGCCAACGTCGATGGTCGTGCCGCCGTTCGTGATGATGATCCGCGAGCCGACAAATAGCACGAAGATCATGTTGAAGTATACGCAGAACTGCATCAGCGGCGCGTTGAGCGCGACGACGCGCTCGGCGAAGGTGAAGTCCTTGGCGATATCGTGCGAGGCCGCGGCGAACTTCTGCTTTTCATACCCTTCGCGGGCAAAGCCCTTGACCACGCGCATCGCGCGCACATTTTCCTCGACCGATTCATTGAGCTTATCGTACTTGCGGAACACCGCGCGGAATGCGGGCATTGCCTTACGTGCGATCAGAAGAAGTCCGATTACCAGCACGGGAATGATAATGAGGAATGTCGTCGCCAGCGCGCCGCCCATGATATAGGCCATGATGACGGCGAAGAGGAACATCAGCGGTGCGCGTACCGCGATGCGGATGCACATCATAAAGGACATCTGCACATTGTTGATATCGGTCGTCATGCGCGTGACGAGCGAGGCGGAGGAGAATTTGTCGATATTTTCAAACGCGAAGCTCTGCACGCGGGTGAAAACATCGTGGCGGACGTTTTTGGCAAAGCCGGCGCTCGCGCGCGAGCCGTAAAGCCCGCCGAGCGCGCCGCAGCCGAGCGACACGAGCGACATCAGGATGAGCCCAAGGCCCACGCGCACAACGCCGCTGAGCTCCGCGCCGCCCTTGATCTCATTGACGAGATTGGCGGTGAAAAACGGGATCAGCACTTCAATTGCGACCTCGCCGACCATGCACAAGAGCGTCAGGATCGTGGGCTTTTTATACTCGCGGATGCAGCCCATGAAGCGATGGATCATATTCATCGGCAGTGGCCTCCTTTCTTAGTTTGTGGGGGGCAGGCGGGCAGCTTGCCCTGCGCGATCATGCGCTTGCGTTTGGCCTCAAAGGTGTCGTGGATGGTGCGAAGCGCCGTGCAGAAGGTCTCACGCTCTTCGCCTTCGAGCTGGTCGAAAAACGCACGGAACTCCGCCGCATCCTTCTCTAAAAAGCTCGCCACGTATTCGTCGGCCTTCTCAGTCGCCCGCAGGCGGATGACGCGGCGGTCGTCGGGGTCGCTCAGCCGCTCGGCAAAGCCGCCCTCGACCAGCTTGTCGACGAGCTTGCTCATCTGCTGCTTGGGCATGCGGGCAAAGTTTGCAAGCTCTGTCATCGTCATCGTGCGGTTGCTGCGGCGCATCGACTGGATGCAGTAGTACATGTCAAGGCTGACGCCGTCGTTCAGCATGCGCTTGAACGGACGGGCAAACCAGTAGTGCCACGCGGGGATCGTGTCGAGCAGCAGCTCCTGGATCTCGTTGGTCTGCATGTGGTTCTCCTTTCTTGAAAACACTTAGATAGTCAACCTGAATTGACTATCACTTTAAATTGACAGTGCTTAGGATACAACAATTAAAAACGAATTGCAAGAGGAAAATGCACTCATTTTTCGACAAAAAAACGGTGGCCGGAAGCCACCGCTTTTTGACTGAATTATTGCTTGAGCTTTACGTTGTTTCTGATGGTGCGTTCGCTGCGCGGACGGTTCGTCAGGCGTTGCAGCACGGCGCTGATCTGCCCCTCGGCGGCTTCGACCTCGGCATGGAACGCGCGGGCGGAGACGCGCAGCGCCCCGTGGCCGAGGATGATGACCTGCTCGGGGCCGTCGGATGTCGCCACGCGCACGCGGCGTTCGCGGCGCAGCTCGTAGGTCACACGCTCGATGTAGGTGCCGGAAGGCGTTCTGCCGGGAATATCGATAGGCTCCGTCTCTTTCTGATAGCAGCCCATGACCGCCGCGGTCATAGCAAAGAGAAGGACGGCCATGCAGATGATCGGACGAATGATTCTTGTGATTCTTTTCATAATGCTGTCTCCTTGCCGCGCTGGGATAGCGGCGCAGCTCAAAATGTCATCGATTTGTTTCTCGCAGCGAAAAGAGAACAGCGCAGCTTCAGGGCGAGATGCCCGTCCGCTGCGCTGTCCGATGTTCGCTTATAGGTTCATGTCAGCCGCTTACTTCTTGCAGCGCCAGAGGAAGGTCACGATCTGCGATCTGGTGCAATCCGCGTCGGGGCTGAATGTGGTGTTGGTGGTTCCCCTGGTGATGTTCTCCTTGACCGCCCACAATATCGCATCAGCATAGTAGGCGGCGGACTTCACATCGGCAAAGGGATTGGCCGTACCCGCTGCCGGGGACTTCTCAGAACGCCACAGGAACGCGACGATCTGGGCGCGGGTGCAGGTCATGTTGGGGCTGAACGTGGTGTCGCTGGTGCCCTTGGTGATGCCGTTTTCTACCGTCCACAGCACAGCGTCGTAATAGTAGCTGCCCGCGGGGATGTCGGTAAACGGCATGGTGCGGGTTTCGGGCTTGGGACTGCCAGCGGCACGCCACAGGAAGGTCACGGCCTGCGCACGGGTGCAGATGCCATCCGGGGAGAAGTGGGTAGCATCGGTTCCCTGCGTAATACCGTTCCCCACTGCCCAATCCACTGCGTCCTCATAATAGCTGCCGGTGGCTACATCCACAAACACGCCGGCCTGGGGGTTGCCGTTGGCCTTCATAAAGATGACCTCGATGGTATGGGGTCTGCGGACATTCTCAAAGGTGTAGGACTTCACCGCGCCGATGCTCTTGCCATCGATCTTGACATTGGAGACGGCATAGCTCTTATCTGGGGTGATGGTGAAGGTCTGATCTCTGCCCTCACGGACGCTGACGCTGCCGGAGGGAGAAATAGAGCCGCCCGCCCCGGCAGTTGTCTTGATGGTGTAGTAGCTGTAGCCGCTGCTTCCACCGCCATTGTAGCGCCACTGAGCCTTGATGGTCATATTCTCGGCGGGCATGGTGGCCGGGATGGCCGGGGTCCACCCTGCGAAGGTGTAGCCGGTCTTGGTGGGATCGGCGGGGGCGGTGATGGCAGTGCCGTAGTCCTGAGTGATGGGCGCGATGGCGCTGCCGCCGTTGGTGTCGAAGGTGAGGGTGTACTGGTTCACGGTCCACTGAGCCTTGATGGTCATATTCTCGGCGGGCATGGTGGTGGGGATGGCCGGGGTCCAGCCCGCAAACGTGTAGCCAGTCTTGGTGGGATCGGCGGGGGCGGTGATGGCAGTGCCGTAGTCCTGGGTGATGGGCGCAATGGTACTACCGCCGTTGGTGTCGAAGGTGAGGGTGTAGCTGGTCGCTCCGCCGCCTGTGCCGCTATTGCGCAGAATCGTCAGCGTGTAGGTTTTAGTGCCGATCTCCACGACAATGTCGGTTGTGCCGCTGTTGGGGATGGCAACGGTTGCGCTGCCGCCGGTGGACAGAGCCTGTCCGTTGATGCTCACGGGCTCGCCGTTTCCAGACACCGCTGTGACTAGCGTAGATGTTGCTCCGCTATCATTTTGCAGCGTATAGGTATAGTTCGTTCCGTTGGCGGTAAAATCGCCGAGCCCCACTGCCAGACCTTCAAAGGTCAGAAGGTCATTACCGGGCACTGCGGCTCGCACCACTACGCGGGTGCCAAGCCGGGAGAAGGTGACGGTTTCCGCCCGGAAGGTTTCCCCGGAGATGGCACCGCCAATACTGGTCTTTTTCGTTTCCAGAACGGTCCCGGCAGCATCCAGCAGCGTGGCCACCAGCTCTGCGCTAGTCTGAGGCTGCAGGCAGTTGTTGCGCAGGGTAATGGCGGCGGTGCTGTGACCGTTGCCGTCGTTCCCCTGTGTCACATCCATCGTCAGCTGCTCTCCGGTGCGGGCCAGTGCGCCGGTCATATGGACGCTGGCCTCGCTGTCACTGCCGTCATACTCCGGCAGGCGCTGATTGCTTCCCGTTCCACCGATCTGGCCTTCCGCCCACGCCTCGGCGTACAGATAGGTACCCACATTGGGGATCTCGGTTTTGCCAATGGATGTCATATACCTGCCTAGATCATAGGTCAGGTCCAGTGTAAAGGTTCCCTGATCGATGCGGGCGAGGGCGCTGTCTCCGAAAACGGTGATTTCATTACCGCTAACCGATACGCCGTTTGTGGTGCAGGCTACCTCTGCAGGCTTGGTATGCAGATCATCCGCATAGAACGCAAGCTTCACCTCGCGGTTCTTTCCGCCGGCCAGCGTGGCAGCAGAGGAATTATAGAGGGTCATGCGCACCGTGCGCTTGCCGGCGCTCTCCGCAATCACTTCCATTTGCGAGATGCCAATGTCTGGATAATCCAGATACACTGTGCCGTTTTCGTTGATGCCGCCGGCGGCGGTGATGGTATAGCTCGGGTCGGTCACGCGGTCTCTCACATGGTGCCAGACGGTAAGGGTGGTGCTTTCATTGGGCAGCAGTTTTTCCGTAAGGGTGGCGGTTTCCCCGCTGCCAAGCTTGACCGTTAGGCTTGTCACATCGTTCAGCCCGGTGTTGCGGATGGTAAAGCGAATGGGTGTCAGGCTGTTCAGCGCCAGCGTTGCATAATCCACACCGATCTGTTCCACTGCCACCGCATCGGTGATAAAATTAGAGGTAGCGGTATAGAGGATCGTTTCCTCACCCGGAACGGTCACGCCGCCGATTACCTCCGGCTTTTCATCGTCATACCGGGTGGCCTGAATGGCAGCCTGCACCTGATTGCTGCCGCTGACATAGGCATCAAAGTGGTCAGCCAGCGTGCGAGGCGGCAGCTCTGCCAGTTCCAATGGTGCGGAGAGCGTGTAGGTATTTGCGGCATAGCGCAGCTTGGCCGCCTTCAAAATGCCGTGATCTACCGCGCCGTTGGCGTCATTGACAGTCTCATTCCAGACGATGGTAAGATCATTGAGGCTGCGATGATCCCCACTGAGGGAAGCGAAGCGGAAGTCTCCGCCCACGACGGCGTTGCCGCTGCTGGTCAGGGCAGACAGAGAGCCGGGGAAGCTGTTGGACATGGTGCCGCTGCCGTCCACAGCCAACAGCTGGATATCGCTGCTGCCGTCTCGGACACTATGCCAACCGATGACAAATCGGTCATCCCCGCCGCCGAAGTTGGCTGCAACGACCTGGGGGTTTTCGTCAAGATTGCTGTCACGGGTTGCCAGCATGGCTGTACCGGGAGTTCCGTTAGCAGCCACGGTACAATAGGCGATCTCGTAGTCGGAGGTATCTCCGGTTTCGCTGCGGTCCAGCGAGTAAACCGCCATAGCGGTTCCGTCGGGCAGCATGGCCGCCTGCAACGCCTTCACGCTGCCAGTAGCACCGTTATAAAGCATTTTGGCCTCGCTCCAGGTGCCGCTGTTATAGCAACGGTACATGATACAATCTCTGGTAGTGAAGTTCAGCAGGTTGTTGCTGCCCTGCGTACCGGGATCGGGGGTGTAGACGCTGCGCCAGAACACGATGGCCTTGCCGTTGCCGCCCACTGCCGTGGCTGGGGCCAGATCCGGCGTGCCGTCGTTGGTTAGACGGGTGGAAGTCCAGGTTGTGCCGTTATAGACGGACGCTACGATCTCCGTGCTGTTCATCAGCAGGTTTTGCTCTTCCAATGTCACGGGATCACCGGCATTTTTACCCGGCAGGTCGGTGCCCATGCGAACCCAAGCCGCCGCCGCGAAGCTGTCAGTGCCGGACAGAGAAACGCTCGTGTCGCCGTAGCCGGGGAACCCTGTGGGATCGGCAATTTGGCTGGAGACAGAATAGACGCCGCCATTAAGGGTGGAGAAATGTGCCCGGCTGGCGTAAATATTGCCGATGTTGCCGTCGTTGATGTAGGCCAATACCTTCCCGTCATCGCTGAGCTGTGGATAGGATGTGGGGTTGGCATTGGTCTGGATGTTTTCCAGCCCACTGGGGGAGTTCAGAGAGAACAGCATCATCCGCTGCTGGGGCTGGCCCCAGGTACGGGCATATTGCTCCAGATAGTCCCGGCTTTGGAGCGTCGCACTGGCAGAAGCCACCTGCATTCCGCTCTGGGCCGCCGCCATCCGCAGCGAGGCAAGGCTCAGCCCACTGGTGGCGCTATTCCAGTAGTCGTCGATTGTTTTCCAGTTATTAAAAGTCTTGGTGGCTCCAAAGGTTCCGGAGGCGATCACCGCCTCGTAGGAGATAAACAGGAAGGTGGCCACAAATTTGATCCCTACTTCGCTTTGGATCCCCAGGGCCTGACCGTTGATCTGGCGCTTTGTCTCGTCGGCAAGATAGGTGCGGGAAAGGAACTTATTCTGACTGTCCACATCCAAATTGCCGAATAGGCCGATCTTCAGCGCCACGATCGAATAGTCAAAGCCAATGCCGCCAAACGCGTGGACATAGGCGTTGATACGCAGCGTGGTCAAAAAGTCATTCACTGCCGTGGCCGTGGGATCGCTCCAGGCAAGCTCTGTATCCTGTCCCTGCTGGCCGTAGCGCACTGCGGTACGGAAATCCAGCTGAATGGCACCGCCCAGCTCAAAGGTTGCTGTCAACGGCACGGGGCCAGCCATGGCGTTCACGCTGAAGGAGAAGCCCACGCCAACGCCGGAGGTAAAGCCGCCGCCTACGGTGAAAACCTCCCACTCCTTTTTTTCGGCGTTATAGCGGATCTCCGCTTCGTAAAAGCCCTCCAACTGCAAGTTGAGATCCGTGCTGGTGACATTGTCGGCCAAGGAGTTGGTTTTGTAGTCCCCCTTGGGATCATAGGTTCCCTGGGCCATCTGGCTCAGGTCCCCGGTCCCGGGCACGCCCACCTCCAGGTTCTGCGTCAGCACATTCGCACCCAACGCCACGCCGTCCTCGGAATAGTCCATGTCCTCCATCTCCAGCGTGTTGTACCCGGCCCAAATCATGGCACGGAACACGGAGGGATCTTCGCTGGGGGTGATAATCATTTTGAACGCGGAACTTTTCACCGGACCGCTCAGATCATCCAGCCGTCCGGTCAGCACCTTGAGAATGTTACTGTCGCCCACTCCGCCAAAGTCGACTCCCTTCACTACACTGGAGGCTCCCATCGTCGCCAGAATACCGGTGACGCGGTCATCCTCTGTCACCTTGGGCACTCGGGTCAAATCAACGACCCGGAAGGGCATTATTTTCTCCTGCAGCAGGCTGCCGTTCAGGCTCAGCTGCGTTTTCATACCCACATCCTTGCCGTCGGCGATCCATCCAGAGGTGGTCATGGTGGCCTCGGTGAGGGTCAGATCGTTTTCCGCTACAGGGATGGATGAGAAGGGATACTGCTTGGTACTGCTGCTCTGGGCGGCAGGAAGAACGCCGTATTCGTCCGCCAGCTTGAGACTGTAATTCCGCGCGTCGGCAATCTTCTCGCCCCAGAGGAACATGGTGGTGTGCAGGGTTGCTGTTTTAAAGCTGCTGTTAGGGCCAATCTTCCCGGCCGAGCTGCGGACATCCACTTTCTGACCGTTGGCAAGACCGTAATCAACGCTTTGCGCCACAATGAAGGGCTTGTTTTCCTCCCCCGGCGGCACGCTTTCCAGAGAGACAACGCCCTCTGCGGTGCGCATTACATCGTCCACGCCCAGCTTGCCGTTGACGGTCAGCAGCAGCGGATAGTACTTGTCGCCGTCAATTGCGCTGATCTCCAGAATGTACTCCAGCTGATCCAGAGCGGAAAGCGCCGTGGTGTTGCTCTCGCCCTTTTCGGCCGACCAGAACTGGGTGGAATCCAGATAGACGGTTATATTTCCCGCCGCATCCGTGGTATAGGTGTCGCCGGTGATGCCGCTGACAAGTGCTCCTGCCCTGGAGCCCAGCAGAGCTGTCTGGCAGTAGCCTCCGTTTTTATAAACGCCGCCGCGAACGGTCACCGTCTTGTTCGCCAGCGGATCGCCGCCCGGCGTGATGAGCGTCACAGATGCCCGGGCGACTCGCCGAAGGCTGAAGGTATTCAAGGGATAAAGCTGCAGTTTTGTGGCATCCCGCTCGCCGGAACGCAGATTTTCTTTATAGATGGTGCCCAGATAAATATCCGCGCCGGAGCCGGACCGCAGAGACACCTCACTGGCGATCCCGTTGGGTTCGTAAAGCGCCAGCACGCCATCACTGTTGGTCGTGACCGTTTTGGGCACACCTTTGCCGTCGGTGTATTGCAGCGTAGTTTCCGCTGCAGGCGTCAGCTGGAAGAGATAGAACTTATTTTGCAGCGTTTTCGCTGTCACCTGTACGGCGGCGCTCATGCCCGTGGCGGCATGGGTAGCCGTGACGGTTGCGGTGCCGTTGGCCAAGCCGGACAGCGCCATTTTGGTTTCAGGAAGGTAGGAATCAAAGGAGAAGTTTCTGATGTCCTCATACAGTCCGCCCTGCTTGTAGTTGACGGAAATGGCATTGTTGTTGCTGGAGAGCCACCGGATGCCGTCTTTAAAGGAGTTCCATCCGTACTCGTCATAGTTGATGCCTATGTACTCGATCAGCCCCAGCTCTTGGCGCAGCTGCAAAATTTTAGCTGTATCGGCGGGCAGGGTGCCGCTGACCTTGGAGGTATTGTCCATGGTCAGCGCAGAAATCGTGTCTCCTTTGTCGTTCTGCACCTTCAGTGCGTCGGCATCGTAGACATACAGGGGGAAGGAGTCGGTGCTGGGAGATTCCTCACCAGGGTTCTCCACGCTCAAAACCACCTGATAGGTGTCCTTCAGATTGCCGGCTTCCACACTCCATAGTGACAGGGAGTAACTTCCGGAGGTACCGGATAGGCGCTCACTGGCCGCCTCATGGGTGGTGTTGTCCTCTGTGACCCGGGTAATGGTCAGCGTGGGCAGTTGAGAGGCGCCGGTAGTAGCGTTTTCCACCGACCAGCCGATATTGACGGCGCCGTCGGTATCCTTGAGGTAAATGCTCTGGGGCGGTGTCAGCTTGGCCGTGGCAGGTGGTGCCTGCACGATGATCCAGGCAAGTGCCGACAGGCGGACATTCTCACCCTCGGCGTTGGGGTGCGGCATGGAGACACACACCGTGTAGGCCGGGGTATTTCCGTTGGAGAGCTTGGAGAGCACATTCTCCTCGATCCGCACGCTGTTTTCATCTTTGCCGGCGGTATAAGTCGCAACGGGATCGCGGCCGCTCAGCTCCGCCTCATTCTTGTAGTTGCCCTCATACAGGTCGATCCTGTAATTGAACTCTTTGCCCGGTGCCATCAGCGCGGCATTGGAGCTCCACAGCACGGTGGCGGGCTGATTTACCCGCGTCACGATGGACGCGCCGCCGGGAATCACCAGTGCCAGGGAATCGCCTGCCGTCACGGTATAGGTCTCTGACTCGCCCGTCACATCATCGGCAGGGTCCTCAGTCCCGTTGTCCGCCGTAAAGGTAAAGGTGACGACTCCCACCTTGGTTCCTGTGGTGGCAACAAGGCCGGTATCCTCGTCGATGGTGGCAATGTCCAGGTCACTGCTGCTCCATTTACCGGTGATGTAGCTGGCCTGCTCACCGCCTGCCCCCAAAACCTTGGCCTGAAGCGTGGGGCGGGCGGAATCGGCGAGGGAAATCGTATAGTCGGCGTCATTCGCTTCCGGGACGACGTTTACCGTGTGCGCGGAAACTTTCTTTGCCACCGTGAACTGCCGGGTCAGGGGAAGAACATTCACCCAGTTAGGAGCGTCTTTCGTGCCCTCGTTGGCCTGCAGCGTCACCGTATAGGTGCGGGTGTAAGCTGCGGGTGCGATTGCATAGTCGCTAATGGTGAAGGCTTCCTTCTCTGTGTCCAGATAGACCTGCAGATGGATTGCTTCATCCGTGGAGTTGTCCCTCAGTTCGAGGCGGAAAGGGGCTTCCTTCGGCTCTGTGCCTTCCGGGGTGTGATAATCGCTGTATACGGTCTTGTAGGCCTGCGCCATGTTGGCGTTCATCGTGAACGATGCATTGCCGTTGTCGTAGTCGGCGGTCAGTGCGGTGGGGGCGTTGCGCATCAAGACGCTCTCCAGCGCAACGCCGGTAATCGGCTCGCTTAGATAGTGTGTGGTATCCAGCGTATGATCGAAAACATCCTTCACGCCGGTCATACCATTGACGGTGACCGTGGTGGCATCTGTATCCTGCACTGGGTACCAGAGCATTGCCGTGACGCCGTAGTCGTTCATGGAAAGCTCAGCGGCGCTATACTCTTTGCCGTTGATGGTCACGCTGGCGCTTCTAAGATCCACGAACTCGCTAAAGGTAACTGTGATGGGCACATGCTGTCCGCTGGCATAGGTTCCCGCCGGAGCCGTGACGCTTTGAATGGTGGGGGCGTCCGTGTCCACCAGCCTGGCGGTGACGTTGCTGTTCTTGGTGGTGGCCCAGGAATTTTGGATTTCGCCCTGTACACTTTTCATATACAGTCGGAAGGGCAGCCAGTACCGCTGATCCCCTCTGTTTTGCGTGGTAGACTGCAGGGAGATGTTGACTGTTTCGCCCTTGTTGATCGTACAGTTCAGCGCTTTTGTTCTGTTGTTGCTGAGCCCCAGAGATTCTTCATTGAACTTGTACTCCGTCAGATAGAACGGGGCAAAGGGCTGGTTTTTATACCAGCCATACGGCGCATCGCCAGTATAGGCAGCTTTTTCGGTACTCCAGTTAAACTCGATGCTGGCGTCGATTTGGTATGGTTGATAAAATGGGTCGGAGCCGACGGGAAGCACCGAGTTGCGAGCGCTATCCAGAATTCTGATGGTATCGCTTAGCGCAACGAAGTCCGGATTGTTGGCACCGAGGGCTGTAGTGTATTCATCTGCCAGCAAAGGAATATACATATCCCCCTGTATTGTGTCTGTACTTTCGTATCTTTCCTCATAGTTCGGCGCGGTCATTGATGTTTGTATTGTGGGGACGCCAACCGTCTTTATTAGCTTGAGCTGACAGTGGTCGGCATAGCTGGCGCCGTCATAGAACACCAGATTTTCCGCATCGTAAAATTCGATCATCCCCAGCAGGTCGCCATAGGAATAAGAATTCTCGAGCCAGGCTGGGTTCCCTCCTTTGGTTTGAACCTTGACAGTGATTTTCTGACCACCTAAACTGTAGCCGTCTACCGCATAGGTCAGCCTGTAGGACCCGTCGCTTTGCTCGACCCCACTCACCGCGCCTATCGAGACCTCCACATTGGTGATATAATCGCTGAGCTGGCCTTTTTGAATGCGGTAGGAAAAGCCGGCCGGTTTTCCTCTGTATACAGTAAAAGGCCCGGAGTTCCAGGTGTTGTTTGCGAGATTCCCCAGCGTTTGGCTCATCATGCCGCTCATATCCACCGTCTCAACGCCCTCAGGCTTTGTGGCAGAGGCGGAATACCGCAAGCTGATGCCCTGCAGCTCCAGCTGCTCCATCAGGCTATTGAGATTCTCCAGAGCTTCCCCGGTAAACTCCCTGCCGGAGAAATAGGTGTCCTTGATCCGCTGCAGCTCCTGTTCGATTTGGATCATGGTCTTCAAATCGCCCAGCGCCACCGGAGTCCCATCCACGTCGGCTATGCGGGTGAGATCCGTGGCGGGATTTTCCAGCAGCTCCATGACAGCCGCCAGTGTCAACACCTGGCCGTCCAGCGTGATGGTTTGATCCACCTTGAAATTGCCGTCTTCATCCAGCAGCCCCAAAGCATTCAGCATGGAAAGCACCTGGTCGCTGCTGCCGCCAGTCAGGGCGGAGAGCTGCTCCAAAATCGCCTGATTTTCCTTGGGTGTGTTGCCCAGCGAATCGCTCACCGCTGCAAACGCCGCTGTCGGCAGCATGGTCAGCACCATGCAGCAGACGAGCAGTATGCTAAGTATTCGTTTTTTCATTGGCTTTTCTCCTCCTGTTCGTGTCGGTTCGGTTTGTCCGCCCCGCCTTTTTTCTGGTTTTCTCTGTTTCTGAGCCGGAAGCACAGCGCGGTGAACGCTGCCGCCGCGGCAAAGGAGACAACGCCTACCAGCACATAGCCGCCCGCGTCCTCCCGCAGCAGCATCGCGCCGAACACGCCCCATGCGGCGGTCTGTCCCCGCACTATAAGTGCGTCCGCCGCCCCGGCAAGTGCCGTGAATAACATCAGGCAGAAAGCGGAGAGGCTTATTGCCTCGCGCCGCTGCCTCCGGCGGGTGTTTTCCCGCACCCGCTGCTTGACGAGTGCGACCCGTCTTGCGGTATCGTACATTTCGTTTGAACCTCCTCTCTGGATTTTTTGAAATGCGGCTTAAAAACCCCTTCACTTATATAGGTACAAAAAATCGAAAAAACTCTCACCCAAAACGCAAAATTTTTCAAAAAATTTGAGAGCCGCCAAAAAGCAGCTCTCAAGGAGGGAATGTTCGGTTATTTTCTCCGCGATAAGCGGAAAGCGGACAGCTTTCCCGCTGCCACCAGCAGCACCGGCAGGGCGTAGGCCACATACTGCGCCGCGCCGCCGTAGGCGATGAGCAGATTGTAGATGGCGTGGAGGGTGATGGCCGCGCCCAGCAGCCCGCAGGTGCCCGCGATCTTCAGCCACGTCCGCCGCCATGTGTATGCAAGCCCGCCGCCCACGATCAGACCGCAGAGGACGTGCATGGCTCCCGTGCCGAAGCCACGGAAGAAGATGAAGGAGAAGCGGTCCGCGCCGTTTTGGATCAGATAGCACACATTTTCGAAGGTGGCGAAGGCGAGGGCGACCGTGATGGCGGCGGGCTTGATCTTATCCCCCTCCGGCTCGAATACCAGAAGATAGAACACCAGCGGCAGCAGCTTCATCATTTCCTCCACCACCGGCGCAATCTCCGCCGTGGCGGCAAGGGCGTCCGCCTGACATACCGCCGCGAGGAAGGTGTTGATATAGGCCGAAAGCAGGCATACCCCCATCCCGGCAATGCAGAACAGGAAGAAGCGAAGCTGCCGCCTGCCCATGCACAAAGCGGCCACCAGCAGCGGGGACACCATGCAGATAAAAATATTCTCGATGTAGGTCATGCAGCCACCGCCTTTCTCGTGGCGGGCAGCAGCCCCAGAATCGCAAGCGTCAGCAGCATATCGCACCAGAAGGTGGGGCTTGCCGGTGAGGTTTCCGGCCAGAAGCAGCCCACCGTCCAGAGCAGATACTCCGCGAACGCAAAGCACAGCACGCCGATGTGGAAGTACCGCATATTCCGCGCCGCGCCCGTCTGCGTTTTCACATAGACAAGCCCACGAATGGCGCAGAAGGAGAGCCACATCATCATGCCGCACCAGATCAGGTTGGAGAGAATATCCCCGAAGATGCAGTAGAACGCCAGCAGCGGCACACCGAACGCAGGCGCGAGCCACGCCCTGCGGCAGCGGAAGGTGCGTTCATCTGCTCCCGCCAGAGTAGCCTGCAAAATGCGCAGGAAGATGAGGCTGGCCACCCAGCCGAACTCCGAGACATAAAAGACCCGCGGTGTGGTATCGAACAGCAGCAGATACAGCGTCCAATAGAGCGCGCCGAGGGCGAAGCAGCCGTAGAAGCACAGCAGCAAAAAATACGCCTGTCTGCGGCTTTTCCGGTAGGATATGCCCGAAAGCAGCGCGCCGACGAACGTGGTCAGTAATTGCAGCAGGTTCTCAATCAGCTCCATGAATCCCCTCGCTTTCGTTGTTCTGATCGTCCTCCCGGTTCATCTGCCGCAGCCGGAAGCACAGAACGGTCACACACACGCCGAGTAAAAACGCCAAAAGCCCGATGACGATGTATCCCAAGGCAGCGCCGCCGTGAAAGATGCTTGCCGCCGTTTCAAAGCCGGAATAGTCGCCCGTCTGGATATTTGCGGCGATGCCGGGCATGGCGAGGGACGCGCCGATGAGCAGCGCAAGGCACGCCGCCACGGCGGAAGCCATGGTGATCGTATTGCGCCGCAGCCGTTTCTTTCGCTCAATTTTGGCGATGCGCCGCTTCGTCTCCGCAACGCGCTCCTCATGACTCCGCATTTGTGATCCCCTCCCGTTCCAGCAGCCTGCGCAGGCTTTTCTTTCCGCGATATACCATGTTTGTGATCTGCTTCACCGTTTTGCCCATGACCTGCGCGGCCTGTGCGTAGCTCATGCCCTCAAAATAGGTGAGATAGAGGGCCTCGCGGTAGTCCGGGTTCATTTCGTCCATGCAGACGTGCAGGATGCGGCTGCGCTCCTTCGTCCGGACGACCTCCTCCGCCAGAAGCCTGCCGTCCGGCTCGTCCGCCAGCTCATCGAGGCTGAACAGGCGCTTCCGCCTGCTTTTGCAGCGCAGCGCCATGTGGCGCGCCGCCTTATACAGATACGCCTTAAAGCCTCCATCCCGGATCCTTGGCTTCTTTGTGAAAAGATAGGCGAAAACGTCGAGCATCAGCTCCTCCGCCTCATGGACATCGTGCAGATAGCCGTCAATGTACATCGTCAGAGGGTCGCCGTATTGTTTCATCAGAGCCTCCAGCCCTGTGTTGTCGCCGGACAGATATTGCCGATACAATGCCTCGTCGCCGGACATCCTGCGCCCTCCTCTGCTTTCCATTTATCTGCCATACAGTATATACGAATCCGCGAAGAAACTCAAGGCGGCAGATGAAATGCTCCTGTATTGCCGAAAACAGCGGGAGCAATCACAGACATCCATGATTGCTCCCGCTGAAGCATTGCGTCAGTCTTCAGGGAGTCTATTCTGCCGCCCGCCCTTTGGAAGGCTCAGCGGATGTTCTTGTACATCGGGCCGTAGGCGGCGCAGGCGCGGTAGTCCTGGCCCTCCTTGTCCATGCCGAACGCGTTCCACGCTGCCGGACGGAAGATGTCCTGATCGGCGACGTTGTGCATGCAGACGGGGATGCGCAGCATCGAGCAGAGCGTGATGAGATCCGCGCCGACATGGCCATAGGAGATCGCGCCGTGGTTGGCGCCCCAGTTCTGCATGACGGAGTAAGCGCTCTCAAACGGGCTGCCGGCCTTGCCGTCGCAGCGCGGCGTGAACCAGGTGCACGGCCACGTGGGGTTCGTGCGCTCCATGAGCGTGTCGGTGACTTCCTCAGGCAGCTTGACCGTCCAGCCCTCGGCGATCTGCAGCACAGGGCCGAGACCCTTGACAAGGTTCAGACGGATCATGGTCGCGGGCATTTCCGCACGGGTGACAAAGTGGCTGGAGAAGCCGCCGCCGCGGAAGGTGTCAAAGCCAGCCTCACACCATACGGTAGCGTCGGTCATTTTCTTTATGTCCTCGTTGGTGACCTCCCACCAGCGCTTCATGACTTTGTTGCCGTTTTCGTCGGTGCATTCGCCGCAGGCGTCGAGGCAGGCCGCGCCGGAGTTGAGCAGGTGTATTATGCCGCCGTTCTCCTTAGCCTTGCCCTCGAATTCATAGCCGGTGGCGCGCTTGGTGGCCTCAGGGGACCAGAAGGTACGCACATCCGCGAATATCTGCGCACGGTTCGTGAGCAGCTCCATGAATAGCATGCCGAGGCCGTTGAGCACGTCGTTTTCCGTGGCGAACACCATGGGTTCCTTTTTGCCGGTAAAGTCGAAGGAGGAATTGAGCACCGCCTCGGGATAGTCGCAGTTGGGCCAGTGATCGGTCCACTGCCTCTGGCCCTGGAAGCCGGCGGCGATGGCGTTGTGGCCGACCTTCTCCTCCTCAAAGCCTGCAGGCAGGTTCTGGTTGCCCTGGATCAGGTCCTTGATGATGCAGTACATCTTGATTGTGAATTCCCACTGCTTTTCCTTTTCCCCGGGGGTGAACTTGATGCGGCGCTTTTCGCCGAGGAAGTCGACGTATTCGGGGTTGTCGTCGCGGCCTTCCCTGCAGTGTTCCTTCGTCCAGGCCAGGGCCTTTTCATACGCCTCATGGTCGTAGATGCCCTCCTCCATGCGGCGGAGGATCTCGACTTCGTCAACGGACTCGACGCGCAGACCCAGATATTCCTCCATGAACTGCTGGTCTATGATGGAGCCGCCTATGCCCATGCACATGGAGCCTATCTGCAAATAGCTCTTGCCGCGCATGGTGGCAGCCGCAACGGCCGCCCTGCCGAAGCGCAGCAGCTTTTCCTTTACGTCCTCAGGTATCTCGGTGACCTGATCCGCGTCCTGTACCTCATGGCCGTATATGCCGAAGGCTGGAAGCCCCTTCTGGGCGTGGGTGGCGAGTACGGAGGCGAGGTATACGGCGCCGGGGCGCTCTGTGCCGTTAAAGCCCCATACGCCCTTTATCGTCATGGGATCCATATCCATGGTCTCGGAGCCGTAGCACCAGCAGGGCGTGACGGAGAGGGTTATGGATACGCCTTCTCTGCGGAACTTTTCGGCGCAGGCGGCGGATTCCGGCACGCGGCCGATGGTGGAATCGGCTATGACCACCTTTACATGGTCGCCGTTGGAGTAGTAAAGGTTATCCTCAAAGAGCTTTTTCGCAGCCTCCGCCATGGCCATTACCTGGCCCTCAAGGCTCTCGCGCAGCTTCATGGGGCCTCTGCGGCCGTCGATAATGGGACGGATGCCTATGACCGGATAGCTGCCTACGTAACGATTCTTTGCCATATATTCTTCCTCCTTGAAAATTGTACTCTGCGGCATTGCCGCGGGCATGAATTTGGTAGTAGGGGACGAATCTATTTAATAACGCATAACGCTATAAATATGTATTTTTTATATTACCAGCTTGGACTCGAGCACGGTCATGCGGGGAGGGACTGTGCTTCCGTCCAGCCGTTCTATTAGGTATTCCGCCGCAAGCCGGCCTATCTCCTGCTCCGGCTGGAAAACGACGGGCAGGGCGGGGGTCATCATGCGGCATACGTCAACGGAGTCGTAGCCGAAAACGCTCACCTGATCGGGTATGACTATGCCCCTCTCCCGTGCGGAGGTGATAAGGCCCAGGGTTATGTTGTAGTTTGTGGAAAATATTGCCGTAGGCGGGGTGTTGAGGGACATCATGGATATGAGGCCCTGATATCCTGTGGCGAAAATGTTGTCGCCGCTTATGACTAAGGAATCGTCATAAATTATGCCGTTGTCGGAAAGGGCCCTGAGGTATCCCACAAGGCGCTCCTTTGCGGTAAAGACGGATTTGGGGCCGGAAATTATGCCGATGCGCCTGTGCCCCTCGGATATAAGATGCGATGTGGCTTTGTATACGGATTCGGTGTTATTGGTGAGCACCGTGTCCTTATCTGAGCCGGGTATCATTCGGTCGGCAAGCACCACAGGTACGCCGCATTCGTCGGTAAGCTCGTGAAATTCCTCCGCGGAAAGGTCCTCCGGCACGTATATGAGGCCATCTATGCTGGCCTCCAAAAGAAAGCGCAGATTGTCCCTTTCCAGCCCGTGGTTAGAGCTGTAACAGGAGATGAGGCTGTGATAGCCGCGGGCACGTATTACCCTGTTAAGAGCCTCCAGCATTGCGCTGAAAAAGGGGGCCGACAGGTCGGGCAGCAGTACGCCTATGGCGTGGCTGCGCTGTGACTTGAGGTTCCGGGCAAAGGGGTTCGCCCGGAATTCCAGCTCCGCTATGGCCTCGCGGATGGCGATGACGTTCTTTTCGCGGACGCTGCCGCCGTTTATGTATTTGGATACCGTGGAGGGGGCGACGCCGGCCCTTGCGGCAACATCCTTGATAGTAGAAATGCTCGACATATTTCCTCCGAAAAAACGAAACGTTACATTTTTCTGGGGCTCCGAAAGCACGAAGCCCACAGTTCTCATTAACTATAATAAGGTTTTTAACCGCTTGCGTCAACAGTAAGTTTTGAATTAAAAATAAAATTTTTAAGAAAAGTCTTGCTTTTTGGCAACGCATTGTTTATG
>ERZ773131.914-NODE-914-length-23274-cov-3.721263_pt1 | contig 23274 bp, 20 predicted proteins | sample MGYA00511082_ERZ773131 | MGnify/ENA primary metagenome ERZ773131 (study PRJEB29015, sample SAMEA2737813) | human gut metagenome | biome: human gut; feature: human-associated habitat; material: faeces | place: China | collected 2012 ... | reverse complement strand
ATATTTATCCGGAGAAAGTCAACAACAAGACAAACGGAATCACTTTCCGCCGCTGGCTGCTGCACTGCAACCGTGAACTGGCACAGTATATTGAGAGCCTGATCGGACCGGGATTCAAAAAAGATGCCGACGAGCTGGAAAAACTGGCTAACGCGGTTGGTATTGGTGCGGTGAAATATGCGGATCTCTCCAAAAACCGCACCACGGACTACATCTTCGACTGGGACAACATGCTGGCGTTTGAGGGTAATACCGCGCCATACATGCAGTATGCATACACGCGTGTATTGTCCGTGTTCCGTAAAGCAGAAATTGACGAAGAGCAACTGGCTGCAGCTCCGGTAATCATCCGTGAAGATCGTGAAGCGCAACTGGCAGCTCGCCTGCTGCAGTTTGAAGAAACCCTCACCGTGGTTGCCCGTGAAGGTACGCCGCATGTGATGTGTGCTTACCTGTACGATCTGGCTGGTCTGTTCTCTGGCTTCTACGAGCACTGCCCGATCCTCAGCGCAGAAAACGAAGAAGTGCGTAACAGCCGTCTGAAACTGGCACAACTGACAGCGAAGACGCTAAAGCTGGGTCTGGATACGCTGGGTATTGAGACAGTAGAGCGTATGTAATCGATTTTTCGTGAGAGTAAAGCCTGATCAGGGTTACCTGATCAGGCTTTTTTATTGCCATCTAAATGTATTCTGAAAATGGACATGCCATTGTTTTCTCACTGTTGGATAAGAGGCCAGAAGCGTAATATCCGGCCCCAGGGAAACGATAACGGTTGAATTTAAGGAATACCGCAGTGTTTAAATTTCTTGTATTAACATTAGGCATTATCTCTTGCCAGGCTTACGCAGAAGATACGGTTATAGTAAACGACCATGACATTTCAGCCATCAAAGATTGTTGGCAAAAAAATTCAGATGATGATACTGACATTAACGTGATCAAATCATGCCTGCGACAAGAATACAATCTCGTCGATGCGCAATTAAATAAAGCCTATGGTGAAGCTTATCGTTATATAGAACAAGTGCCACGCACAGGTGTAAAAAAACCTGATACCGAACAACTTAACTTGCTTAAAAAATCACAGCGAGCCTGGCTGGATTTTAGGGACAAAGAATGTGAATTAATCCTTTCAAATGAGGACGTTCAGGATTTAAGTGACCCTTATTCTGAATCAGAATGGCTCTCATGTATGATCATACAGACCAATACGCGAACTCGCCAGTTGCAGCTATACCGTAACTCTGAAGATTTTTATCCAAGCCCTTTGACAAGAGGATAATTCACATCTTTTTGGCATGTTTTGTTGCAAGCTATTCCTGATAAATAATTGCAACAAAACATCGAGCCTTTTTCACTGAGTTATTAAACATACTCGCGAGCGCGTAATTTTTTTTGTCCTTCAGCGATAATTCACAATCACTTCATTACGTTGTACTTTCAGCGACGGAATTAACCGCCCACCGCCAGGCACTTCCCAGATAAATCGCAACGGTTCTGCTGCCGCTATACCGGAAAAGGCCACGGTGGTTCCGCTCTGCCCCTCTAATTCGACACAACGAGATTGCGAACACAAGCGAACCCGCAGTCCTGAAGGTGTCGGGCCGATAAGCTGATAACGCCACGCTACCAGCGTCATCAATCCTGAAGCAGGTTGTCGCGTAGAAAGAGGCGCAGACGACATCGACTCACCGCGATGATTTAGCGTAATTCCTACACTACTTGCCTGCCACATCCCCTCCCCGGCGGCTTGCACCAGCAGCGGAAACAATAATATTGCTAATAAGGTTCTCATTATTTGCCGCCAATTGTCGCCGTCATGCGGATATGTCGGTTATCAGACAGTTCCAGATTCGACAGGACCACTAACTGCGGCAAGCTGCGGCGCAGGAAGCGAGACAATAATGGTCGCAGCGCGTGGTTCACCAACAATACTGGCGGCGCACCCAGCATCTCCTGACGGGATAGCGCTTCCTGAGTTTGCGCCAGTAAACGATCCGCCAGCCCTGGCTCCAGTCCTCCCCCGCCCTGCAGCGCCTGTAGTAACAAACGTTCCAGCGGTGTATCGAGGCCAATAACATGGACTTCATCTTTGCCAGGAAACCACTGCTGGGTAATCGCCCGTCCCAACGCCACGCGCACGACGGCGGTTAATTCATGTGGATCGCTTTGGATGGGCGCATGTTCCGCCAGCGTTTCGAGAATGGTGCGCATATCGCGAATCGGTACTTTTTCATCGAGGAGATTTTGCAGCACTTTATGCAGTGTGGTGAGCGTGACGACGCCAGGAACGAGATCTTCCGTCAGCTTTGGCATCTCCTGGGCGACGCGATCCAACAGCTGTTGCGCCTCCTGACGACCAAACAGCTCTGCGGCATGCTGGCTAATGAGGTGGTTAAGATGCGTTGCTACCACCGTGCTGGCCTCAACCACTGTGTACCCCTGAATCTGCGCCTGTTCTTTTAGCGCACTTTCAATCCAGATAGCATTCAGGCCAAATGCCGGATCGACGGTCGCCTCACCAGGTAACGTCCCGGCAGCGGTTCCAGGGTTAATCGCCAGCCAGCGCCCCGGATAAGCATCACCACTGCCAATCTCCACGCCTTTCATCAAAATGCGATAGCGGGCAGGTTGCAGATCCATATTGTCGCGAATGTGCACCACTGGCGGCAGAAATCCCATCTCCTGGGCAAATTTCTTGCGGATACTGCGTATACGGCCCAACAACTCACCATCCTGCTGGAAATCGACCATCGGGATCAGTCGATAACCCACTTCCATTCCCAGAGAATCTTCCAGTTGTACATCGTTCCACCTCGCTTCGACAACGGTATTATTCTCTGCCATTTTTACCGGTTTGGGTTCGGCAGGCGCTTTTTGTTCGCGTCCGCGTATCCACCAGGCCAGCCCGAGCAATCCGGCAGTGAACAGCAAAAATACCAGGTTCGGCATTCCAGGCACCAGGCCGAGTAAACCGAGCACGGCGGCGCTTAACAACATAACGCTTGGGTTACTGAAAAGCTGATTCACCATCTGCTCGCCAACATCCTGATCGGTGCTGACACGCGTAACGATGACCCCCGCGGCGGTAGAAATCACCAGCGCCGGAATTTGTGCCACCAGACCGTCGCCAATGGTCAATAGCGTATAACTTTCCGCCGCGTGTCCCATGCTCATGCCATGTTGCAGCACGCCGACCAGCAACCCGCCGACAATGTTAATGACCATGATGAGGATCCCGGCGATGGCATCGCCGCGAACAAACTTACTTGCCCCGTCCATTGAGCCGTAAAAATCGGCTTCCTGAGTCACTTCGGAGCGGCGTTTTTTCGCCTCATCTTCACCAATCAATCCGGCGTTAAGGTCGGCGTCAATCGCCATCTGCTTACCCGGCATACCATCGAGAACAAAGCGCGCACCCACTTCTGCGATACGCCCGGCACCTTTGGTAATGACCATAAAGTTGATGATCACGAGAATGACAAACACCACGATACCGATAGCGAAATTGCCACCAACGAGGAAGTGACCGAACGCTTCGACCACCTTCCCTGCCGCCGCCGCGCCGGTATGCCCTTCCATTAAAATGATACGGGTTGAAGCCACGTTAAGTGCCAGACGCAACAGCGTGGTAAACAACAGAATGGTCGGAAACGCAGCAAACTCAAGCGTGCGCTGGGTAAACATCGCCACCAGCAACACCATGATCGACAAGGCAATATTGAAGGTAAACAACAGGTCGAGTATGAATGCGGGCAGTGGCAGCACCATCATCGACAAGATCAACAGGATCAAAATCGGTCCGGCAAGGATCTGCCATTGTGTCGATTTCAGGTTTGCGGGCAGGCGCAGCATCGCGGCCAGATTACTCATGGGTCGGTTTCTCGTTAATAAAATCCAGGGCTTCCGGCACCGGAAGATGAGTAGGTTGTACAGGGCGCTGTCCACCAGCCAGACGCCAGCGTTTCAGTTGCCAGACCCAGGCCAGCACTTCCGCCACCGCGGCGTACAGTTGACCCGGGATTTGTTGACCAATCTCCGCATGTCGATACAGCGCTCGCGCCAGCGGCGGCGCTTCAAGCGTCGGGACGTTATTTTCAGCGCCAATTTCACGAATGCGCAGCGCGAGCAGCCCTGCACCTTTAGCGACCACTTTCGGTGCGCTCATTTTGTTTTCGTCATACTGCAACGCTACCGAATAGTGGGTCGGGTTATTGACAATGACATCAGCTTTCGGCACATCGGCCATCATCCGACGCCGTGCAGCAGCTCGCTGCATCTGACGGATCCGCCCTTTAACATGAGGGTCGCCTTCGCTTTGTTTGAACTCATCACGAATATCCTGCCGCGACATTCGCAGCTTTTCAGGTGGCTGAAGATTTGGAAAAAGACGTCAAATCCCACCATTGGAATGACACCAAGCACCACCAGCAGTGCGCATAGCCCTACCAAATCCATCGTATTACCCATGGCGGTAATCGGAGACTCGGCCATTAAGCGCATCATCTGCGGCCAGTGATGCCAGAGAAAAAACCCCGTCACGCTGCCAACCAGGATGGTTTTCAAAATTGCTTTAAGCAACTCCGCGCCAGTCTGAGCCGAGAACATCCGTTTAATGCCCGGTAGCGGGTTGAGTTTGGAAAACTTCGGCTGCAAGGATTTGCCGCTAAATACCAGCCCTCCCAGCATGACCGGAGAAATGAGCGCCACCAGTACCACGCCGCTAATCAGTGGCAGCAGCGCCAGCATGGCTTCTCTGATCAGCAGAATAATCTGCCCGAGGATCAGATTCGGGTCTTTGATAATACTGTGATCAAAATGCAGCCCAGCGGAGAGCATGCCCGACAATCGACGGGCCAGCGACACACCGCCAAACCAGATAACACTAACGCCCACCAGCAAAATCAGCAGTGAGGTCAGTTCACGGGAACGCGGGATTTGCCCCTCTTCCCGCGCTTTTTCTAGTCGGTGAGGTGTGGGGGCTTCTGTTTTGTCGTCGCTCTCGTCAGACACGTCGCCAATCCTGGAAAGAGTATTAAGCGTGAATGATGCCAGAGCGCAAAGCGTTCAATGGTTTGAGTAAGGGGCAAAACAGGCGGGATTTAGGGCTTTTGCTGCCACACATCAAGCATAGTGTGCGTTTGTCGGATGCGGCGTCATCGCCTTATCAGACCGCCTGATATGACGTGGTCACGCCACATCAGGCAATACAAATCAAAATCCAAGACTATCCAACAAATCGTCCACCTGATCCTGACTGGCTACCACACCGGCTTTGCTGGTATCGACCTGAGGTCCATTAAGCAAACTCTGGTTTTCACGTTTTGGACGCGACTCCTGTTCCGGGATGTTTTCCAACAGCACCATCAGCAACTGGCGTTCGATCTCCTGAATGACATCCATCATCCGCTTAATGACCTGCCCGGTGAGATCCTGAAAATCCTGCGCCATCATGATTTCCAGCAGTTGCGCGTTAGTAAAGCTGGTATGCGCGGGTACATCTGCCAGAAATTGTCGTGTATCTGTTACCAGTTCACGGGCGTCGGCAAGGTCAATCGGATCGGCAAACCAGTCATCCCAACGTTGGGTTAACGCTTTTGCTGATTTCTCCATTTGATCCTGATGCGGTTGTGACGCCTCAACACTGTTCAGCGCCCGCTCCGCAGCCTGGGCGGTCATCTGCACAACATAGTACAAACGATCGCGCGCATCGGGGATGGCTTCCGCCGCTTCGGCAATGGCCTGATCCAGCCCCAGTTCCCGCAAACTGTCGCGCAGCATACGCGTCAGGCTGCCGATGCGCGCAATGATATCGCCAGCTGAATGCTCGTCAGCAGGTTTGATTGATGGTTGCATCATAGTCGCATCCTCACATGCCCAGTTTCTCAAAGATTTTGTTGAGTTTTTCCTCCAGCGTCGCGGCGGTAAATGGCTTCACCACATAGCCACTGGCCCCCGCTTGCGCCGCAGCAATGATGTTCTCTTTCTTCGCTTCTGCAGTCACCATTAACACTGGCAATGCCGACATCGCGCCATCCGCACGAATTGTTTTCAGCAATTCCAGGCCATCCATATTGGGCATGTTCCAGTCGGAGATAACAAATCCATAACCGCCTGCCTGCAACTTATTGAGAGCGTCGACGCCATCTTCCGCTTCCTCAACATTATTGAATCCCAGCTCTTTCAGCAGGTTACGCACTATGCGTCGCATGGTGGAAAAGTCATCCACAACCAAAAACTTAAGCTCTTTATCCGCCATAAAATAATACTCCTGAGTCAAATACGTATTGCCTGTCCGGCACTGATTTTCGCCAGCATCTGCTGGCTTACCTGGCTAAGATCGACCACTTCGCAAACACCACCCATATTGATGGCCTCGCGCGGCATGCCGAACACCACGCAACTTGCTTCGTTTTGCGCAAGGGTCCATGCCCCCGCCTGACGCATCGCCAACATTCCCGCCGCGCCGTCGTTGCCCATACCGGTCAGGATCACCCCAACCGCATTACGCCCCGCCTGTTTGGCGACAGAATGGAACAACACATCTACCGAAGGCCGATGACGGTTAACCGCCGGGCCATCGTGAATTTTGATTTGGTAATTTGCGCCACTACGCGCCAGCTCCATATGCCGATCGCCCGGCGCGATATAGGCATGCCCCGGCAAAACACGTTCTCCGTCTTCGGCTTCTTTAACCCCGATCTGACAAAGCTTATTAAGTCTGTCGGCAAAAGAGCGGGTGAAACCAGGCGGCATATGCTGGGTAATTAACAGTGCCGGGCTGGAAAGCGGCAACGGTTGCAGTACGTGACGAATTGCCTCAGTTCCACCCGTTGAAGCACCAATCGCAATCAGTTTTTCAGAACTCAACAACGGCCCTGCCTTCAGCGTTGTCGGTGCCGACAATGGCTTATGTGCTGCAAGGCTCGCCTTTGCTGCTGTACGCACCTTTTCAGCAATCATTTCGCTATACGCCAGCATTCCTTCGCGAATACCCAGTTGCGGTTTGGTGACAAAATCTATCGCCCCCAGCTCCAGCGCGCGCAGCGTGACTTCTGACCCTTTGCCGGTCAGGGAAGAAACCATCACTACGGGCATTGGACGCAAACGCATTAATTTTTCGAGGAAATCCAGTCCGTCCATCCGCGGCATTTCAACATCCAGCGTCAGCACATCGGGATTGAATTTCTTAATCAAGTCACGCGCGACCAGCGGATCAGGCGCGGTCGCCACCATTTCCATGTCGCTATGGCTGTTGATGATTTCTGTCATGATCTGGCGCATCAGTGCCGAATCATCGACAGATAACACCCTGATTTTGCTCATCGTTAATCCTTACTTAGCGCATACACCGTCTGACCACGCAGCGTGAAGCGGCGCTCAAGGTGGCTAAAGTTTTCAGAGTGACCCGCAAACAGCAATCCGTCGGGTTTAAGGAGCGGAACAAAGCGGCGCAAAATCTCCTGCTGGGTATTTTGATCGAAGTAGATCATGACGTTACGACAGAAGATCGCATCAAACGGCCCCGGCACGGTGTACTGTTTCGCCAGTAGATTCAGCGGGGCAAAATCAACATAGTTCGCCAGCTCCTGACGCACGCGTACCAGCCCTTCATGCGGTCCCGTCCCTCGCATGAAATACCGTTGCAGTTGCTGCGGCGTCAGGTTTTTCAACTCTTCATGGCGATAAATACCGCTTCTGGCTTTTTCCAGCACTTCGGTGTCGATATCACTGGCAAACACTTTCCAGCGTCCGGGCGCGGTGCCCAATGTGTCAGCCAGCGTCATCGCAATGCTGTACGGCTCTTCGCCGGTCGAAGCCGCCGCGCTCCATACGCGATACTCGCCAGAACGGCGACGTGCGTGATCCGCGAGCAGAGGGAAATGGTGTGCCTCACGGAAAAATGCCGTCAGATTCGTGGTCAGCGAATTGATAAACGCCTGCCACTCACCGCTGTGCTGATTAGATTCCAGCAAGTTCAGATAATGACCGAAATCCGTCAGTCCCAGCGAACGCAAACGACGAACCAGTCGGTTGTAAACCATGTCGCGTTTATGGTCAGCCAGAACGATCCCGGCTCGTTGATAGATCAATTGACTTATCCGCCGAAAATGCGCGTCGGAAAGCGCCAGGCGCTCGGTCATCTGTAACAATAAAGACGTTTGCCCACAGGGTAGAGATGAAGTCATAGCGCCTTCTCAATCACTTCAGGATACCACTGGCGCAATTTGTAACTGCGCCGACTCATGTCGTGCTACTTCATGTTCTTCAAGGGTAAATACCGCCACACGCGACGAAAGATGGTCGGCCTGATTCGCCAGTTGTTCCGTTGCCACCGCCGCTTCTTCTACCAGCGAGGCGTTCTGCTGAGTCACCTGATCCATCTGGCTGACAGCCTGTGCAACCTGCTCAATCCCCCGCCGTTGTTCTTCAGACGCCGAAGCAATTTCTCCCATAATGTCGTTCACGCGGGTCACCGAACTGACAATATCGGTCATGGTCGCGGCGGCGTTATTCACCAGTTTCGAACCCTGCTGGACACGATTGACTGACTCTTCGATCAGCCCTTTGATCTCTTTTGCTGCCTGCGCGCTACGGCTGGCAAGATTGCGCACTTCACCTGCCACTACCGCAAAACCACGCCCCTGCTCTCCGGCGCGAGCCGCTTCCACTGCCGCATTCAGGGCCAGAATATTGGTCTGGAAAGCAATGCCGTCGATAACGCTGATAATGTCGCCAATTTTTTGCGAGCTGGTGGCGATCTCCTGCATAGTGTGAGTCATGGTACTGACCTGAACACCGCCCGCCTGCGCCGTTGTCGCGGCATTTTTTGCCAGTTCCGACGCCTGTCGTGCGTTATCGGCGTTTTGCCCTACCGTGGCGGTTAATTGCTCCATACTGGCGGCCGTTTGTGCCAGCGATGCCGCCTGCTGTTCGGTACGACTTGAGAGATCGTTATTGCCTGCGACAATCTCCGCGATACCAATGTGCATCTCCTGGCTTCCCTTACGCACATCACTTACCGTCCCACGCAAAGCCTGCTGCATGGTCTTCAGACTGGCAAAAATGGCGGTGATCTCATTACGACCATATACCGCAATCGGACGCGCCAGATTACCCGCAGCAATGCTGTCAAAATGGCTACCGATAATGGCCAGTGGTTGAACAATCATCTTGCGCGTCCACCACAGCGCACTGCTGATGTAGATCGCCGCAACAATAATCATGCTGATAAACACCAGTGCCGAAATCTGATAGTTACGCTGGCTTTGCGCACTGGCGGCTTCCAGCACATGGTTGATCTCCAGCTGCCAGGCCTCAAAGTTAACGTCAAACGCATTCTGTGATCCCTGCACCGGCGCAGTGAGGAAATCCGAAAGTTGATTACTTTCAAGCCAGGTCGCCTGATGTTCGAGATCGTTGTGCCAGCGGGCAAAACTTTTCTCCGTCTCTTTTTGCAATGCCCTGACGTGCTCGTTGCCCGCAGTCATCGCCATAAAACTTTTAAACAGCGTGGTGGATTGCGTCAGACTGGCGCGCGCCGTCGTCATCAACGTTTTAATGTCATCCGCCGGATAGCTAAGTGCCGTCAGAGTGCCCGCTTTGTTCAGCGCGGTACTGGCCTGTAACATTACCGCCCGAGTTTGCGCTAATGCCGCACGTTGCTGATTGCTCTGCTCGACCTGATTCAGTCGTTGCAAATCGTCGCGAAATGCCCAAAAAGACATGCCGTTACTGCCAATCTGCAAGATCCCGCAGAGAATCAAAATTAAAAACAGCGTGGTCGAAATTCGAATACGATTAAACATCAACGCTCCCCATCAGGCGGCAATGACCGCGTTAGTAAATACTCGTCAAAATGTTTCCCCGTTTGGATCTTGTTCAGCAATTCGCAGTCGTGGCTGTGCCGGTGGTTGCTCACTGGCAGGACGGGATGGTGTTTGCGGTTTATTGGTGAGTGGGCTGGCTGCCAGACGGAACGCGGAAACCGCTTGCGTTAAACGACTCGCCTGTTCTTCCAGCGCAGCGGCGGCGGCAGCTGATTCCTGCACCAGCGATGCGTTCTGTTGCGTGACGCGATCCATTTCCGAAACCGCCAATGCGACTTGATCGATGCCACGGCTCTGTTCATCCGATGCCGATGCAATCTCGCCCATAATGTCAGTCACGCGAGTGACAGCATTGACGATATTGTTCATTGTTTCCCCGGCGCTTTCGACCAGCACCGAACCGGTATCAACGCGTGAGACGGAGTCTTCAATGAGGGCTTTGATCTCTTTTGCCGCCTGGGCGCTGCGACTGGCAAGATTACGCACTTCACCCGCCACCACGGCAAAACCACGGCCCTGTTCACCCGCACGCGCGGCTTCAACCGCGGCATTCAGCGCGAGGATATTAGTCTGGAAGGCAATACCGTCGATAACGCTGATAATGTCGGCAATTTTCTTCGAACTATCGGCGATCTCATGCATCGTTTTCACTACGCCATCCACCACTTTGCCGCCGTGCTGGGCGGTGTCGGAGGCACTTTGCGCCAGTTGCGAGGCCTGGCGGGCGTTATCGGCGTTTTGCTTCACTGTCGCGGTGAGCTGCTCCATGCTGGCGGCAGTTTCTTCCAGCGCGGATGCCTGCTGTTCAGTACGGGAGGAAAGATCGGTGTTGCCCGCCGCAATTTCACGGGTACCGGCATAGATGGCATCTGAACCTTCGCGGACATGAGTGACGGTGTCAGTCAAAGAGCGTTGCATATGTGAAACGCTCTGCGCCAGGTCGCCCATTTCACTGCGCCCGTCAATGGTCAGGGTATTCGCCAGGTTACCACCGGCGATTTCGCGAATGTGAGCAATAATTTTTGCCAGCGGAGTAAGCAACATACGGCGAATGCCGTACCACGCCACCAGCAGAATCAATACCACCACCAGCGCGATAACCGCCAGTTGCCACTGGGCAAATCGGTAATCATCTGCGTTGTCAGTGACGATATCGCGATACAGTTTTTCACTGCTGAGGGCGTACTGAGCAAACGCTTCGCCCATTGCATTTTGCATTCCCTGGGTTGGCTGAGCGAAATAAGCTCCAGTATTGCCATAATCTAGATAATCAATCAGTTCAGTTAACGCTGTGTAATAGTTTTTATATTTTTCATCAATATTACGACTGGTAGCGACCATTTCAGGTAACGGTGCCATGCTTTTGAATTTTTTATAATGCGTCGCTGCCTGCGCCAATGTTTTCCTGGCGCTATCGAGCAATTCAACTTTGGCGTTACTTTGTTGATTGGAGGAATCCATCATCATCCGCACCGCTGAACGACTCAGGTTAATGCGCGTTTGCAGCATTAAATCCCAGGTTGACGTCAGCTCGCCCTGCTGTTCCCGCAATTGATTGGAAACCACAAAGCTCTTCTGGCTATGGTGAAGGGAAGAAAAAAACAGACTGCCGGAAATAAGCTGTAACAGTGCGAATACCCCCAGCACCATTACCAACAGCGTGACTACGCGGATACGGTTAATCATAAGGCACCTTCCTGAAAACAAGTTGATCTCGTTATCGGCAAGAAGGGGGGAAACTTTATTGCTGATGCCACCCGCCGCGAAATTGAAATAAAAAACCCGATGCGCAGATCATCGGGTTCATTTCAATTGAGGAAATCGGGAGAATTACGCCACTTCTGACGCCGCGCTATCTAACAGCGCCATCTCTTCGCTGTTCAGCAGTTTTTCGATGTTCACCAGAATCAACATCCGGTCGCCCAGTGCGCCCAGTCCAGTGAGATATTCTGTTGAAAGCGTCACGGCAAACTCTGGTGCCGGACGAATTTGCTCCGCCGTCAATGAAAGCACGTCTGAAACGCCGTCAACCACGATGCCGACCACCCGCTGTCCGAGATTCAGGACGATAACTACCGTGTTGTCGTTATAGTCCACATCCACCTGGCTGAACTTAATTCGCAAGTCAACAATCGGCACAATAACGCCGCGCAGATTCGTGACGCCTTTGATAAACGCTGGCGTGTTCGCAATCCGTGTTACCTGATCGTAGCCACGGATCTCCTGCACTTTCAGGATATCAATACCGTACTCTTCATCACCAAGGGTAAATACCAGAAATTCCTGGCCTGACGGCTCGCTGGCCAGCTTTGTTACATTCGTCATACCGGTCATATTGTTACCTTTTTACTCATTCAGGCGGCGGTGTTCGCCATACGTTGTTCGCGGTTTATCGCCTGCAAGGCGGAGACATCAACAATCAGTGCCACGCTGCCGTCGCCAAGAATGGTCGCAGCAGAAATGCCGGGGACTTTGCGATAGTTACTTTCAAGGTTTTTAACCACAACCTGGTGTTGACCAATTAATTGATCCACCAGCAAGGCGTAGCGGCGACCGCCACTTTGTAAGATCACAACAATTCCCTGGGTGGCTTCGGTTTTCGCGCCCGCGACGTTGAACACTTTCCACAGTTCGACGATGGGCAGATATTCACCCCGCACTTCCAGCACCCGCTCGCCGCCGGCCAGTGGATGGAGATCGGCTTCACGGGGTTGCAGTGATTCCATAACAGCATTCAGCGGCAGAATGAAAACTTCATCCACAACGCGTACGGACATGCCGTCGAGGATGGCCAGCGTCAGCGGCAGTAAAATGCGGATCGTAGTGCCAGTCCCCTGCTTCGACTGGATTTCGACATGACCGCCCATCTCCTGGATATTACGTTTAACGACGTCCATGCCGACGCCGCGCCCGGAGACGTCGGTGACCTGCTCTGCCGTGGAGAAGCCAGGTGCAAATATCAGCATCGCGACTTCGTCGTCGCTCATGTTTTCGCTGACAGTCAAACCTTGCGAGGCCGCTTTTGCCAGAATTCGCTCACGGTTTAGCCCCGCCCCATCGTCGGTCACTTCAATGCAAATGTTGCCGCCCTGATGTTCGGCAGACAGAATTAAATTTCCGACGCTGTTTTTACCTGCGGCGAGCCGTTTTTCTGGCAGTTCAATACCGTGATCGAGGCTATTGCGTACCAGGTGGGTCAGCGGGTCGATAATGCGTTCTATCAGGCTCTTGTCGAGCTCGGTGGAACTGCCCACCAGCGTCAGTTCTACCTGCTTGCCGAGTTTTCCCGCCAGATCACGCACCAGCCGGGGATAGCGACTAAAAACATATTCCATCGGCATCATGCGAATCGACATCACTGATTCCTGCAAATCACGGGCGTTACGTTGTAACTGCCCCATGCTGGTTATCAAATCACCATGATTAACCGGGTCCAGTTCGCTGGAACGCTGGGCAAGCATGGACTGGGTGATAACCAGCTCGCCGACGAGGTTAATTAATTGATCAACCTTTTCTACCGCTACACGGATGCTGGTGGATTCACTGCTGCGCGTCGTTTTTTCCCGCTCCACGCGGCCGGTTGGCGCTTGTTCGGCTGCCAGTTTAAGCACTGGTGGGGTGGATATTTTTGGCGAGACTTCTACTGTTTCAAAGGTAATCTGATCGGCTTCAATCACAAAACAGAGTACCGCTGTGATGTCATCTTCGGCGATGTCGCCCGGTAATATTGCCGAGAGCGAATCCGCCCCTTTCACCACGTCAGTTAACGTTGTCAGATGTCCCAGTTCTTCTTCCAGCAGGTCGACTTCCCCGGCCTTCAGGCGCGAAAGGATAATTCGTCGCGGCGACTGACTGCGACTCTGCTCATCTTGCGGTTCACTTTTGGCAACCACACTTAATCGGGTCACTGCGGATGGCGTTTCGCCTTTCGCTTCTAATGCCAGTTGACGCAAGGCCTGGCAGATATAATCGAAGCTGGCGGCATCCGGCTCTTGCGACTGTTTATAAGCGTCGAGCTGTTCTTGCATGATGTCCTTCGTTTCCAAAAACAGATTGATAATATCGGTGTTGAGTTGCATCTCACCTCGTCTGGCTTCATCGAGCAGGTTTTCCATCAGATGCGTGGTTTCCTGCAAAACGCTGAAGCCAAAAGTTCCTGCCCCTCCTTTGATCGAGTGGGCAGCCCGAAAGATGGCATTCAATTGTTCGGCATCTGGCGCTTCCGGCTGCAAAACCAGCAAATGCTGCTCCATGTCAGCCAACAGTTCGTCCGCTTCATCAAAAAATGTCTGATAAAAATCGCTTATATCCATGCTCACGCTGTCACCTCGGTTCGGCTGATGGCATTGTGGGAACACTGACCTGTGGTGCAACCTCAGGTTTTTCCAGGGCGCTTACTGGCTCATTCTGGCTTTCGGCGTTTTCATGCAAAATGGCCTGTTCGGCTTGTTTGTTCAGTACCAGCAGGCTGATGCGACGGTTGACGGCATCATCAGGTCCGCGATCGCTTAAGCGCATCGTTGCCGCCATGCCGACGACACGTAACACTTTGCCGCTATCCAACCCTCCGACCATCAGTTCGCGGCGGGATGCATTGGCCCGATCGGCAGAAAGCTCCCAGTTGCTATATCCTTTCTCACCGCTGGCGTAGGGGAAATCATCGGTATGACCTGAAAGGCTAATACGGTTGGGAATACCGTTCAGTACAGGCGCAATGGCGCGCAGAATGTCGCGCATATAGGGTTCGACATCGGCACTGCCGGTTCTAAACATCGGGCGATTCTGGCTATCGATGATCTGAATACGTAGACCTTCCTGGACCAGATCGATTTTGAGATGGGGACGTAACGCCCGCAGTTTCGGATCGGACTCTATCAACTGGTCGAGATCACCCCGCAATTTCCGCAATCGACTTTGCTCCATGCGTTTTTTCAGCTCTTCGATGTTCGGCTGCTTATTCACTTCCCCCTGGCTTTGGGTGTAATCATCACCACCGCCGGGAATTGGGCTTTCACTATTAGAAATGCGATCGCCGCCCGTAACCGCAGTCGCCAGTGGAGTCCGGAAGTACTCCGCAATCTGAATCAGCTCTTTTGGGCTGGAGATGGAGATCAGCCACATCACCAGAAAAAAGGCCATCATCGCAGTCATAAAGTCGGCATAAGCAATCTTCCACGATCCATGTGCTGCCCCGTGGCTTTTGGCTTTGCGTCGTTTGACGACAATAATCGGATGCGCTTGATTCTTCATGCTTCCTCGGTTGTCGTCTGTTGTTGCGGATTTTTCACCGCACGCACATGCTCTTCCAGTTCAATAAACGACGGACGTTCGCTGGAATAGAGCGTTTTGCGACCAAACTCAACGGCGATAGGCGGTGCGTAACCGTTCAGATTAGAAAGCAGAGTGACTTTGACGCACTGCATCATTTTGCTGGTTTCGGCGCTTTTCTGACGTAAAACAGTCGCTAATGGGGAAATAAATCCGTAAGCCAATAAAATGCCGAGGAAAGTCCCCACCATCGCATGTGCGATAAGCGCACCCAGCTCGGCGGCAGGACGATCGGCTGAACCTAACGCGTGAACGACCCCCATTACAGCCGCAACAATACCAAATGCCGGAAGTGAGTCCCCGACCAGCGCCAGACTGTTCGCCGGGACTTCTGCCTCGCTTTCGTGCGTCTCAATCTCTTCATCCATCAGGGCTTCGATTTCGAAGGTGTTCATGTGACCGCTGATAATCAGGCGCAGATAATCGACGATAAAATCAAGCATGACGCTATCCGCGAGGATGCGTGGGTAGCTGGCGAAGATCTCGCTCTCACGGGGATTTTCAATATCACGTTCCAGCGAAAACATCCCCATCTGCCGCGATTTTGCCATCAACCGATAAAGCAGAGCCAGCAGATCCATATACATTGCTTTGGTGTATTTGGAGCGACGAAACAGCAACGGCAGCGCCTTCAGCGTGCCTTTAATCGCTTTGCCATTATTGCCGACGATAAACGACCCAATCCCTGCACCGGCAATAATCACCAGTTCAGCGGGTTGATAGAGTGCTCCAAGGCTTCCACCGGTCATCAAATAACCGCCGAAAACTGTACCGAGAACAACCAGGTAACCTAATAAGATAAGCACGACATCATCCTTCCACTGTTGACCATGACAGGATGTTCAGTCGTCAGGCGTTAACGCGCGATTGGGGCAAAAAAAAGCAGCGGTACGTCGTTACCGCTGCTGGAATGTTGCGCCTCACCGTATCAGTTAAACAGCCTGTACTCTCTGTTCATCCAGCAGTTGTGGGATAATATCGGCAGGATTCTGGGAAAGTTTACGTCTTTTTACTGCCCTGGATGGCGGTTGACATAAGCTGCAGGCAAAGCTGCCAACAGGCTGGTGAGCGTGGGTAATAAAATTGCCGCCGCAGCAGTTGCAGCTGGAAAGTTGCAGTAATCCACTTTCAACAAACCGCACCAATGTCCAGGCACGAGTTAATGCCAGCAGTGGTCCTTCTTCTGCTTGTGGGCACTGTTCAAGGTATAAACGGTAGGCTTTGATCACCGCATCGACGCCATTACACAAACCGGTTTTCAGTAAAAACTGCCATGCATTACAGAACATCGAAGCATGAACGTTTTGTTCCCAGGTCATAAACCAGTCGGTTGAGAATGGCAGCATGCCTTTCGGCGGTGGGCTTCCGCGCAGTTCTTTATAAAGTTTTATCAGGCGTCCGCGACTTAACTGTGTTTCGCTTTCCAGCATCTGCAAACGAGCGCCCAGGGTGATCAATTCCATTGCCAGCTGAATATCCCGCGCTTCCTGAACAATGCTTTCTTCACTCATGATCAGGCCCTTTTCTTGCGCAGCGCTTCTTCAGGCTGATTAACATCATTCAGCAAGCGTGTTGAGAGCATGATGCCGGTATGAATTTGCTGGAGATCGTCAACGCGGGAATCTTGCGTCAACTGAGTAATCGTCTGGTGGCTGTCAAAACGGAAGTGACAAACCAGCTGATTGGTTTCTGCCAGCTTAACCATTTGCGGAAGAGTCAGTGCCGCTAATGTTGTCGCCATTTCTTCATTTATGCCGAGACGAAACATAGCGGACGCTTTGTCCTGAACAATCAGACGCTGTGCAAGTAGTAAATATGACAAGTTGATGTCATAAATGTGTTTCAGCAACTCGGAGGTATGCATTATTCCCACCCAGAATAACCAACTTTATTTTTATGCGGTTTCACCGCACCCTGTGATGTCGCCGGGAAGCCCCGGTAAAAATAATTAGCATTAGAATAGTTGCGATAAGCTGCAATAAGCAGAGCCACCTTTTTGGTTTAATAAGTCCTTACAAATAGAAGGGGGTCTTTACACTTATCTAAGATTTTTCCTAAATCGACGCAACTGTACTCGTCACTACACGCACATACAACGGAGGGGGGCTGCGATTTTCAATAATGTGTGATGCAGATCACACAAAACACTCAATTACTTAACATAAATGTATAAGTCATACTTTTGTTTTGGGTGTATTTCAATCTGTTAAAAAGTTTTTCGCTACGCTAGCAAGCAAAAATGAAACAGGAATAATCGAAATGGGATGTTGCGCACAGTTAAAATAACTCACCGTAAATAATCATCTGCTATAAATAATCACTTTCATGCAATACCAGATAAGCTATTTTTAAACAGATACTTACCGCACAACAAACTAATTAAATACAAAGAAAGGCAACAATCAACATAATGTTAATGAAATGTTTTACATATATTAACCACTTGTTTAATGCGGAGAATCAGTACACTATTTTCTTATAATTACATTTGAAATTATATGATCACCGGGAGTGATTGATTAATTGTCTTTACTAATAATCAGACTAATATTTACCTGTTTGACCGAGTTGGGATTGCGTCGTTTCTCCATTAGGAGTAAAGCTTTAATGTCACCTGAAGTTCACAGAATAAGGAACAGGTTATGAGCTATAGCAATATTCTTGTCGCTGTTGCGGTTACACCGGAAAGTCAGCAACTGCTGGCAAAAGCGGTATCTATCGCCAGGCCAGTAAAGGGACACATCAGTTTAATTACTCTCGCTTCCGACCCGGAAATGTACAATCAATTAGCTGCGCCGATGCTTGAAGATTTACGCAGCGTGATGCAGGAAGAAACGCAAAGCTTTCTTGATAAGTTAATTCAGGATGCGGGGTATCCCGTTGACAAGACGTTTATTGCCTACGGTGAGTTAAGCGAACATATTCTGGAAGTATGTCACAAGCATCATTTCGATTTGGTGATTTGCGGTAATCACAATCACAGTTTCTTTTCGCGAGCATCCTGCTCGGCGAAAAGAGTTATTGCCTCAAGTGAGGTCGATGTGCTGTTAGTTCCACTTACGGGAGATTAACCGCTCCTACGCAAGCTTTGGAAAGGTAGCAACTTTATCGCGCTGCTGGCTTTCCGCGCTTCGCGGAACTATCTGCTTTAGGTCGCTAATGAAGCACTCCTGCCAGTGGTTAATATCGTTTTTCACGATAACGTCCAGCATTTCTGCATGACGGGAAATACGTTCCGCCAGCGACATAGTCAATGCACGATCCAGCGCAGCTGCAACTTCGTCACGATCGTAGGGGTTAACAATTAACGCCGACGTTAACTCGTTTGCCGCTCCCGCAAATTGCGAAAGAACAAGAACGCCCGGATTGGCTGGGTCCTGAGCAGCAACATACTCTTTTGCTACCAGGTTCATCCCGTCACGCAGTGGCGTCACTAAGCCCACGTCAGAGTAGCGGAATATTTTCATCAGTAATTTACGGTCAAAATGCTGATTCAAATAATAAAGCGGCGTCCAGCCTAATTGCCCGTATTTACCATTAATTCGTCCAGCTTCATTTTCGAGCTGATGACGAATATCCTGATAGGCTTGCACATCACCACGCGACGTTGGTGCAATCTGGGTATAACGAATTTTACCATGATGCTGCGGATATTTTTCCAGCAACGCTTCATAGGCGAGAAAACGCTCTGGCAAACCTTTGGAATAATCCAGCCGTTCGACAGAAAAGATATTTTGTACGTTTTTCAGTTCCGCTTTAAGTTGCGCCAGTTTTGGCGGCAGTGGCCCGGCAGCCTGTTTGGCTATTTCTTTCGGTTCAATGCCGATCGGGTAGACTTCTGTTCGAAATGCTTTGCCCCAGGCTGTATGGCTTTTTGCGCTACGTGTCGTGACGCGGGTCAGGTTAGAAAGACAATCCAGGAACGCCAGACGATCGTTTTCTGTCTGGAAACCCAGCAAATCATAATCACAAAGCTGTTCAAGCAAGGTGTCATATGTCGGCAGCGCGTTGAAGATTTCCGGTGTCGGGAAAGGAATATGCAGAAAGAAACCAATGCGATTATTCACTCCCCGTTTGCGTAATTCATGCGCAAATGGCAACAGGTGATAATCGTGGATCCAGATAATGTCATCGTCTTGCAACAGCGGCAGTAATTTATCTGCCAGCAACGCATTTACGCGTAGATAGCCGTCCCAGGCAGGACGCTGAAATTGCACCAGATCGAGCCGATAATGAAAAGCGGGCCAGAGAACGGCATTGGAGAATTGGTTGTAGTATTCGTCAAGGTCCTGTTCGCTGAGGTTAAAAGAGGCCCACGTAATGTTACCTTTTTTCACCTTTTTTAGCGGCTGATCCTCATTCCCTGTTTCGCCACTCCAGCCAAACCACAGTCCGCCTGCGGCTTTCAGTGCCCCCAGTATGCCAACGGCAAGGCCACCGGCACTGGCGGCGTGCTCGTCTGGTGGTGCAATCCGGTTAGATACTACGACTAAACGACTCATAGTCATCACTCCTGTTATTTTCTCTTTTTTGTTGTAATGCGGTGGTTATCATTTCAAGCCAGCTCCAGACATCCGGCACACCCGCCAGTCGCCATGATGCCTGAGTTGCACCTGTGCCAATTTTTACTGACATTCCGCCCAGCCGGTTAACGGCTGCGAAGCCAGATTCATCGGTTAAATCATCGCCCAGAAATACGGGCGTTCGCCCGATAAAGGGAGCTTCCTGCATAAAAGCTGCAATCGCCTCACCTTTACTGGTACCTCTCGGTTTGATCTCGACAACACACTTTCCCTGCTGTAACGCCATTTGTGGCCAGATCTGAGTAATACGTTGCGCTAATGTCATTAATGCGTCTTCATGCTGCGGAGCCTGACGATAATGCAGCGCAAAGGCCATCCCTTTCGTCTCCAGCTCCGCACCGGGATACTGGGCGATGACCGTATGCAGTTGCACGCTAATATCACGCGCAATCGCATCCGGCAGATGAACGATATGTGTTTTACCATTGATGTCACGGCGCTCCGCCCCATGCACGCCCGCTAACGGGAAGCGATAAGGTTTTGCCAGTGCGTCAAGCTCCACCATTGAGCGCCCTGATATCAATGCCAATGCACCATCACTTGCGGTTGCCAGTAGCTGTAGTCCTTGCAGAATGTTGTCAGGCACGACGACCTGATCGGGATGCGGTTTGATTTCCGCCAGCGTTCCATCGAGATCAAAAAACCAGGCATATTTCGCGGATAGTTCAGGGGTTTCGGTTAACGGTTCTGTCACCCGGTTCTCCTCCTTCTCTTTTCTTATTGTGTTGCGCAGAACGCGCTTTACAGACATGTAAGTATAGACAGTGTGACGGGGGTCGCCATTTGCAACGAAGAACAGCCAACCGTTATGGCGGTTGGCTATGGTGGGAAAAAACGCTAAATTGTTGCAGAAAAAAGCATCAGACAGTGCGTTTCGCTTTTTGCTTGTAACGGTCGAAGATCACCGCTGCCAGCAGGATTAAGCCGCGAACCACGTACTGCGCGAAAGGAGAAATATTAAGCAGGTTCATGGCGTTTTCCACGGTGCCTAAAATTAAGATACCCGCCACCACATATGAGATTTTTCCGATGCCACCTTTCAGAGAAACGCCACCTAAAACGCAGGCGGAGATAACAATCAGCTCATAACCAATCGACGTCATTGGCTGCCCACTGGTCATACGTGAAGCCAGAATAATTCCGGCTATCGCTGATACCAGGCCTGAGAGAACAAAGATAATAATTTTGGTGCGAACAACCGGTACACCCGCCAGACGCGCGGCCTCTTCGTTCCCGCCAATCGCCAGGGTGTTACGACCAAAGGTGGTTTTATTCAGCAGCAAACCAAAGATAATCAGACACGCGACGGTGAGCCAGATTGGCGCAGGCAGACCGAACCAGTTGGCGTAACCAAGGGCAAAGAAGCTTTCATCTTCGATACCGACCGCTTTACCGTCTGAAATGATGTACGCCAGACCTCGAACAATCTGCATCGTTGCCAATGTCGTGATCAGAGCATTTATTTTCAGTTTGGCGATAACAAAGCCATTGACCAGGCCACAGAGAACGCCCAGCAACAACCCCGCTGCCACGCCAATCCACAGGCTTTCAGTCAGGTTAATAACCACCGCCGTGGTGACACCCGCACAGGCAATTACGGAGGCGACAGAAAGGTCAAAGTCACCGGAAGCGAGGCAGAACAACATGCCACAAGCCACCATCCCCGACATGGAAATTGCCAGGCCCAACCCTTTCATATTAATGAAGGTGGCAAAATTTGGGACAAAAATGGCACAGGCGATAAAGAGCACCGCAAACACCACCAGCATGCCGTACTGATCCCAGATACGCCCGAAGCTGAATGACGACTTAGGTGCGCCAGACCCCGATGTAGAAACAGAAGACATCATACTCTCCTTACTCAGGCAACAGCCTGGCTGACTTTAGGCATCGCAAGGCTCAGTGCCTGACGCTCATCTGCCTGCTCGTGTAACAATTCACCGGCGATTTCACCTTCCCGCATCACCACAATCCGGTCGGCAACGCCGAGGACTTCAGGTAAGTCGCTGGAGGCAAACAGCACCGCCACGCCCTGCGCCGCCAGCGCATAAATTACGTTATATATTTCGTGCTTAGCGCCAACATCAATGCCGCGCGTAGGTTCATCCAGCAAAATGACCTTCATCTCTTCCGATAACCAGCGGCCCAGAATGGCTTTTTGCTGATTTCCGCCTGAGAGATTCATGATCAGTTGCTCCGCGCCCGGCGTTTTGATGTTGAGCGAACGAATGTGGTGATCGGCATTGTTTTCTTCCCAACCGTTGTTGATTACACAACCGCCGAGCACATGTTTACGTCTGGCACTGATGTTGATATTGTCGCGAACGGAGTGCACGGGAATAATGCCTTCCGCTTTGCGATCTTCCGGGCAGAGCATCATGCCTGCGGCAATGGCGTGGCTCGGTTTACGAATATCGATCGGCTGTTGGTCGATATAAACCTGACCGGCGGTGATTTGCGTCCCGCCAAACATGCCTTTCATTAATTCGCTACGCCCCGCCCCTACCAGACCAAACAGCCCAACAATTTCACCACTGCGAACCGCCAGACTTATTGGCGTACGCACGCCTGGTGCTTTCACAGCATCAAGACGCAGGCGCTCCTCGCCATAACTACGCGGTTGCCAGCCGTAGATATCGCCAATGTCGCGCCCGACCATCGCCTGCACCAGCGCGTCGTGGTCAACCTGCTGCATATCGGTAAAGGTTTTGACATAACGTCCATCTTTAAAGACAGTGATGGCATCGCTGAGGGCAAATATTTCTTCCATACGGTGAGAAACGTATAAGATCACCCGCCCCTCTTTTCGCAGTTCACGAATAACGCGGAAAAGATTGTCGATTTCGCGGGCAGAAAGGGAGCTGGTTGGCTCATCAAAGGCGATAATTTTAGCGTTACGCGCCAGCGCCTTGGCGATTTCAACCATCTGCCACTGACCAATGGAGAGATATTTCAGCGGCGTGTCCGGGTCAATATCCATACCAAGATGTTTAAGTTGTAAACCCGCCTCATAATTCAGCAATGAGCGATTCACAATGCCGCCTTTATGCGGCAGCTGGCCGAGATAGATGTTTTCCGCGACGGTCATTTCCGGCACGAGATGCAGTTCCTGGTAAATAATCGCCACACCCGCGTTAAGTGCTGCGGTCGTGTCGGAAAAGGACATTTCCTGCCCATTAATCACTACAGAACCCGTGGTTGGCGCATAGTTGCCGCTGAGGATTTTTAAGAGAGTTGATTTTCCTGCGCCATTTTCACCCATCAACGCATGAACCTGACCGGCATAGCAGTCAAAACTAATATCCGTCAGCGCCTTAACGCCGGGAAACGTTTTACCGATGCCGCGAAATGAGAGATAAGGGGTAGACTGTTGCATAACGTCTCCGTGAATCACTGGTCGTTCACACCCCCTCTGCATCATGCAGAGGGGAATTTTTCCGGCAAATTACTTACCGCCTAAACCTTTTTTCTCCAGTTCTTCTTTAAAGTTGTCACGCGTGATCAGTACCACGTCGGTAACTTCGGTAAAT
>ERZ773131.908-NODE-908-length-23388-cov-59.896156_pt1 | contig 23388 bp, 18 predicted proteins | sample MGYA00511082_ERZ773131 | MGnify/ENA primary metagenome ERZ773131 (study PRJEB29015, sample SAMEA2737813) | human gut metagenome | biome: human gut; feature: human-associated habitat; material: faeces | place: China | collected 2012 ... | reverse complement strand
CACTGAGGATTTGCCTCAGTCGGTGCCAAAATGGTCGGTACAATTTCGGTATCACAAGAACTTAAAAATCCGTAAGCCTATGAAGTTTATAAAGGATTTTTTTTATATCAATTACCATGAACGGCGAGCATTACTCGTAATCCTGACCCTGCTCGTTGTCAGTACCACAATGATTTTCATTGTAGGTTCTAAAGAAACCATGCCATCAGAAAAACAACAAGCCCATAACGATAGTATCATCAGACATGCCACGCGGCAACAGCCAGGCTATTATGACGAAGGACTTCAGTCGAGCGAAGTATTCGCCTTTGACCCCAATACAGCAAGCCAATCTGATTTCCAACGGCTGGGACTGGAATCATGGCAAGCCAGAAACATCATCAAATATCGGAATAAAGGAGGTATCTTCAGGACACCTAGAGACTTTGCGCGGGTTTACGGACTAACCAAGAAGCAATACGAAAAACTGCTGCCCTTTATCAGAATTGGTAAAGACTACCAGCCGGCTGCCAACTTTTACCCAAGAGAAAGATACAACTACGGCTATCAAGAGACAGCTATAAGACCTAGAGATGAAAGGAAGAAAGACACTACCCAATACAGTTATCCACGGAAGCTGAAAGAAGGTCAGTATATCAACATCAATTCTGCTGATACGACCGAACTGCAGAAAATTCCCGGCATAGGCTCTTACTATGCCAGAAGCATCATCCGTTACAGAGAGCGGTTAGGCGGTTTCGTTTCCATGAGCCAGATACAAGAAGTGGAAGGCGTGCCTGAGACAGCCCTTCACTATATGAATATTGATGCAAAACATATCCGGAAAATGAATGTCAACCAGCTCAGTTTAGCCGAACTGCGCAAACATCCTTACCTGGACTTTTACCAGGCAAAGGAAATCGTAAACTACCGCAGAACCCATGGTCCGCTGAAAAGTGTGGATGATTTGCGTCTCCTCAAAGACTTTCCACCTGCCGAAATAGAAAGAATCAAGCCGTATCTTGCCTACTAGGGACAAGATAGCCTGTCTGCAAGTTTGCCGATTTTGCTAAATGACACCAAACTGGTGCAGGAAGATAAGGAAAATACAGATTGGACAGATAAAACGGATGGTGAACAGGAAAACAGGGAAGAGAGTTCCCTTCAGGGTTCCCCAGTTGGTAAACTCATCACGCACAATCTTCTTAGGCACATACCATCCCAGGAACAGACAGGTGATGAATGAACTCAACGGCATGAGCAACTGGGCAGTAAAGTTGTCACAATTGCTCAGGAAATCCTTACCGAAGAAGCCCAAATCAGGTACGGCGCCCTGAGAGAGCGAACAGAATACGGCTATGATGCAGCAAACGACGGTCTCGAACCAGGCTCCCTTGGCACGACTTATCTTACCCTCCTCATAAATAAAGGCGGTACCTATCTCGTGCATCGAGATGGTAGAAGTCAGGGCTGCCAATACAAGCAAAGCATAGAACAACACCGAAATCACATAACCGACAACCGGGATGTTACCGAAAGCCTCCTGGAATACGTTTGGCAAGGTAATGAAGATGAGCGAAGGACCGCTGTCTGGCTGCACCCCTACCGAGAAGGCTGCAGGGAATATCATCAAACCTGCCAATACGGCGATTACCGTATCAATGGTCACAATCTGAGTAGCCGACTTCAAGAGATTGGTCTGTCTGTTGAAGTAAGAGGCATAAGTACACAGACATGCTGTACCCATACTCAAAGAGAAGAACGCCTGTCCCAGCGCTTCGAGCAACACGTTTTCATCTACCTTAGAGAAATCCGGCTTCAGCAGGAACTCCACTCCTTTCATCGCTCCCGGCAGAGAGCAAGAAGCAATCACGATAACTACCAACAGGAAGAAGAGCATAGGCATCAGAATCTTGGATGCTTTCTCTATACCATTTCGCACACCGCGTACTACCACCATGTGGGTAAGCAGGATAAAACCTACTGCCCATAAGGTTGGACGGATAGGATTGGCTGCAAAGGTCTGGAAATAGGTCTTCACATACTCTGCGTCGCCATGAACACCGCCCATGATACTGGCATAGAGATACTGCAGGCACCAGCCAGCCACTACGGCATAGAAACCCAGGATAATCATAGAGGTGATGACACCCATCAAGCCCAAAGCACCCCAAGCCTTATGCTTACCCAGATTGGTATAAGCTCGGGCTGCATTAGAAGCGGAATGGCGGCCGATGATAAATTCGCTCATCATGCCAGGCAATCCGAGCAGAATGATACATACCAAATAGATGAGAATGAAGGCGGCGCCACCATTCTGACCTGCCATATAAGGGAAACGCCACACATTACCCAAACCGACTGCCGAGCCGGCTGTGGCAAGAATAACGCCCAACTTACTACCAAAATTTCCTCTTGTTTCCATTATCTAAATCTTTAATGTGTAGTGTTTGTTGTTTTCCGAAGAAACGGCAGATGCTACACCTTATTATATATAGTTATATCTGATTACAAATACTTTATCCGAAGACACCAAACTGGTTCAGGAATACCAGGAAGATGAGAACAGGACAAACGAACTTAATCAGGAAAAGATAAATACCGAAGAGACTGCCCTTCAAGGTTCCCCAGTTAGTAAACTCATCCTGTACGATCTGCTTAGGTACATACCAGCCCAGGAACAAGCAGGTAAGGAATCCTCCCAGAGGAAGGAATATCTGACCCGTAACGAAGTCGAACCAATCGAACAGCGCCTTTCCGAAGAACGAAAGCTTATCTGTTGCACCCAAAGAGAGCGAGCAGAAGGCTCCGATGATGGCACAGGAAACCGTAACGATGGTAGCACCCTTCTTGCGGTCTATCTTCAACTCCTCGTAGAAGAAAGAAGTATTCACCTCATGAAGTGACATCAGCGAGGTCAGGGCAGCTACCGACAGCAATACGTAGAAGAGCAGCGAGATGATCCAACCCAATACAGGTAACGATGCAAACGCCTGATTAAAGACATTCGGCAAAGTGATGAAGATGAGTGAAGGACCACTATCCGGTGATACTCCTACAGAGAAGGCTGCAGGAAAAATCATCAGACCAGCCAGTACTGCTACCAGCAAATCGATGATGGAAATCTGCAAAGCACTCTTAAAGAGATTGGTCTGACGGCTGAAGTAAGAAGCATAGGTACAGATACAGCCCATACCGATACTCATAGAATAGAACGACTGACCCAAGGCATTCAGGAACACGTTTCTGTCTACCTTTCCGAAATCAGGTTTCAACAGGAACTCCACGCCCTTACCTGCATCCGGCAACAGACAAGCTGCTACCACAATGATCAAAAGCAGGATGAACAGGAGAGGCATCATCACCTTAGAAGCCTTCTCTATACCGCCGCGCACACCATGAATAATCACGAAATGACAAATCAGGAATATCGCTACCGTCCACATAACCGGACGCACAGGATCAGAAGAAAACTCCTTGAAGTAATTCGCCACAAAGGTAGGGTCACCATGCAGTTCGCCCATGATGCTGGCATAGACATACTGCAGACACCAGCCCGAAACCACCGCATAATAGCCCGTAATCAGAAAACCGGTAAGCACCTCCAGGTAGCCTACCCACTTCCAAGCCGTACCATTAGAGAGTTTGGTATAGGCACGTGCGGTATTTGAGGCACCATGACGGCCGATGATAAACTCAGAAATCATACATGGAATGCCCAACAGGAGCACACTTCCGATGTATACCAGAATAAAGGCTGCGCCACCTTCCTGACCAGCCATATAAGGGAAGCGCCATACGTTACCCAAACCTACGGCGCCACCTGCTGTAGCAAGAATCAATCCAATCTTGCTACCAAAACTTCCTCTATTTGAATCTGTCATTTCTATCTTTCTATTACTAATTTCTTACTTTTTAATTTTTCTTCGTGCAAAATTATAAAATAATTCTGAAATATATGAATTATTTGAAAGCAAAAACACAATTTTAGTAATATTTATGCTATTTAGTCTGTTTTAGAACGCAGAAATGACTTTTTCGATACATTTTCTAACGATATTCAGCCGGCAAGGTATCACGCCACTTCGAGAAAGGATTGCCCAAGAGATGCGAATTGTAGAATCGCTTGTCACCTGTTACCTCCATACCGATGAAATCAGGTTTCTCATAGGCTTCGGTCTCGCTAGCCAACTCCACCTCTGCCATGACCAGACCTTCATTATCGCCATAGAACTCATCCACCTCAAAGGTATGACTGCCACTTTTCACAAGATAGCGACGCTTATCGATGACGCCACCCTGACAAAGTTGCAGAAGATGCTGCGCCTCGTCCATCGTTATCTCCTTTTCAAACTCATAGCGGGTCATGCCGCCATTTACCGACTTGCCCTTAATGGTAAGGTAAGCCTTCTCATCTCGTGTGCGAACCCGCACCGTAGCCCCCTCGGCAGGAATATATCCCTGCTGGATATGACTAGAAGAAAAGGCGGCGCTTTTGTAAGCGTCGCCCTTCTTAACGAGGAATTTTCTTTCTATCTCTAATCCACTCATTGTTTTATACTAATGTTGTTGCATAGATGGCAAAAAGAATACCGAGGACTATCAAGCCACCGAATATCCACTTGATTACTTTCTCGCCTTTTGCAGCCTGTTTCTTCTGATAAGCCTCATGTTTGGCTCTTCTTAAGTCTTTATTTCCACTCATAGTCGTATATTTTTTAGATTATTATTGTTGTTCGTCATCATTCGTAGGGAACTCCATCAGGTATGCCTTGATGAAATCATCTATCTTGCCGTCCATCACGCCATCTACATCCGATGTCTGATAGTTGGTACGGTGGTCTTTCACACGACGGTCGTCGAAGACATAACTTCTAATCTGGCTTCCCCACTCTATCTTCTTCTTACCGGCCTCAATCTTAGCCTTAGCCTCCAGACGCTTCTTCATGGCGCGGTCGTAGAGTTGGCTCTTCAAGAGCAACAGGGCTTTGGCACGGTTCTTTGGCTGGTCACGGGTCTCGGTGTTCTCGATGAGGATTTCTTCTTCCTCGCCGGTATCAGGGTCGGTATACCAATAACGCAGACGGACACCGGATTCAACCTTATTCACATTCTGGCCACCGGCACCACTCGAACGGAAGGTATCCCAGGAGAGCTTGGCTGGGTCAACATATACCTCGATGGTATCATCTACCAGCGGAGTTACGAAGACGCTGGCGAAACTGGTCATTCGCTTGCCCTGGGCATTGAAAGGAGAAACACGCACCAGTCGGTGCACACCGTTCTCGCTCTTCAGATAGCCATAAGCATACTCGCCGCCCTCAATGGTCATGGTGACGCTCTTGATACCTGCCTCATCACCTTCCTGCATATCGGTGATGGTTACCTTGTAGCCATGAGCCTCAGCCCAGCGCATATACATACGCATCAGCATCTGTGCCCAGTCCTGGCTTTCTGTACCACCGGCACCGGAATTAATCTTGAGCACGCAGTCCATCGGGTCTTCCTTCTGGCGAAGCATGTTCTTCAACTCCAGGTCTTCGATGGCTTTGATCGCCTTGGCATAATCGGCATCCACCTCTTCCTCGGTCACCATTTCGTCTTTATAGAAATCGAAGGCAAGCTGCAGTTCATCGGCATAAAGACGTACAGTCTTATAACCGTCGAGCCATTTCTGGATACCTTTCACCTTCTTCATCTGCTCCTGTGCATACTTCGGGTCTTCCCAAAAGTCAGGAGCCTGGGTGCGGAGCTGCTCCTCTTCGAATTCTACTTTCTTCTGGTCTATATTGAGATAGTGATGCAGAGCGTCAGCTCTGTCCATCACATCCTTCAACTGGTCAGCTGTAATCATTAACTCTTAACTATAAACTTTTAACTTTAAACTTTATGATTACTCCTCATACATCTTGTCAATCTCCGCCTTGTAGTTCTTGTTGATGATAGGGCGGCGAATCTTCAAGGTATTGGTCAACTCACCCGACTCCATAGAGAAGTGGTGAGCCAGGAGGGTAATGCGCTTAATCTGCTCATAATAAGCCAGATGCTGCTGGAGAATCTGGATACGGTCCATCAGCATTTTCTGCACCTTCTCGTTGGCACACAGGTCCTCACGGCAGTTGAAGGCGATATGATGCTCACGTGCCCAGTCCTCCACGAGGCGGAACTCTGGAACGACGAGGGCTGATACGAACTTGCGCTGGTCGGCAATAACAGCCACCTGATCGATAAACTTATCTACCAGGAGCAACGATTCTACCTGCTGCGGAGCGATATATTTACCGTTGGATGTCTTGAACAGGTCCTTGATACGCTCGGTGAGATAAAGCTCACCGTCCTTCATGTAGCCGGCATCACCGGTATGGAAGAATCCATCCTTGTCGAATGCCTTCGCATTGGTGGTATCACGATGATAATATCCCGGAGTGATGGTAGGACCCTTGAGGAGCACCTCATTATCCTCACCTATCTTTACCTGAATGCAGGAGATAGGGCGACCCACAGAACCCAGACTGCGTTTCTTGTCGAGATGATCGCAAGATACGGTAGCAAGACTCTCGGTCAGACCATATCCCACCACCATATCGATACCGATGGCATGTACAAACTCCTCTACTTCCGGACTTACATAAGCACCCGCTGTAGGGAAAATATTAGGTTTTTCCAAGCCCAACTGCTTGCGAACCATGCTCAAAACGGTCTTGTTGATAATCTTATATTCCAACTCCAATGTCAGAGGAGGGCGCTTGCAGTTTGCCAGATATTCTATATTCCGCTTCTTTCCTACTGCCAAAGCATGGTAGAAGAGTTTCTTCTGAAGAGGACCGGCATCATCCATCTTAGCCTTTACGGCGATATACACCTTCTCCCAGAAACGTGGCACACTACACATACAGGTAGGATGCACCTCTCTCATACTCTCCTGAATTTCATGAGGATAAGTATTGATGATGAGTTCGGCACCTTCGCTCAAGCAGAGGTAAGACCAGGCACGTTCAAAGATATGGGTAAATGGAAGGAAGTCGATGACACGGTCCTTTTCGGTAACAGGCACGCATTCGTCGTTTGCCTTCAAAGCAGCATAATACTGGCTATAAGTCAGCATCACGCCCTTACTGTCGCCCGTTGTACCACTGGTATAGAGGATATCAGCCAAGTCATCCATACTTGCCTGCTTGTAGAGTTCCTCCACTTCTGTCTGACGAGGAAGATTCTCACCCAGCTTCAGGAAGTCCTTGAAATAGAGGGCAGCAGGATCGTGTGTACTGATGCGTACGCTGGAATCGAAGATGATGATACGCTCCAGAGAAGGACAGAGGGCAAAGATACGGTGAGCCTTGTCATACTGCTCCTGTTCGCCTACAAAGAGAAAGCGAATCTGCGCATCATTAATCATATATTGAATCTGCTGCTCGCTGCTGTTGGCATAGAAAGGCACAGCAGTAACTCTGATACCGTACGCACCGAAGTCGGTGTACAGATAATGCACACAGTTCTGCGAAAAGACAGCAATTTTGTCAAGAGGTTTAGCCCCAAGATTCAGGAGGGCATTGCTCACTTGTTTCACTCTTAAGGAAAAGAGGTTGAATGAAACCGATTGCCACTGGTCGCTGCCAAACTTTCTGAAAGTTAAAGCAGTTTTCTCTCCCCATTTCTTGGCGAGATCATGTACCAGTACCGAAAGATGACTATTAATCTGCATAAGCTTATATTTATATTCTGATGCAAAGATAATAGAATTTGTTAAGAACACAAAATAAAAAGATACTTTTTCCACTTTATCTGCTCTTTTTTTCGTATCTTTGCCCCAAAATCAAAAAATAGAGAGATTATGATGACACAAGAAGAATATGTAAGCGATGCCGTGGATTTGCTGAAAAAGCTCATCGCCACCCCATCGGTAAGCAGAAACGAAAAGGATGCTGCCGACATCATGGAGCAGTCCATCCGCAGTTATGGCTTTGAGCCTCAGCGTGAGGCGAACAACATCTGGATTATCGACCCTCATTACGATGAGAGCCGACCTACCCTGCTGCTCAACGCTCATATCGATACCGTGAAGCCTGTGACTTCATGGACACGCAACCCGTTTTCACCGGATGTAGAAGATGACGTACTTTACGGCTTGGGCAGCAACGATTGCGGCGGCGGACTCTGTTCGCTCCTCCAGATATTCAGAATGCTGACCGCAAAGCCTCAGCAGTATAATCTTATCTATCTGGCATCCGCCGAAGAAGAGGTGTCGGGAAAGGATGGCATTACCCGTGCCCTGCCTTTGCTTCCGCATATCGACCTTGCCATCGTAGGTGAGCCTACCGGCATGAACCCGGCTGTTGCCGAAAAGGGACTGATGGTGCTGGATGTGATTGCTCACGGAAAGAGCGGTCATGCTGCCCGCAACGAAGGAGTAAACGCTATCTACGAGGCATTGGATGATATGCGATGGATTCGTGACTATAAGTTTGAGAAGGTGAGCGAATTCCTGGGACCTACCAAGATGACGCTTACCGTAGTGAATGCCGGAACCCAGCACAATGTGATTCCGGATAAGTGTACGATGCTTGTGGATATCCGCACCAACGAGTTTTATGACAACGAGGAGGTTTACAAGTTTATCTGCCAGCACCTGAAGAGCGAGGTGAAAGCCCACAGTTTCCGTCTGAAGTCATCCCGCATCGACCCGGCGCATCCTCTTATCAGGAAATGTGTAGCCATGGGCATGAAGCCATTCGGCAGTCCTACCCTCAGCGACCAAGCTCTGATGCACTTCCCATCGTTCAAACTGGGTCCTGGCGAGTCTTCCCGTTCCCATTCAGCCGATGAATGCATCAAAATAAGCGAGATAGCTGATGCTATCGCCAAATACAAAGAGCTCTTAGATGGCGCTGCCATCTAAGAGCTCTGCTCAATTCATCTATATTATATATATATGTTTACCTGCAGAATTACTTCACTACCTGTTCAGTAGAGGCATTCTTGCCATTAATAGGAGTACCGGCAGTACCATCGTTGATAAAGAACTTAGCCTTGAGATATGCCGTAGGAATCTGAACCTTATACCAACCAGTCTTACCATTATGAGAAGCAGATGCATCGAAAGTCATCTTGACTCCTGGCCATGCAGCAGAAGAGGTTGTGCCATTATAGAAGTAGCAATAAACATTCTCCCACTTAGAAGCGTTATCGAAGTAAACATACTCCGGATCAACGATCTCATCTTCATGTACCTTGGTCACAGTAGTGCTGTATGCTCCGTCAACATAGTAGCCGTGGTTGACAAACTCCACGTCAGCAGTTAACTTATTTCCATTACCATCCAAGAAAATGAGTTGAGCAGGAGCAGTTGTCTCGGTGCCATCATAAGTCCACTTGAAGACATTCTTTCCAGAAACACTCTTACCTACAAGAGGCAACATTTTTTTGATAGCATCATTCCAGTCACCAGCATACTTAATTACAGGACTAACCTTGTTATTCCATACATATACGGCTGCTGCCGCATTGGATGTTTCCAAGAAACAGGAGATTTCGTCAGCCTTGCCCAATTCTGGAACGTAAGCCTTCACCTTCTTGTAAGTTACCGAACCTGTTTCTGTCTTGCCTTCCTTGTCAGTTGCACCCCAAGTGATAGTGACATTCTTACCATAGGCAACATCAGCACCTACAGTAAACTGCTTGTCAGCAGTAAAATCCTGCTTAGCACCATCATTCACCTGAATCCAGGCAGAAACAGCATTCAAAGGAGTAGCAGTCACAGTGAGCGTCTCATCAGAGAAGGCTGTACCATCAGCTGGATTGAAAACAACCTCAGGAGGCAGCACGATAGAACCAGCATTATAGATGACAGCAATACCTGACTCGCCAACATGACCAGAGATTGTAGAAGCATTGACGGTGAAAGCACCACCGCCTACCATATCCTTATAAGTACCAGGCTTGAGCCACTTGCCGTCGCCAGCACCATTGGCTACAGTCACGTCACGGTCAGAACCACTTCCCAATACGATAATAGCGCCACTCTTACGAACCTGAGCACAAACGCCATTACCTTTTACATAATAGTTCGGCTCGCCGGCACAAACGTTGTGCATGTAGTTTACCTGAGCTACTTCAGCATCTTTGAAATGAACGCTTCCCTTATCACCAAATTTGATAGCTCCCTTATCCTTCTGGAAAGGACGAGAGAAATAAAGAGCGGTAGCTCCATTGTTTCCTGCTACAACTGCATAAGCACGGTCGATAACATTCTGGCTTTTATTCTTTGACTCACCACCATCGTTGGCATAAGTATCATGGCTTTCACCCCAATAAACCAACTTTTCTGTCTTTGCATTTCTCTGATTGAAATTGCCAACAGATTCGTTGATAGAACCACCAGCGAAAGAATTGGCAAAGCCGTTACCATAACCATTATCAGTAATGCTCATGTAGGTCTGATACTCTGGGAAAAGGACATTATCATCACCACCAGTACTGTCAAGGATCTCACCATAGTTGTACATCTCCTGATCCACCACATTCTGCATAAATGAGTCACCCTCAGAAGGCAAGCCAATGTGCTTGATAGCATCCCAACGGATACCATCCACGCCACAGGCCTTCAAATCCTGGATGTATTGTTTGATGATGGCTTGCACAGTAGGATTGTTGGTATCGAGGTCCCACATACCAATCATGCCAAATGTCACCTGATGACGGTCGTGCCAGTTACCCACACCAAATCGTTCATGATAGAGACTCTCATCCTTCAAGCGTGCAGCCACGTTAGGATGGTCGGTATGGTTGGCAACCACATCCACAATTACCTTAACACCATACTCATGAGCCTTAGCACAGAGAGCCTTCAGGTCAGCTTCAGTACCAAGACCATTACCTATCTTAAAATCGTATGGACGATAAACATCATACCAAACGGATCCTTTACCTGCTCTTTCGTGAACAGGAGAAGTCTGAACGGCAGTAAAGCCTGCCTTGGCGATATTAGGAATTTCTTCCTGGATATCTGCCAACGTCCAGTCGAAGCAATGAAGGATGACACCATCCTGAATATTGTCTTTAAGACCATATTTGTTGTCTGCGAAGATGTTGGATGCCATGGTGAAGAGCATCACCAACATCAGAAGACCATAATTGATTGTCTTTTTCATATTCTGCTATTATTTTCTGATGATTACTTTTTTACCATTGTGAATATAGAGTCCTGGCTGAGCAGGCTTGCTGATACGGACACCTGTGATAGAATACCAGGCATCATCGGTTGTCTTCTTCACAGCTGTGATGGTAGTATTCTCTATGGCTGTAACAACCTTACCGTTTACATAAACCGTTTCTCCCTGAAGAGCTGAACCTGCTTCGCCATTATTGATGACGAAACAACCTGTAAGGAAAGCAGCAGGAACCTCCAAAGAATAATAGCCTTTCTTGCCGTTATACTCAGTCTCTTCGTCGAGCTGCATCTTCACGCCAGGCCATTCTACAGAAGCCTCAGTTCCGTTATAAATATAGCAATATACATTCTTCAGGTTCTCTATTGTATTATCAAAGAACACCTTTACCTTGCCTGCAGGAGCAGTCTCAATGGCCTTGGTATATTTACCTTCTACGTAATAACCATGATTCTTGAATTCCTGATCACCGCCATTCAGCTTCTGCTCACCATCATGAGTAAAAATCACACCAGTAGGAATTTCAGTACCAGCTGTATATGTCCATTTAAAGACTTTCTTGCCATCTTTAGTTCCCATCAAGGTCATGGCATCTCCAGGCCAAGCAGCAGTAGTAAACTGTTTAACCTTGTCATTCCATGCCCAAATCTTGGCATTGTCATAACTTGTTTCCAAGAACACGGAGATTTCATTTTCCGTTACCACTGGTGTATAGTCTGCCGCAAGTGCTGAAACTGGAGCCATGAAGGTCATGCTCAGCAGCAATACCAGTGTACAAATCAACGTATAAAATTTCTGCATAAACAAAATGTATTAAGTTTGAATTATAAGATTTCGTCGGCAAAAATAAGAATACTTTTTGAAAAACAGATGAAGAAAAGTTGAATAAATAGCATAAAAAAAAGACAATCGTTTGCACAATTTGCAAGCGATTGTCTTCTATTTTCTGACTTAACAACTGAACTTTCGCATATGGCTTAAGTACGGGCTGAAGGCCCAAAAGCTCCAGAAGCAGCACGCCCTAGGCTAGGAGCTTCTGCTCATCGGCTCATTCATACATTATCGGCTCAGCCAAGCCTCCGGATTGAGCTTGGCAGTCTCCTTGCGAAGCTGGAACTGGAGGATGTTTTCAGAGCCAACACTACCCAAAGCCTGACGGGTACTTACCTTCTGACCCTTATGAACGCTGACCGATTTCAGATTACAGTAAACAGAGATGTAGGCACCATGACGGACCAGCACATTCCACATGCCACCATAACCGAAGACGGCACTCACCTCACCATCGTAGATGCTGCGAGCCACACAACCCGGCTTGCCCTGGATATTGATACCCTTATTGTCGAGCGTTACGCCCTTCAAGCCTTCTACATTATACTGACCGAAATGACTCACCACACGGTAACTGCCGCTGATAGGCATCGGCAATCTACCACGGTTAGCCTCGAATCCACCGCTCAACATGCGGTCTACCGAACTCAAGGTAGAAGCCTCCTGTGCCTCCTTCTTGGCAGCGGCAATCTCACGGGTACTGCGTTCCGCATCCATCTTCGCCTTCAACTCGGCAGCCTGTCTTTCAGCCTCCGCCTTTCTTGCAGCCTGTTCGGCAGCAGCCTCACGGGCAGCCTGCTCTGCGGCAGCACGCTTGGCAGCCTCGGCAGCAGCACGCGCCCTAGCCTGCGCTTTTGCCTTCGCCTTAGCCTCAGCCTGGGCAGCAGCCTCCTCCTGAGCCTTTCTTGCAGCCTCGGCAGCCAGTCTTGCTTCTTCAGCCGCCTTTCTGCGGGCAGCTTCGGCAGCAGCCTCACGCGCCTTGGCTTCGGCTATACGACGGGCATTCTCCCTGGCAGCAGCCTCGGCAGCAGCTTTCTTGCGAGCCAGTTCCTCGGCACGTTTCTTGGCGGCAGCAGCGGCAGCGGCCTTTCGCTTAGCCTCGGCAGCAGCACGGGCACGAGCCTTGGCTACTTCCTGAGCAATCAAGCGGTCAATCTGTGCGTTGATTGCCGCATCTTTCTGACGCTGGTCGGCGATGACAGCCTGAATGGTCTTCTGCTGTTTCTGCAGTCCCTGCACCATCTCCTGCTGCTGGGTCTGCTTGCCTTCCAAAACCGTCTTCTCCTGCTTACCCTTATATAATAAGGTGTTCTTATGTCCCTTAACATGCTGCAACTGCTGGTGCTTCTCATTCACCTGCTTCTGCTTAGCCTTTACAGCCTCGCCCTGCACCTTCTGATAGGAAGAATACTGGCGTATGAAGGAAAGGCGGCGATACATCTGTGTCAGATTCTTGGCACTGAAGATGAACATCAGCTTGTCCTGAACCGTATGATGACGGCTCATATAGCGCATGGAACGGATATACTTGTTCTTGCGGTCCTGCAACTGTTGCTGAAGCGTTTTCAACTGTGCCTGCAGAATGCCGATATTGCCGTCAATATGATGGATATCCTTCTGGATGCCGTCAATCTTCTTCTGGCTCTGGTCTATTTCTCCGTTCAGCGCCATCAGGTCTTCAAGACGTTTCTTCACATCCGCCTTATTTCTCTGCAAAGCCTGCTCCTGCTCTCTGATCTTCTTCCGGATAGAAGCGCGCTGTCCCTGCAAACCTCGGATAGAGGCATTGCTATAGGTTGCCGCCTTGCGTTCTGCTCTGGTTGGCGCAGCTGATTTGGATGTTTTTCTGGCCACATGACTTCTGCTGTTCGTCTTTCTGGCAGGAGTAGCAGCCTTCTTTTTCGCAGTTACGGCAGTCTTCCTCACCGGCTTCTTCTGGGCAGAATGCTTCTGCGCAAAAGGTGCGAGCGAGAAGGTGATTGCCATGATGAATAATAAGATTCGCTTCATTTCTTATATTAAAAACTCATGTTCTATAATTTCAAACTCTTGATGAGCATCTACATACTCAATATCTTGCTGAGCACATCTGTTGGAGAAATCTGCTTGTATTTGCTGGAAATCTCTGTCTGAGTACTCCACTTGCTGTCGGTCTTCACCTGATTCAATTCCAGACTGATCTTAGCCTCCTGCTTTTTCCTGGTAGCAGTAGTGGTCATCGCCAGATTCAGGGAGGCAGGGAACATCTTGACGCCTACACTCTTGAAGTTGCCATAGTCGACGTGGAGATTGGAGGTGCCGTTCTGCGCACTCTTATAGACAACATCTGCAGCTATGATACGGCCGGTAGTGCGGTTGGCTGTCCAGGCATAGGTCATATTGCCGTTCCTGAAACTAACCGGCACAGCATCTCCTGCCACATCCAAGGTGGCATCAAACTTCTTCAGGTCTGATTCCTTCACAGTCCTTTCGCCCGGCAGGAGAAGCTGGTTCCAGAAGAGAGCCTGCAGAGAATAGAAGGAGATGCCCTGCTTCTTGAGGAAGTCTACCTGGGTATAATCTGCCTTGATATATTCCTTGTGAAGACGGTCGATGATAAGTACATGGTCGGGAGTAAACTCCAGACGGCCCACCTCTGTACCTAAGATAGGAATAAAGAGCTGGATGCGGATGATTTCATCCTTACGCATGCTCAGTTTGCCCGGCACGGTAATGTCCTTATCACCTGCCTGGAGAGTAAACGACATGTTGCCTACAATATTCCTGGTATACACCTGATTGTCTGAAACCTTCTGTACGAAAGCCAACTTCTTGAGCGTCTCACTCTGACGAGAGGCAGAACCCTTGGTGGCATTCTCTTTCTGATGACTGGCTGATGAGGAGCCAGAGCCCTGTACATTCTTGCTGGTTCCGCAAGAACCAAGGAGCAGGATGCTGCAGGCTGCGGCAAGCAGCATCATCTTATTCTTCTTCATTGTATATTTCATCTTTCTTGATTTTTCTACTTATTCTTCTTACCTTTTCTAACTGACTTCTTCGTAGCGGCAGGTTTCTGCTTTGGCGCATTACGCTTCTTCAGTTCTTCTTCGGTAATATATTGTCTGTTCTTAATCTTCCATGCCAGCACCTCAGTCTGGTTCTCGCCGGTATAGGCTTTCTTCCAGAAATCCACGGATTCATCGGCCATACCATTCATATAATAGATATCTCCGGCATGCTCCAGAACCGTACTGTTATCTGCGGTGGAATCGCGGTTTTTGAGTGCCTGGTCTATATAGGTCTTGGCATCAGCATAGCGTTCTTCCATAAAGAGAATCCAAGCATAGGTATCCAGATAAGTACCGTTGTTCGGCTCTGCCTTGATGGTCTTGTAGCTCATCGACTCAGCCTTATGCAGGTCAACGCCCTTCTCGCTCAGATAGTAGGCATAGTTGTTCAGCGCCATCACGTTGTCGTCTTTCCATTGCAGGCAGGAATCGTAAGCCGCAAAGGCTTCCTGCTCTTCACCTTTCTTATGAAGGATATCGCCGGTTACGGCATAGAGGTCGGATACCAGATCGGCAGGCGACTGTGCATTCACCTGCGCCAATCCGAGACGGAACTCACGGAGCGCCTCGTCTTCCTTATCTTTCTGATAATACGCCATTCCACCGAAGTAATAGAACACCATTTCTTCGGGATTATACTCCTGAGCCGCCTTACATTGCAGGGAAACCAGGTCATATTTCTTCTCGTTCCAGAGCATCTGTACGAGTTGCATTCTGGCATTCACGTTATCCGGAGCTATGGTAAGCACCTTTTCGAAGGCACGGCAAACAGAGTCGGCTGGCATTTTCTTCAAACTCATGTAAGCAGCTCTCATCTCTGCCACTTCGGCTGACGGATGAGCCACGTTGAGCGCCTTGTCAAACAGCGCAATCACCTTGGTAGAATCACCACCTTCGCTCTCGTTCTTCTGAATGAAAGAGCGGTACATCATCACCTTGGTCTCCAGATCCGATTTCGGACTCATCAATATCTTATCAAGCATCTGCCCGGCAAGCTGCTCCTGATGGGTGGCATTATAATAGTCGTAAAGCGACATCTGGGCATAGGAATTGTCAGGCTCTTCCTTCAGCACATCGGTAAAGCACTTGTAAGCTTCCTTCTGGCGGTCGTGCTGTACGAGCCAGTTGCCCAGCATTGTCTTGTACTGCATATCCAGCGGATGCTGGTCTACCAGCGACTTCAGTTCCTGATAGGCAGCCTTCTTGTCGTTCATCAGTTCATAAACTCTCATTTTAGAGAGGGTGAACTGTTCGCTTTCACCTTCTTCCACCTCAAGACGCGAAATGGTTTTGAGAACTGATTTATAATCCTTATTCTGGGAATAAAGCTGAACCAGGATGCGGAGGGCATCGGTATTATCGTGGTTTTTGGCATACAGATTCTCATAGGCATCGATGGCAAGATCGTATTTCTGGCTACCTATATAATATCTGCCCAACTGCTCTGCATAGGTCTGGTTTTCCGGATTCAGTTCTATTGCCTTCTGCATATAGACAAGTGCCAGGGAATCCTGCTTGAGCTGAGAATAGAAAAGCGACTCATAGAAATAGGTTTCAGCCGCCTTCGGGTCAATCTTCCGGGCATGCTCAAAGAGGTCGAAAGCTGCCGAATAATTGCCGGCAGCCTGCTGGCGCGCTCCCTCCAGGAAGAAATAGTTGTAGCGCTGGCGGTCGTTCGGAGAGAGATGGTCCTCCTGAACCGCCGGCTTCTGAACCGGCTGCACCTTCTTACGGGCAAGCGACGGCATGGCTACCGAGCCCAGCAAGACCAGCCCCATTGCCCAACTGATATTTCTAAGATTCATCTTCACGATTCTAATCCTTTCTATCTTTTCTATTCTATCTTTAATAATCTGTTATTTTACACCCGTATGACCGTATCCGCCGGCTCCACGTTCGGTTTCATCGAGCTCATTAACCTCGATGAAATCGCATTGTTCGTGCTTGGCCAGCACCATCTGGGCTATACGCTCGCCATCATTGATAACGAAATCCTCTGTAGAGAAATTGATGAGCAGAACCATGATTTCACCGCGATAATCGGCATCGATGGTTCCCGGCGTATTCAATACGGTAATGCCATGCTTCAAAGCCAGACCGCTGCGAGGACGGATCTGCGCTTCATAACCTGCAGGCAAAGCCATATAAAGACCGGTTGGCACCAGTCGTCGCTCCATAGGATGAAGCACGATTGCCTCATCGATGTTTGCACGCAAATCCATGCCGGCACTCTGAGGTGTGGCAAACGCCGGTAGAGGCTGATGCCCCTTGTTGATAATCTGTACTTTTATCATGACTTCTTCTTTTTTATCTGTGTCTGAGTTTAATAATCTGCAAAAATAAGCAATTTTGATGGAATAAATGAATTTTTGAGGATAAAAACATGTAATTTATCATATTTTATTTTGATTTGTGCTTACTTTAGTGTATTTTTGCGCTACAGAATCAAGTAATACAATAATATGGAATGGAAACAACTCATATCCAACAAGCGTTTCGGACAGGAGCATAAGCATGCCGAGCGCCATGATGATCGCTCTGAATTCAAGCGCGATTACGACCGTCTTATCTTTTCATCGGCATTCCGCCGCCTGCAGAACAAGACGCAGGTTTTCCCATTGCCGGGCAGCATCTTCGTTCACAACCGCCTCACCCACAGTCTGGAGGTGGCGAGTGTGGGCATGTCGATAGGTAACGACATTTCCCGACGTGTCATCCAGAAGCGGCCTGAACTGAAGGATACGCTCGTCGAGGAGATAGGTACCATCGTAAGTGCAGCCTGTCTGGCACATGATTTGGGCAATCCGCCTTTCGGTCATTCCGGCGAGAAAGCCATCCAGACTTTCTTCTCTGAAGGACCGGGTCAGAAGATAAAATCAATGGTTTCATCGGAGTTTTGGGATGATATTACGCATTTCGAAGGCAACGCAAATGCCTTCAGAATCCTGACCCACCGGTTCAAGGGACGCCGTCAGGGTGGTTTCGTCATGACCTATTCCATGCTTGCTTCCATCGTAAAATACCCGTTTGCAAGCTGTCTTGCCGGGAATCACGGCAAATTCGGTTTCTTTGCTTCAGAAACGGAATCTTATAGGAAAATTGCCGATGAATTGGGCATTTTTTGCAAATCTGCACCGGGTGAGCCTCTCAAATACGCCCGCCATCCACTTGTATATATGGTAGAAGCTGCCGACGATATCTGCTACGAAATCATGGACATCGAAGACTCCCATAAGCTCAAGATTCTTTCCTTTGCCGAGACGGAGCACTTGCTGCTGAGTTTCTTTGATGAAGAAATCCAGCAGAAGATACGCCAGCGCATCATCGACGAAGAACTGACTGACGAAAATGAGAAAGTGGTTTACATGAGAGCCAGCGTCATCGGCAAACTGGAGAACGAATGTGTGGCAGCCTTCCTGGCGCATGAGGAGGAAATCCTTGCCGGAACTTTCGAGGGCAGTCTCATCGACCATATTTCCGAGCGCCAGAAAAAGGCATACAAGGAATGTGAGAAGATCTCCTACTCTAAGATTTACCAAAGCAAGCCTGTACTCGACATAGAACTGTCGGGTTATAAAATCATGGCAACTCTGATGGAGGTTTTCGTCGAGGCAGCCGTCAACCCATCGCGCTTCTACTCCAAGCAGCTCCTGCGCCGGGTAAGCAGCCAGTATGATATAGAGAACGAGAATCTGGAGGAGCGCATCATGGCGGTAATTGATTATATCAGCGGCATGACCGACATCTATGCGCTCGACATCTATCAGAAAATCAACGGAATCAGCCTGCCTATTGTATAAAACACAAAAAAGACACATAATCTTTACAATTATATCTTTCTAAAGGGTGCGATAGAATGATTCATTACAGGCTTTGCGAAGGTTATATCTAGGGACAGCAGAACGAACATGCTGCCCCTCTTTTCGTATTATTGCCATCACTCAAAACGGACTTTCGGGAGGCTCTGAGAGACGGAAAAGAGTGACTATCTGGCTACAAATTCAGCTAGAGAAGATAAAAAGCAGAAATTACTAATTTTTGTAAAATGCCAGAGAAAAGAGCCATTTTTATCGGGAATAGCCCCTTTCAGGTGTCGCATTCCCCCCCAATGCGACACCTAAATGATAGCAATGCGACACCTAGGCAGGGGAATGCGACACCTTTTTCCAAATATTTTTTGTATATTTGCAGCATGATTGCTAGATTGGAGCCATGCCGGTTTGCTGTCTGACATACCTGTTCATCATACAGACAAGCCTCTAATGTTTCCAGGAATCATCTTCGCTCTGATGATCCAATGGACATGATAGCGAAGCCTATCCCATCATAGAGGAAAGCTCCTGATCTTTGCGATAAACTGGCAAGCAGATATATAAGACAAAATATTAACATTAATCATTTAACAACAAAACGTGTATGAAAAAGAAACAATTACACAAATCGAATTGGCTCGTCACGATGCTGCTGCTCGTGATGGCTATCCTCATGCCTTATGGGGGGGGCATGGGCGCAAACGCCTTCCAGGCCTTCCATTGGTGATGGCTCAGCAGACAAACCTTATAAGATATCCACAGCAGCCGAGCTGGCGTGGTTCCGCGACCAGGTGAATAGTGGTTATACTACTATTTCAGCCACGCTGACTAAAGATATTGACTTGGCAGAGTTCTGCCATGCGAAGGATGGCACCAAGTATACTAAAGAAGTCAGTTGGACTCCTATCGGTAACTCTGATAATATTGAAAATATGTACCAAGGTACATTTGACGGCAACGGGAAGACCATCAGAAATCTCTACATCAATGACATCTCTGAGTATATCGGTATCCCCTGCGAAGCCGGTTTCTTCGGCTATGCAGAAAAGGGCAGCATCAAGAACATCACTTTCGACAATGCAAAGGTAAAGACTACTGCTGATGATTATCGTACTGGAATTTTGGTAGGAGTTGCAGGCTCTTGTATTGAAAATATCAAGATCTTGGCTAACTGTTCGGTAGAAGGAAAAAACTACGTTGGCGGAATAGTAGGAAGAGCAAATGGCGACATCGGCAACTGCGAAAACCATGCAATGGTGAATGGTGCAAATTTTGTAGGAGGTATTGTAGGTAACTATGTGTTTTCCGACAAATCCATCACTTCATGCGCCAATTATGGTGTCATAACAGGCTCGGGAGAGAGTGTTGGCGGTATTGCTGGATATTTTGTCTCAGGAACCATTCTGAATTGTGCCAACTATGGTGATATAACGGGAACTTTCTATGTCGGAAACTTGATAGGATGTGCTGATGAATGCAATCTGAACAATGTGCTTGGCACTGGTAATGTTACTGCTACTTCTGCAGATCGTGCCGGTCTCCTTGTTGGAAACATAGATAATTCCTCCAGCACCGCTTCTGGCATCTTAGCATACAACAGCAGCGCGAAGCTTACCATCAATGGAACTGAGCAGACAGGCGATGCCGTCAAGGCTATCGGAGGAGGCTCATTGACATCAGCTGAAAAGATAATGGCATTCACCGCAGAACAATTGAAGAGCGGCATGGTTGCCAATCTGCTCCAGAAAAATGTCTCAGGAAGTGCAAAATGGGGACAAAAACTGAACACAGACGATTATCCTTTACTTGGCTCTGCTGATGAGGTTTACTTGGATGGTAATGTGACAACGAATTGTTTAGGCGAGCAGGTAAGTGCATTTACCAATACCAAGCCAGCACAAGAAGGCACATTAACGGTTAAGCATGGCGATAGTCCCATACATCACGAATCCGTGGCTGCTACCTGCACCACAGATGGCAACATCGAATATTGGGAATGTAATCTTTGTCATAAGTCTTTCTCAGACAAGCTGTTGACACAAGGAGTGAGCACTCTTGTAGTATCAGCTACAGGACACAAATATGGTGAGAACGACAAGTGTACGATGTGTCAGAAAGAAATTCCTTCCTTGACATTGGGTAACAATCTCATAACAATCGAAAAAACGTATGGCAGTAGGGATGAAATCAGCGGTTACAACCTTTATAAATATACAGCTCCAGAAGATGGCAGATTGGAGGTGACGGCAAACAGCAACGACAATAAAACCTGTGGCACCCTGTGGGAGAGCCCTACGGCTGCATCTCGCTTGACTTACGATGATTCTAGCAATTGGCCTGACTTCAAAATCACCTATACTGTAACGAAAGGCACCACTTATTATATCGGTGCAAGAAAATTAGATGGCAATGCCATTGAAGGCGAAGTCAAGCTCAATGTAAAAATGAATGGTCTTGAAGGTGAATTGCCAACAGGCATGACTGGTAAAGGAACTGAGGCGGAACCATTTGAGCTGAAGACGGCAGATCATCTGGCGTGGTTCCGTGACTTCGTGAATGAAGGTAACATGAAAGCCTGCGCAAAGATTGCCGATGATGTGAAAGAAATTGATATGAGCACTGTATGCCATAAGGCTGATACCGAAAAGCAGGTAGCAGAGCTCAGCTGGACTCCTATCGGCAACTTCGCTGGTAATAAGTATCAAGGTACATTCGATGGCAACGGGAAGACCATCAGTAATCTCTACATCATCAATGCCGCCTCTAGTTCTGTCGGTTTCTTCGGCTATGCAGAAAAGGGCAGCTTCAAGAACATCACTTTCGACAATGCGAAGGTAAAGAGTACTGTTGATCATTATACTGGAATTTTGGCAGGATTCGGAGAGCTTTGTATTATTGAAAATATCAAGACCTTGGCTAACTGTTCGGTAGAAGGAAAAAATGGCGTTGGCGGAATAGCAGGAATGGCAAGTGGCGACATCGGCAACTGCGAAAACCATGCAATGGTGAATGGTGCAAATGGTGTAGGAGGTATTGTAGGTGACTATAGGGGATCCGGCAAATCCATTATTTCATGCGCCAATTATGGTGTCGTAACAGGTACGGGAAACTGCGTTGGCGGCATTGCTGGTGGATATGGCTCAGGAACCATTCAGAATTGTGCCAACTATGGCGATATAACTGGAGCTGATATTGTCGGAAACCTGATAGGAGATGGTTCTATATGTAATCTGAACAATGTGCTTGGCACTGGTAATGTTATTGCTACTTCTGATACAGAGCGTGCCGGTCTCCTTGTTGGACGCATAATCAATTCCTCCAGCACCGCTTCTGGCATCTTGGCATACAACAGCAGCTCGAAGCTTACCATCAATAAAATTGAGCAGACAGGTAATGCTGTCAAGGCTATCGGAAAAGGCTCATTGACCTATCCAGAAAAGATTAAGGCATTCACCGCAGAGCTTTTCTGTGCAGGGTGATCAGGTACACATAGATGTCTGCGTAGAAAATATCGGAGACAAGTTTGCGGCAAGAGAGACGGTTCAGATTTATGTGCATATCGCGGAAGGCACACTTTTGCATCCGTATCAGCGCCTGATCGCATTCCGTAAGACAAAGCTTCTCGCGCCGAAGGAGAAGGAGCACCTTTCGTTTGAGATATCCTTACAGGACCTTGCATCCTATTCTGAAGCGGACACAGCGTGGATCATTGATTCCGGGAAATATTCTTTTTACATTGGTAACTCTTCAAGAAAGACTGCTGTGTGCGGAAAGTTGTACGTATGCGAAAAAATAGTCCTGCGGCATAGCTGCAAAATCCTGTCCGGGGAAGCACCGGAACGCGGGCTTCTTCCGACGTGTGCAGATGTGGACAACAGCGGGGACGGACAGGAAGTTCATGTGAAGCATATTCCAATCAACGTGGAAACAGAGACGTGCCCGAAGCAGGAAAATTTCGAATCGCATGAAGAATCGGAGCTTCGCTATACCGATATTTGCAGCGGGGAGATCAGTGCCGCAGAGCTTGTTGCAGCAATGAGTGATGAGGAGCTGGCGACGCTGTGTGTTGGGAATGTAGCAAAGCAGACAGGCAGAGATGAGCGCGAAGCAGTCCTGACAGCGGGCTCTGCATCGGACGATTATGAGGCTGCACCCAATCAGGAGGACTTTGTGGAAACGGTCGTTCCTGGTGCGGCGGTCACGACGCGGGCACTGCAGGAGCGTCGAGGCATCCCGAAGCTGAATATGGCAGACGGAAGCTCCGGAATTCGGCTGGTCCCGGTCTATGAGACCGATGCACAAGGGAAACTGATCACAGACGGCTTTTTCTCAATCCCCGGCGTGGAACGCTTTGTGCCGACTCTACAGTGCGTTATCAGAACGCGACGGGATTGCCGATGGCGACGCTCCTTGCGCAGACATGGGATACGCAATGTATGGAAGCGTGCGGGAGGATGATCGCGCAAGAAATGGAAGTGTTCGGGCTGGATCTCTGGCTTGCACCGGCACTGAACCTGCAAAGAGACCCGTTGTGCGGACGAAACTTTGAATATT
>ERZ773131.907-NODE-907-length-23401-cov-4.481410_pt1 | contig 23401 bp, 14 predicted proteins | sample MGYA00511082_ERZ773131 | MGnify/ENA primary metagenome ERZ773131 (study PRJEB29015, sample SAMEA2737813) | human gut metagenome | biome: human gut; feature: human-associated habitat; material: faeces | place: China | collected 2012 ... | reverse complement strand
GGGCGCCTGTGAGCGAATATGTTTGCGGCGAGAGCCGTGATGAGCGGTGGGGTGGCGACTAGTTGGTCGTACCGGAATCGTCACCCGTGCCCGAGCCAGAGCCCGAACCCGAGCCAGAAAGTGCGACCGTCAGCGTAATCGTGCTGTCGGTGGACTGCTTGCCAGTGGGGGAGACGCCCGTAACGGTGGCATCCTCGTTACCGCTTACGGGATTGCCGTTCTGGTCACAGAAGCCGATGTTATAGAAACCGGCGTTGTTGAGCGCGGTGACGGCGGCGGAGATGCTCTTGCCGTACAGGTTGCCCGGAACACTGGCCTTGCCGGACTTCTTGGCAATGACGACGGTAATCGTGGCGCCGGGCTTCTGCTTGCCACTGGGGTTCCAGCTGATCACGGTGCCCTCGGTAACCGAGTCGTTCTCCTGGTAGCTAACGTCGACGCCAAAGCCTGCCATATCGAGGGCGTTGCGCGCCTGGGCCTCGGTCATGTCGGTCAGATCGGGGACGGACGTGGTATCCGGGCCGCTCGAGACCTTGTACGAGATGGTCGTGCCCTTCGCGACTTCCTTACCGGCTTCGGTGCCCTGCTCAAAGACCTGGCCCTCATCGGCCTCGTTGGCCTCCTCGGAGGCGTTGCCCTTCAGGCCAACGCTTGCCAGCGCGGCCTCGGCCTGGTCCTTGGTCAGGCCGAGGAGCTGCGGAACCTCAACCTTCTCGGAGGGCTTAGGGCCCTTGGAGATTACCAGGTTCACCTTGGTGCCCTTGGCCTTCTTGGTGTTGCCGTTGGGCGTCTGCTCGGCGACCTTGCCCTCGTCGACATCGTCGTTGTAGCTTTGGTCGATGGTGCCGACCTCGAGGCCGGCTTCCTTGATCAGCTCGACGGCAGTCTGCTGGTCCTTGCCCAGCACATCGGGCACGGTGACCTGCTCGCCGCCAAAGAGTCCTGTGGCAAAGGCCACCACGATGCCGATGACGGCAACGGCTGCCACCACGGCGGCGATGATCTTGTTCTTGTTGGATTTGGGCTTTTCGACCTCGTAGGAGCCGGTGGAGCCCGAAACCGAGCTACGGGCGGTATTCTGGCCGCTCACGCCCGAGACGGGACGCACCATGGCGCGCGTCTGATCGGACAGCTCGCGTGTCTTGGTTGCGCCCAGGTCACCGGCGGCGCCAATGATGCGCGTGGGCTCGGAGACGTTGACAGCGCGGCCGGACAGGTAGTTGTTGAGCACCTGGCGCAGCTCGTCGGCCGTCTGGAAGCGGTTGGCCGGGTCCTTCTCCATGCACTTGAGGATGATGCGCTCAAGGTCGGCGTCGACACCGGAGTTGATCTGGCTCGGCGGAATAGGCAGCTCGTTGACTTGCTTGAGTGCGACCGAGATGGCGTCGTCACCGTCAAAGGGAACGCGGCCGGTGGCGCACTCGTACATCACGACGCCCAGCGAGTAGATATCCGAGGTGGGGCCGAGGTCCTGACCGCGGGTCTGCTCGGGGCTGACGTAGTGGGCGGTTCCCAGCACGTTGTTGTCTTGCGTGAGGTGGCTGTTCTTGGCGCGCGCGATGCCAAAGTCCATCACCTTGATGTTGCCGTCGGGCAGCACCATGATGTTCTGCGGCTTAATGTCGCGGTGGATGATCTCGTGCTTGTGGGCGACCGAAAGTGCGGAGCTGATCTGCGAGCCGATCTGTGCCACCTTCTTGGGATCGAGAGCGCCGTGGCTCTTGATGCCGCTCTTAAGGTCGGTACCGCGCAGGTACTCCATGACGATGTAATAGGTATCGCCGTCCTTGCCCCAATCGTAGACGCCCACGATATAGGGGGAGGAGAGGCCGGCTGCTGCCTGGGCCTCCTGCTTAAAGCGTGCGGCGAAGGTTGCGTCGCCAGCATACTGCGGCAGCATGATCTTGACGGCAACCGTGCGGTCGAGGACCTGGTCCTGTGCACGGTAGACGGTCGCCATGCCGCCTGTTCCCACCTTATCCTTGAGGAGGTATCTTCCCCCGAGGACCCTCTGTTCCATTCCTGCTCCTAACTAACTTATTCGCTCAACGATGTGTGTAGTACCAAATCTATGGCCGCTAGGGCCGCGTGGCGCCTTGCCGCTAGCTTGTTAGCTGCGGTGCGCCACATACTCGTGCTTCGATCACGGGCATCACGCTCCTTGGGCGGCAAGTGCCGCGGTCAGGACGATGCCGGCAATCTTGGCCGCCTTGACGTCGTGTTTGTCGTAATCCTCCAAGGCCACCGAGATAGCGACCGTGGGTGAATCGTAAGGTGCGAAGCCGACGAACATCGAGTTGACGTTGGTGCCGCCGGTCTCGGCCGAACCGGTCTTGCCGGCGACCTTGACGCCGGGGATCTGGGCATCGGTGCCGGTGCCGGACTGGACAACCGCGAGCATGGCCTGCTTGACCTGCTCGGCCGTGGTGGCGCTGACGGCCTGGCCGAGCGAGCGGGACTGCGTGGTCTTGACCACGGTTCCGTCGGGGGCGAGCACCTGGGCCACGAAGAACGGGTCCATGACCACGCCGCTGTTGGCGATGGCCGCCGCTATCACGCAGTTTTGCATGACGGTGGTCTGCGGGCCGGGCGTGTGGTCCATGCCGACGGGCTGGCCGGCGCCTGCCCAGGCGGTCTCCCACTCGGTCATGAGCGAGGGATCGGCCATGATGGAAGCTGCGGTGGTCAGGTCCTGGCCGAGCTTTTGGCCGTAACCAAAGGCGTTGGCAAACTGGACGAGAGAGTTGGCACCGACCTCGTTGGCTACCTGGCCAAATACGACGTTGGACGATACGGCAAAGGCCTGCTGGAGGCTGATGGTGCCGTAGCTCTCGTTGGCGTAGTTGGTGACCGGTGCGTTGCCGATGTCCATGGAGCTGGGCGCCTTGTAGGTGCTCGAAAGGCTGGCGGTGCCGGTCTCGAGCGCCGCGGCAAGCGTGACGACCTTAAACGTGGAGCCCGGGGTGTAGAGCGCGTTCATGGCGCGGTCGTACATGGAGCCGTTCTCGCCACCACCCGATTGCATCAGGGCGTCGATGTTGGTGTTGTCGTAGGTGGGCGAGCTGGCACATGCGAGCACCGCGCCGGTACGCGGGTCGATGACCACCACGGCGCCCTTAAAGTCCTTGAGCGCCTGTTCGGCAGCCGTCTGGATGCGCGAGTCGATGGTGAGCTTGGCGGTGTTGCCCGGCTGGGTCTGGCCCGCGAGCGACGCGATGGCGTTGTTCCAGCTGGAGTAATCCTTAGAGCCGGTGAGCGTGTCGTTCATGACGCTCTCGATGGCGGTGGTGCCATACTGCTGGCTCACGTAGCCAACCACGTGCGCTGCCAGGTTACCGTTGGGGTAGGAGCGTACGTAGGTGCCGTCCTCCTGTTGCAGCGACTCGGCCAGCGTCACGCCGTCGGACGTGATGATGGAGCCGCGCTGGATGTACTTGGAGCGGGCGATGGTGTGGTTGTTGGTCGGCATGTCCTGATAGTCCTTGGCCTTGATGACCTGGACATAGGTGAGGTTGCCGATAAGGATGGCGAACAGCGCCGTAAAGGCGAGCACCGCGCGGGTTAGACGGTTGGCGAGCGCCACGCGGCCGAGCACACCGGATTCAGGTGTGTCGAGCAGGCGACGGCGCATGCGCGAGCCGACGGAATGGCTGCCGCTGCCGTAGGAAGACGAGGTGGCAAAGCGCGTGCCCGTCGGGGCGGCGGCAGATGCGACCTGATCATCGGTGATGGCGGCCATGGTGCCGGTGCCGGTGAGCTCGGCCTCACGACCGGTTGCCTCGTCACCGGCGCGCAGCAAAAGCGCGACGATGATAAAGCTTGCCAGCAGCGAGGAGCCGCCCTGGCTCATAAAGGGCAAGGTGACGCCGGTCAGCGGGATCAGGCGGGTAACGCCGCCAACGATCAAGAAGGCCTGGAAGCTGATGGCGGCCGTAAGGCCCGTGGCGCTAAAGGCGGCGAGGTCGGATTTAGCGCGGGCAGCCGTGGTGAGGCCACGCACGGCAAAGAGCATAAACAGGATGAGCACGGCGCCGCCGCCCAAAAGACCCATCTCCTCGCCGATGGCCGAGAAGATAAAGTCGGACTCGACGACGGGGATGTTGTTGGCCATCCCGTTGCCGATGCCAACGCCGACCAGACCGCCGTCGGCAAGCGAGAAGAGCGACTGGACGATCTGGTAGCCCTGGCCCTGGGCGTCCTTAAACGGATCGACCCAAACCTGGAAACGCACCTGAACGTGCGACAGGAACTTGTAGGCGCCCACGGCTCCAACGGCTAAGAGCGCAAGGCCGATAACGACATACGAAAAGCGCCCCGTGGCAACGTAGAGCATCAGCAAGAAGATGGTGTAGAACAGCACGGCCGAACCCAGGTCGCGTTCGAAGACGACGACGAGCAGGCACACACCCCACACGGCAAACAGCGGCAGCAGCAGTCGCAGGCGAGGGATCTTAAAGCCCAGGATCTTGCGGTTGGAGATGGAGAGTAGCTCGCGGTTCTCGGCCAGGTACCCGGCCAGGAACAGCACGATAAAGACCTTGGCGAACTCGCCAGGCTGGATGGTAAAGCCCGCGATGCGAATCCACAGCTTGGAGCCCGAGATCGTGGTGCCGATAAAGATAGGCAGCATCAGCAGAATGATGCCGATGATGCCAAAGGTGTACTTGTAGCGCATGACCACGTCGAGGTTTTTGACTAGTGCAAGCGTTCCCACCATGAGCGCCACCGAGACAAACAGGATGATGAGCTGTGAGATGGCGAGAGCGGGGGCGAGACGCGTCACGAACGTGATGCCGATGCCCGAAAGTATAAATACGATGGGCAGGATGGCGGGGTCGGCACCGGGCGCCAAGATGCGCACGGCAATGTGGGCCGCAGCAAAGGCGGCAAAGAGGCCGATCGGTACGGCGAGCGTCTCAAAGGAGATGGCAGCGCCCGCGGTGAGCACGTACATCGCATACAGCAGGATGACGGGGAACGCCGAGGCGATGAGCAAGAGCAGCTCGGTGTTGCGGCGACTCATAAGCGGCACTCCCTTTCTAATTCTTATCGGAGGCTTCGGCCTCGGCGGACTGTTCGGCGGTTTTCTCGGAATCTGATTCGGAGGTCGATCCCTGATTGGTGTTGTCGCGAATCGTTTGCGCGTCGATCACCTGGCGGGTCTGCTCTTCATCGATCTGGTGGCGGTACTTGGATATCGTGTCCTGCGCATCGTCGACACTTGTTTGCGGAATGCCCGCCTTGAGGCGGTTTTGCGTGTCTTCGGGCAGGTCGGACAGCTTGATGCTGGTTTCGCTTTCGAGCCAGTGGAGCTTGAGTCCGAGTGGCTTGCCGGGCAGGCCGCGCCAGACGGCGACATTGCCCTGGTAGGTACCCAGGTAGTACGAGCCGGTGACACCCGTGTAGGCCCAGATGCCAGCTGCCAGCACAAAGACGAGGGCCAGGATGGCGGCGATAGTAACGTTGCGGCGACGCACGCGTTGCGCCTCGCGCATGACGCCATCGTCAACCAGGTCAACGACTACTACGGTCACGTTGTCGTGGCCGCCGGCGGCAAGCGCCGCGTCCACTAGGTTGTCGACGCAGATTTGCGCGGTTGAGGACTGCGTGGCGATGTTCTCGATATCGCTATCGGGAATCATGCTCGAAAGGCCGTCGGAGCACAGGATCAGGCGGTCGCCTTCCTCGATATGCAGAGTGAAGTGGTCGGCATACATGGCGGGGTCCGAGCCCAGCGCACGGGTGATGACCGAGCGGTTGGGGTGGACGCGAGCCTCGTCTGCCGTAATCTCGCCGGCGTCCACGAGCTCCTCCACGTAGGAGTGGTCGCGGGTCACGCGGATGAGCGTGCCCTCGTGGAGCAGGTAGGCGCGCGAGTCGCCCACGTGGGCGATGGCGAGCGTATCGTTTTCGATATAGGCGCAGGTGGCTGTGCAGCCCATGCCGGGCTTGCCCAGGCCGTTCAGGGCCGCCTCGATTACGGCGGCGTTGGCTGCCTCGACGGCTGCGGCCAGGCGTGCTGCGTCGGCGGACTGTGGGGCCGTCTTGGCTATAGTCTCGACAGCGATAGAAGAGGCTACCTCGCCGGCGGCGTGACCACCCATGCCGTCGCATACGCAAAAGAGCGGCGACTGCACCAGGTAGGAATCCTCATTGTGCGGGCGCACACAGCCAACGTCGGAGCGGGCGCCCCACATGAGTTGCGTGGTGGTACCGGCATCATAGGTCGAGTCGGTCTCGATGCGCTCCTCGGTCAGGGGCTCAAAGCTCATGGTCGAGCCGGGGTCTTTGAGCTTGGCCTCAACGGCAGCAACGTCGATCTCGGCGGTGTCACCGGGAGAGACGGTGTCGGTCTCGGCGTTTGATTCGGAATCGCCGGTGTCCGGGGAGCCGGGCTCTTCGGACGCGCAGGCGGTCGACTCGTCGTCTTGCGGGCTGACGTCTATAGGCTCGGGCGCCGGCGTAGACGCGGGCGCAACCTCGGATGCCGGGGCTATGGGAAACGCCGGCGCGGCGGGTTCGGGTGCCGCAAACACCGCAGCGCTCTCGTTGATTGCCGCGGCGACGGGCTCTGCAAAGTGAGCCGGCGCCGGGGTTGCTTCGGGCGCTGTGGGCTGTTCCGCAGCATGTGCGCCGATGGGCGCCGCTACGGCATCCTCTTCGTCCTCGTTATCGGCGAGATCCGAAATATCATGCGTTACATGCGAAAGAGGCAGGGAGAACACGGTGTCCTCGGGCTCCACGGGTGCGGAGCCCGCCGGAGCGGCGTGGGCCGGTGCAGCTACGGCGGCAGCCGGTGCCTCGGTCATAGTTGCGGACTTGTTCTCCTCGTCGATCATCGACGGTTCACCTTCATGACCACGTCGCCAATCTGGACTTCGTCGCCCTCACGCAGCGTCGCGGGCTCCACGAGTTGGCGGCCGTTGACGAGCGTGCCGTTAAGTGAGTTGAGGTCCTCGATGATGAGCGCCGGGCCCTGCAGCGAAAAGCGCGCGTGCGAGGCTGAAACGAACGGTTCGTTGATGCAGATGTCCGAAGATGGCGAGCGACCGACGATGACGGGGCCGAGCATGTCTACGTGGATGCCGCGGATACCGCGCGGACCCTTGTCCACATCGATCGTCCAGATAGCCGAGTCGCGGCGCTGTCCACGCACAAGTCCCACGCCGGTCTTCATGACGGCGAACAGAAAGATATAGAGCAGGGCGACCAGGACGATGCGGCCTGCAAAAAGGACGATATCGATGTTCATAAGCGACTATCCCCTAAATTCAAAGGTACTCAGGCCAAACGTCAGCAGATCGCCGTTGCGCAGCGGGCAGCGCGTAATGCGGCGGTTGTTGACGAGCGTGCCGTTGGTGGAATTGAGGTCCTCGATCGACCAATCCGAGCCCGTAAAGGTGAGCTGGGCGTGGCGGCGCGACACGTTGGGGTCGCGCAGGGCAATGTCGGAAACTGAGCGCTCGCGACCGATGGTCACCTGTGCGGAGGTGATGCTATGGCTCTCGCCGCTCACGACGTCGACGAGCTGGGCGAGCGGGCGCTGCGGGGCGCGAGTGCTCGCCATGTTGGAGGCGATACCGGCTGCGGCGCCTAGGCCCACGGCGGCACCGGTCGCGGCGGCTCCGCCCATGCCGGCAAGCGCGTCGCGCGAGACGGTCTGCGGCACTGGGATGGGTGCGGCGGCGGGGTCGGGGACGCTAGGCGCGAAGGGGTCTGCCACGGCAAGCGGGTCGGGAGCGGCGGCGCGAGGCGTCGGCTGCTGCTGGGGCATGGCGGCGGGGCGCTGCTGCTGCGGGGCGGCAAACTGCTGCTGGCCGGCGCGCGGGGCGCTGGCGGCACGGCTTGCCGCGGAGTTGTTTTGGCCCAGGCCGTTTTGATAGGCGCGCTCTTCTTCGTACAGGCGGCCGAGCGTGGGGGCATCGACGTTCTCGGCAAAGACCGAGAACTTGCCGGCGCGCAGCTGTGGATCGATCATAAAGCGCACGAGGGGCTCGCCGACAAAGACATAGCGGCGCTTTTCGGCCTGCGCCTTCACGAACTCGCGGACCTCGCGCGAAAGCTCGGGGTAGAACGGGGCGAGCATGGGATCGTCGTCGGCGGCGATCAGGATGGTATAGAGTGCCGGCGCCGTGTTGACGCCATTGATCACCAGAGTCTGATCCTCCATGTCGCGAGCGGCCTGCTTGGCAAGCTTCTTAAAGGAGAACGGGGCACGGGTGGCACCGAAGATGCCGGCCACGTGGTCCTCGAAGATGTTCAGGAAGTTCACGAAAGATCACTCTCCGTATAGGTTCTTTGGTATCCGAGCAAATATAGGCATATCCCAACGATTATAGAGGATAGGGTTCCCGCAACTGCCGCCTTGGCGGCGACCGCGGCTGCAAGGCTGGCAATTTCCATATGGTGTGCAAGACAGGACGCCGCTGCGCAGCCGATGCCGGTGACAGCGATGGCGGCGATTGCGGCAAGGTTTGAGCCCTGATTGGCACGCTTGGCATGGACATTGAGCAGCGCAGATGACGCCGCGGCAGTTGCCGCGACCAGCACAAAGGCAGCCCAAAGGAGCGGGTCTTCCAGCGCTGCGGCAACGTTGCCGAGCCCCAGCACGCCTCCGGCTGAAAGCGCGACCGTGGCCAGACGGGCAAAAAGCGCGCCCATGCCCGTTGCCGCGGCGGCGCTTGCCGGGCCGAGCCAAAATGACGCGACGCCGGCGGCGACCCCAGCTGCCAGGAAGGTATTGCCGGTCAGACAGCCAAGCGCGAGTGCACAGGTGAGCGTGGCGCTCGCGGCAGCCTCGGTGCGACCCCAGGCGATCCACCAACCGGACATGGCGGCGGCAAAGATCACCGCGACGGGCAGCATCGACAGGATGCCCTGTGCCTGCATGGTGGCGTTGGCCATGAGCACCAAAAAGCCCACAGCCGAGATGGCCGAGCCAATCTGGGGGGCCAGGCCAGCCGCCGCTCCGATCGCGATAGCCGCAATGACCAGGCCGGGAAGCGCCGCGACCCCGGCCGTTTGCATCAGCAAAAAGCTAAAGGTGCCGCACGTTAGCGCCGAGATAGTGCGCATGGTGTAGTCGCGCGCATGGCTCCAGCGCGTGCCCGCCCAGCCGAGTGCGGGGTCGACCTCGATGGCGTCGTCCTCGTAGTGCGACGGCTCGATATCGTCGAGCTCCTGCTCGTCATCCGAAAGCTCGCCAACCATTTGCTCCAGGCTGCGACGGCCTTCGCGCACGCTGCCCAGACCGGCAAGGAGCTGGTCGCAAAATGCCTCGATGCTGTTGGGGCGGTCTTGCGGCATGGGGGAGAGGGCGCTCATGAGCGTAGCCTCGGCTCCCGGGGGAAAGTGTGGTATCAGCTCGCTGGGATAGGTGGCGCCGCCGATGATGCGGTCGAGCGAGTCGGCGGGCGTGGCCGCCATAAAGGGAGCGCTGCCGCACAAGCCCTCATAGATAACGCAGGCAAGGGCAAAGACATCGGCGCGTTCGTCGACCGTGCCGGTCTCGATATCGAGCTGCTCGGGCGGCATGTAGCCGATGGTGCCGCCGCGCGAACCGCCAAAGCCACCGGCGGACGACAGTCGCGCCATGCCAAAGTCGGTGAGCTTTACATTGCCCGAGTGGTCGATGAGCACGTTGGCGGGCTTAATGTCCAGGTGGAGTACGCCATTGCTATGGGCGAAGGTGAGCGCCTGGCCCAGGGCATCGGCAATAGCTGCGGCCTCGTCAAAGGTAAGTGAGTGGCCGTCCACGCGGTGCAAAAACTCGGCCAGCGACATGCCATCGACATACTCCATGACTAGGTAGGCATAGGCTGTGTCGTGCGTAAAGTCGATGACCTGCACGATATTGGGATGTTGAAGCATGGCGGCGGTGTGCGCCTCGCGCAGGACATCCATGATGTCGCTGGCGGGCATGCCGGCACCGTTGATAAGGGGGATACGCTTAATGGCGACGCGGCGGCGCAGGTGCGTGTCGCGGCAGATCTCGATGGAGCCAAAACCGCCGGTCGCAAGTGTCTCGAGCGGCTGGTACCGCTTGAGCAGCTCGCGAGAGCTGGTGCCCTCCAAAGGAACGTCCGGCGAGAACCGGGCGGTATGTTGCGAGAAAAGCGGCATGGCCAACCCTCGTGCGTTTAAAGTTCGTTTGCGAGCGGCGGGCGTGGGGCCGAGCCATTCGCGGTGGCATAGATGCTGCTAGTGTAGCACGCTCGGGTGCATGGGGAGGATAGCGGGATGCGAGGCTGTCTGTCTGGTTTGGTCTTAGCGCTTCTTCTTGTTCTTCTTCTGCTTGCGCTGCTTGCCCTTGGTCTCCTGGGGCTTGTCGCCCTGTTTGGCTTCGGCGGCGGCCTTTTCTGCCTTCATCTTCTTGCGTTTGGTCTCGATGCGGAGTTTTTTGTTGATGCGCGCCTTAAGGAAGGAGCCAAACTGCTCGGCATCGCCACGCACAAAGGTGTCCTTAGGGATCGCCACGCCCTGGTCGGCGAACATGGCCACAAAGATGCGCTCGCCGTCGAGTACGTGGTCGAGCTTCTCAAACGGGAAGAACTGCGACTTGCCGCTCTTGCCCCAGACCATCAGGCCGTCCTCGTTGGCGGCGACGCGGCGATAGCGGCCACCCATGGACTCGTCGGCCTCGACGGCGTCGATAAAGTCGCGGGCGAGGGTGTGGTGCAGGTTTTTGCTCCACCAGGCCAAAAAAGCACCGAACACGATGAGGACGACGCCGAACTTGATCCAGTTGCCGCCGGCCACCAGCATGCCAACACCCAGCAGCGCGGCAATTGCAGCGGCGACATACAGGGAGCCGCGGCGTCTGGGCGAGGCGACCAGGCGGGCGAAATCGGTGACCAGGTCGTTTTCGTACTGATACTCGTTGAGGTACAGGATGCCGTCATCGGCTGCTGCCTGCGCCTCAAGCGCGACCTCGACCTGGTCGGCTGCTTCGGAGGGAACGAGGTTGCTCTCTGCGTCTGCCATGCTCTTTGGACTCCTATCGCGGCGGGCTCGCCGTACGGGTTATTATGAATGCAGTATGCCGTGCGACCGCATGGCCGTCGCGGCAACAAGACTCAGTATACCCGGGGGAGCACCCATGGAATCGTTGTACCGAAAGTATCGCCCGCTCACCTTCGACTCCGTGGTGGGCCAGCAGCATATCGTCTCGACGCTCGAGCACGCCATCACCGAGGGGCGCCTGTCCCACGCCTACCTGTTCTGCGGACCGCGCGGCACGGGCAAGACCACCATGGCGCGCATTCTGGCCAAGGCACTGCTGTGCCGCAATGCCGAGGCGGCGCGCGCCGAGGGTGCAAGCGGCTGCATGCCCGACGGTACTTGCGAGGAGTGCGAGCTCATTGCCGAGGGCAACCACCCGGATGTCTACGAGCTCGATGCCGCAAGCCGCACGGGCGTGGACAATGTGCGCGAGGAGATCATCAACTCCGTCAACTTTGCCCCGGTGCGCGGCAAGTACAAGATCTATATCATCGACGAGGTCCACATGCTCACGACGGCGGCGTTCAACGCGCTGCTCAAGACGCTTGAGGAGCCGCCGGCGCACGTGATCTTTGTGCTGTGCACCACCGACCCGCAAAAGATTCTGGAGACCATCCTCTCGCGCTGCCAGCGTTTCGATTTCCATCGCATCGGCAACGAGGATATCGAGCACCGCCTGGCATACGTGTGCGAGCAGGAGGGCTTCGATTACGACGATGAGGCGCTGGCTATCGTGGCGCGCCATGCCAAGGGCGGCATGCGCGACGCGTTGTCCACGCTGGAGCAGCTGAGCGTCTTTGGCAACGGTTCTGTGCATGCGGACGACGCCCGCTCTCTTTTAGGCGAGGTTTCGGACCAGATTCTGGGCGAGTTTTCCCGCGCCATTGCCGATCGCGATGTTGCCGAGCTCTATGGACTGATCCGTGCGCAGGTCGAGGAAGGAAACGACCTGCTGGAGCTGACGCGCGACCTGGTGGCGCACGTGCGTGACGTGTACGTTGCCTGCGTTGCCGGTGCTCGTGCCGAGCTGTTTGAGGGCGGCTCCGAGCAGGCCGAGGCGCTTGCTGCCGAGGCCGCTGCCTTTGGCGAGCATCCTGCCGACCGCCTGGCCCGTGTGCTGACGGTGCTCGACGATGCCGCACTGGAGATGAGGGGCGCGAGCGACGTGCGCCTGGTGCTCGAGATTGCCTGCACGCGTCTGGCGCGTCCCGAGGCCGATTTAACGATTGAGGCATTGGCCGAGCGCGTGGCACGCCTGGAGGCCATGGTTGCCAACGGCGCCGTGCCGGCGAGCGTGGCTGCTGCTCAGGCCGCCGCGCCTGCAGCATCCGTACCCGCTGCTGCCCAACAGCCGACGCTAATTTCGGGCGCTCGTGCTGCCGCTCCGGCGGCATCCGCTGCCCCCGCTGCTACGTCCGCGCGCCAGGGCGGTATGCCTTGGGACCGTGGTGCTGCTGTTCCGGCTGCCCAGCCTGCGTCCCGTTCTGCGTCCGTGTCAGCTTCCAAGCCTGCAGCGCCTGCACCTCAGCCTGCGCCGACTCCGACGCCTCAGCCCGTTGCGGCTCCCGCGCCTGCCACCGCTCCGGCACCTAAGCCCCAGTCCAACAATGCCGCCCAGGTTGCCGCCGCCGGTACTGCCGAGACGCCCGCGGTCGAGGATGCCGGAGAGCTGCAGCGCAAATGGGCCGAGGTTGTCGAGCGTGTCAAGGCGCGTCAGGCTTCCTACGCGGGGCTTTTGCTCAATGCCCGCGCCACGGCTGACGACGGCTCCAGGCTCACGGTCTCGTTCCCCGCGGGCTCGACCTTTGCCATCAAGATGCTTGGACGCGCCGACACGCAGTCGGTGGTCCTGCCGACAGTCAGTGCGGTCTTCGGTCGTCGTACCGTCGACTATGTCCTGGATGGGGGTGGCACGCCGGCTCCTCAACATGAGGAGCATTCTCCATCTGCACGGGCTGCGGCATCTGCGGACCCGCAACCCGTGTCCTCGGCGGCCCCTGCATCCTCGAGCGCCAGCGCGACGCAGCCAAAAGCAGCACCGATAGCGGCGCCGACCCCGTCGGCGCCTAAGCCCGTCATGGCCAAACCGGCTGCTCCGACACCCGCGCCCAAGCCTGCCTCGCCCGCGCCCAAGTCGTCTGACCTGGGCAAAGCCCCCTGGCTGCGCTCCGACAACCCCGCCGGCGCTCCTGCCACGGGCAAGCTCCCGACCGAGCCCGCGCCCCGAGCGCCCGAGCGCGCGTCCGCTCCCAAGGCTCAGCCCGCCGCGCCGTCTGCGCCATGGGAATCCGAGCAGGTTCCCTACGACGATGCCATGGTTGGCGGTTTTGTTGCCGATGCTGGTGGGGACGATCTGCCTCCGTTCGACGTGCCGGGTGCGGCGTCCGCGCCCAAGTCCGCTGCAACTGCCCCCAAAGAGGAGGACGCTCCTGCAGCTCCCTGGGAGTCCAACTCCGGTGCGGGCGGCCCCTTCGGCCATCAGGGTGCAGCCCCGAGCATCCCGCAGACCGAGGACGAGGCCAAAGACCTCATCCGCAGCGTCTTCGGTCAGGCCACCATCTTCAAACCGGTGGAGTAGCCGTACGGGCGGGTATACTGCTCAAGAAGAGAACCCCTTGCCCGGGCGCATCTGTATTTCGGACATGTGCAACGTGGTGCCGCGTATATCGCATTCGAGCAGACAGGCGCGTGACGGTCGGCCTAGGATGCTGAGGTCGATACGATACGTCGCATGGCTGTCCGTGTACTCGACTTGCTCGGCGTTAATGGTTGCTCCGATTGCCAAATAAACGCCTAGCTCGGCATCGACAATCTTGAAGTCCTTTATCTTGACCTTGAACTCTTGGTAGAGGGACGGGCTGTTGTAGTAAATGGTTCGGGTTCCGTCGGTGCACTCATCGGTCGTCTCCCATTTGACGACGGGCTGGTCCGAGCTGGCTATCAGCAGTTCTGCTCCAAAAGCTATGGCATGGGTGATGACAACCAACAATGCCCAGCCGACAAAGAGATAGAGAACCACATATGCAACGGGGTGTTTTGAGCGGATGTTTTGGAGCGCGTTGGGGGCATTCATGGGGCACCTCCAAATTGCAATCTATGACAATCAAATTATACCCTGCCGCCATGTGCTCCGCCTCGAGCAGCGGTTTGGCATTTTGCTATTTAGTGGCACACATGAAATGCCGGATTCGGCTCTACTAGATTGAGTATGCGATATTATGCAACCTTGCATAATTCGGCCTTGCATAATCTTTGCGTGCGGTTTGTATTGGAGGACATGTATATCGACTGAGGTAGCGTGTCCGCCCCGTTCGCTGGCCTCACGCCGTGGTACGATTTTTGAGCTTGAAAGTCCCGCCGCGCTCCGGCTGCCCTTGCAGCTCGGCGTGCGGCCGCACGTAAAGGAGCCATCATGGCCGGTATGAACATGCAGCAGATGATGAAGCAGGCTCGCAAGATGCAGGAGCAGCTTGCCGCCGCGCAGGAGAACCTCAAGTCCCAGACCGTCGACGCCTCTGCCGGCGGCGGCATGGCCAAGGTGACCGTTAACGGCGAGATGGAGCTCGTCAACCTCACCATCGATCCCGATGCCCTCGATCCCGAGGACGTCGATATGCTGCAGGACATGATTATGGCTGCCGTCAACGAGGCCGTCCGCGGCGTCAACGAGCTCGCCAACAAGCAGATGGGCGCCATCACCGGCGGCCTCAACATCCCGGGCATGCCGTTCTAAGACACGCATATATATATGAGTGCGAATCACAGTCTGCAAAAACTGCTCGATGAGCTGGGCCGCCTGCCGGGCATTGGTCCCAAGTCGGCCCAGCGCATCGCCTATTACCTGTTGGAGGCCGACGCCGAGGAGGCGCGCCGCCTGGCCGAGGCCATCCTGGAGGTCAAGCAGGAGGTCCACTTTTGCAGCCGTTGCTTTAACTACGCCACGGCCGACGAGTGCTCCATCTGCCAGGACCCGATGCGCGATACCACTCGCATTTGTGTGGTGGGCGAGCCGCGCGACGTCCAGGCAATCGAGCGCACGGGCAGCTACCATGGCCTGTACCATGTGCTGGGCGGCGTGATCAGTCCCATGGACAAGATTGGTCCCGAGCAGTTGCACATTCGTGAGCTGCTGGCACGCTTGGGCCACGAGGACATCCACGAGGTCATCATCGCCACCAACCCCAATATCGAGGGCGAGACCACGGCGAGCTACCTGGCCCGCACTATCAAGCCGTTGGGCGTCGAGGTGTCGCGTCTGGCAAGCGGCCTTCCCGTGGGCGGCGACCTGGAGTATGCCGACGAGCTTACGCTTGGGCGCGCCATCGAGGCCCGTCGCACGATTTAGGTGGCGAGCCTGCTCCTGCCGTATGTCTTCATCGCGACGCACGGGGTAGCCATAATTTCCCCGTGCGACTGTAAGTTTGTTGTGCAACAAAGATGCTTTGTATCCGCTTATCGCATGGATGCTTCCACTCGCATCCTTAATTTGCCCATTCGTTGCGCAACCTTTTGGGTTCGCTGATACACTCAAATATGGATTCGAATGAATGCGCCGCTCCCGAGCGGCGTGTTTTTGTTGGAGGAGAACGCATGCGGCCCGGTGGCACTCAGACAAAGCGCGGCGCCGCGGTGCGCATACGACGCCGACTGGGCTTGGCGCCGCGGGCGTACGCACTGCTGTCTTGCTCGCTGGTGCTGGTCATAGCTGGCGTTTCTGCCTATGGCATGACCGTGCCGTCCATGATGCAGGCGCATGCCGCACGCGAACCGCGCGTGGGGCATGAGGCCAAAAGCGATCTGGGCACCACGACTGGATATGCTTGGGCAAGTGTGGTCGGGCATATTGTGTTTGGCACCGACGATGCGGACGGCGCCGAGGCCCCGGACAACGAAGTCACGCTTGCCAATGGCAAAACCATCGTGCTCACCAACACCAAGATCATCGATCGGTTGTCCAACAATAGCGTGGCGGCAACGGTGAATAAGGTCGAGCAGCAAAAGGAGCAGGACGCCCAGCAGTCCGGAAAGCCCGGTAGCTCGGATACTTCTGGCTCCGGCTCGGATTCATCGAGTTCGGGCGGCGGCTCTGGGTCGGGTTCCTCTACCGGAGGGCCTGGAAACGGCGGCTCGACGGGCGGCAACACTGACAACGATGCAAACTCCGGTGGCCTTTCCGCTGCTGAGGAAGAGAGCATTCACAGTTGGCTTGTGGCCAAGTACAACATGCTCGACGGCTATGTTTCTCGTGCCAATGACGTGGTCTCGACCTATAACTCTACGGGAGATCCCAGGCCGTGCGACAGCCTGGTCGGGGAGATGTTTGTCATTCGAGCCGAGTTCGGTCGTCAGACATTCTCGCCCCGGTCAAGGTGGTATCAGCAGTATGCCAATCTGTGGGGCTGTTACACCAACCTATGTCAATGGGTCGGCCATTACGGCGATGATGACGTCGCGCTCGGTAACTTCAACAATAACGTGGCGGCGCTTGCCCTATGATGACCGATCTTGCATCCACCACACCACAATCGCTCGGTCGCGATCCCATGGTCGGCCTGCGCCTGGCGCGTGTCGACGGGTTTGAGCCGGCCATTGCGCTCGGTCAGGACGAACTGCCTGCCTATCTGCGCCGTTTTACGATACTGTTTGCCGACGATGCCACCATGCGCCGTGGCGGTATCGGCCGCGTGACGCGTGCTGTCAACGCCCAAGGCGAGGACGTAGCACTCAAACAGCTCATCTTGCCGACGCGCGATGAGTTTGACGACGATGCCGCCCATGAGTCGCTGGTCGCCAAGTTCAAAGCGGCATTTCGCGAGGAATATGAATGCCATCGCGCCCTTTCGGGCCTTAAGGGCTTTCCCCGCCTCTATGGCTGGGGCGAGGTTGATGGTGTGCCTGCAATTGTCATGGAATGGGTCGAGGGCGAGACGCTCGCCCGCTTGCGTTCGCGACTCGCCGTGGACGATGCCGGACGCCTGTCGCCGCTTGTGGCGGCGCGTCTGGGTCGCGACCTGTTCGATCTGCTCTGCCGTATGAGCCTGGTGGGCGAGGGCTTTGTCCATCGCGATATCTCGCCCGCTAATATTATGGTGCGTACGGCGCGTCTACCGCTTGACCGGCAGCTTGCCGAGGGCACCTTTGACCTGTGCCTGATCGACTTTGGCTCGTCGCTGGCGCTTGAGCCTGCGTCGGCCGTGGCCGGTACCGGCGGCAAGGCGTCGTTTACGGAGCGCTATGCCACGCTGCGTCGCGCGACGGTTGCCTATGCCCCGCCCGAGATGCTCACCGACGATGTTCCCGACCTGCGCGCTTTGCGTATGTCGCCGGCGATCGACGTCTATGCCGCGGCAAGCACGGTTTACGAGCTCATTGCCGGCGTCGCGCCATACGAAGCCGCGCCGAGCACTTCGGGCACCTCGGGTTCGCGCAAAAAGACGCGCGACATCGCCAGCCCCTACCGTCTCAAGATGGACACGCGGCCCGACTATCCCATTGGTGCCCATGCGCCCGGTTGTGATTTGACTCAGCTGCTTCGTCGTGAGCCCGATGTGGCGCTCGCCGCGGCCGAGCAGGCCCAGCAGCTGGGGCTTGAGCCGGATTCCGAGGAGCTACGCGATGCGCTGGCGTTTGTCGATGCCCAGCTGTTCGACGTGGTGATGGCCTGTCTGTCCAGCCATCAAAAAGATCGTCCCGAGCCGGCGGCGGTCGAGGCGGCGCTCTCGGCGTTTTGTGACCACTATGCGCAAAATGTCGGTCGTTCGCTCCGCGGCGAGCCGCTCACGCCGTGCCCCATGGATGCGTCTGGCCGCGCGGTTCGTCGCGCGCTGATGGTCGGCGCGACGGTCGTCTGTGGCGTGGTTTGGGCTGTGATCGTGGTTTCGGCCGCGCTGCTGGCGTCGGGCGCTCGCGTGACGGCGACTTTGGGATCGCTCGTGTGGTCTGGGTCGCTACCGGGTATTATTGCCGCACTGGCGTTGGCGCTGCCAGGCATAGCCGGCGTTACCGCGGGGGCACTTGCGCGCGATCGGCGCTCGGGCTTCCTGCAGGGTGTGCTTGCGCTTTCTGCCTGCGAGGTTCCGGTGCTGGTTGTGGCTGCATGTAGCGTATTTTCCCAACGCGCCGTGATGGGCGGCCTTGTTGCCGCTCTGGTTGCAACCTATACGCTTACGTGGTTTTTGCTTGCGATGGGCTTTGCCTTTGAACTTCCCGTTTCGGCACCGCGACGCACAAAAGCCCAGATGGCGACTCCGCTTGCCGGTGGAGCCGCAGCTGCCCGTACTTTTGGCGGACCTGTCGAAGTATCGTCCGATTCTATTTCTACGACCAAGGAGGCCTAGGTCATGGCATCTCAAGTTGAGCTCACCCCATGCGGGGCCATGTTTGACATCTTTAAGCGCGCGGCGCATCTGAGCCATATCGAGCTGTGCGGCTTGGTGCTTTCGTCCCGTCCGCTCGCCGACGGCCGCAGCCCACAGAGCCGAGCCGCCGATCGCTCTTGGGTTTCCCGCTTTATCGTTCGCGCGCCGGTCGGCACGCTTCAGCAGCGCTACTTTGCCGAATACGGTACCTCGGCTGCGCGTATTATGTCGCAACTGGCCCTGCGCCAGCGCAATCCCATGGACTCCACGGCTGTGATCAATATGGTGTGCGGTCCTGCAGGTGAACCGATGGTACGCGCGCTCGAAGAGTGCCACCAGGACACGAATCTCTATCGCAACGCGCTCGATCGCCTGTCCCAGGCGGCGGAACTCATGCCCGCCGAGCGCGCCGAGGCCGTGCTGGTGCTGTTTGTCGCCGTCGGTTGTTCGGCGGATGTGCGGTCCTCGGTGAACTATGCCATCGACTACGCGCACGCGACCTGTGGCGGAGGCACATCCACGCCGCGTTCGCTTGGCATGTCGATGACCGCGGGCGAACGCGAACCCGCCCCGGCGCACCCCTTGGGCTTGCTGCGCGTACAAAACAGTTTTGTCGTGAGCGCCCCGCGCTGGATTCAGCCGAGTGAGCAGGGTGTTGAGATTGGCGCGCTGGCCACTGGTGAGGGCGATATTACCGACGTCGGCGACGATGTCTCGGCCCGCCATGCCCATATCTGGTGCGATGCTCAAAATATCTGGCACGTCGAGGACTTGTCGTCCACCAACGGAACCGTGGTGGTAAACGGGGCCACGCGCGTCTGCATTCAGGTCGAGCCCGGCCGTTCCGCCCAACTCAATCCCGGCGACGAGCTCAAGCTCGGCGAATCCACTACCTACGCCATTCTCTTCGGTGCCCTCTAGCCGGCAGATAGGGACGTTCCTTTTCTGCCGGCACTTGGGGACACTCCTTGGCGCACCAGAGCCGGTCGCCCAGGGATGGAGGGGCCATTTTGGCCCTTGGCAGTCACCCAAGGTAAACCTTTACCGCCCGCCTATATTTGCCGAAATTACACTTGACGGCGGGGTACAATAAACCCGCATGCGGATTTCCGTTGCGGGCGCTTCCCATCGCCGGGGCGTGCCCGGGAGCATCCGGCATGCGGCCTTTGCGGCGCTCGGTCATGTGCAAGACGGGTAGCTGGGCTTGTGGAGCGCGTGCAGCCCTCCTCGCCTCGGCATGCCTTCTCTCCACGCCATGTACCTGCTGCTGAGCCTGCCTGCCAGATGATTGGAAGCAACAGCGAAAATCCCATCACGCCAACATCCCGGCGATCGCCGGGGCCTGTATACCTATATGAGAGGAGAGGGGTATATGGCGCGTAAGTTTAAGTCTATGGACGGCAACGAGGCGGCCGCATATGTTTCGTATGCGTACACCGAGGTAGCGGGAATCTATCCCATTACGCCGTCCAGCCCGATGGCCGACCATGTCGACCAGTGGGCGGCCCAGGGTCGCAAGAATATCTTCGGCACCCCGGTCAAGGTCGTCGAGATGGAGTCCGAGGCAGGTGCAGCCGGTACCGTTCACGGTTCGCTGGGCGCCGGTGCTCTGACCACCACCTACACGGCTTCTCAGGGTCTGCTCCTGATGATCCCGAACATGTACAAGATCGCGGGCGAGCAGCTCCCGGGCGTCTTCCACGTCTCCGCGCGTTGCGTCGCTTCCCACGCCCTGAACATCTTTGGCGATCACTCCGACGTCATGGCCTGCCGCCAGACCGGTTTCGCCATGCTCGCCGAGGGCAACGTCCAGGAGGTCATGGACCTCTCGCCGGTGGCTCACCTTGCCGCCATCGAGGGTAAGACCCCGTTCCTTAACTTCTTCGACGGCTTCCGCACCAGCCACGAGATCCAGAAGGTCGCCATGTGGGACTACAAGGATCTGGCCGAGATGTGCGACATGGACGCCGTCCAGGCTTTCCGCGACCACGCGCTCAACCCTGAGCACCCGCACACCCGCGGCAGCCACGAGAACGGCGATATCTTCTTCCAGAACCGTGAGGCCTGCAACAAGGTCTACGACGAGCTTCCCGCCGTCGTCGAGGGCTACATGAAGAAGATCAACGAGAAGCTCGGCACCGATTACGGCCTGTTCAACTACTACGGCGCTCCCGATGCTGATCGCGTCGTCGTGTGCATGGGCTCCTTCTGCGACGTGCTCGAGGAAGTCATCGACTACCTCAACGCTCACGGCGAGAAGGTCGGCCTGGTCAAGGTTCGCCTGTTCCGCCCGTTCTCCATCAAGCACTTTGTGGACGTTCTCCCCGAGACCGTCCAGAAGATCGCCGTCATGGACCGTACCAAGGAGCCGGGTTCCATCGGCGAGCCGCTCTACCAGGACGTCGTCTCCGCTCTCTACGAGGCCGGCAAGACGGGCATCAAGGTCGTCGGCGGCCGTTATGGCCTGGGCAGCAAGGACACGCCTCCCGCGTCCGCGTTCGCTGTCTTCGAGGAGCTCAAGAAGGACGAGCCCAAGCGCGAGTTCACCATCGGCATTGTCGATGACGTGACCAACCTGAGCCTGCCCGAGGCCGAGGATGCGCCCAACACCGCAGCCCCCGGCACCATCGAGTGCAAGTTCTGGGGTCTGGGTGGCGACGGTACCGTCGGCGCCAACAAGAACTCGATCAAGATCATCGGCGACCACACCGACAAGTACGTCCAGGCCTACTTCCAGTACGACTCCAAGAAGACCGGCGGCGTCACCGTCTCGCACCTGCGCTTTGGTGATTCCCCGATCCGCTCGCCGTACTACGTGACCAAGGCCGACTTTGTCGCCTGCCATAACCCCAGCTACATCGTTAAGGGCTTCAAGATGGTCCGCGACGTCAAGCCGGGCGGCACCTTCCTGGTCAACTGCCAGTGGAGCGACGAGGAGTTCGCCGAGCACATGCCCGCCGTGGCCAAGCGCTACATCGCGAACAACAACGTCAACGTCTACCTGATCGACGCTATCGACCTGGCGGCCAAGGTCGGCATGGGCAAGCGCACCAACACGGTGCTCCAGTCCGCCTTCTTCGCGCTGGCCAAGGTCCTGCCCGCCGAGGACGCCCTGCAGTACATGAAGGACGCGGCTACCAAGTCCTACATGAAGAAGGGCCAGGCTATCGTCGACGCCAACCACAAGGCCATCGATGCCGGCGCTACCGCCTTCCGTAAGTTCGAGGTTCCGGCCGACTGGGCTACCGCCGAGGATGCCGCTCCCGTCGAGCTCTCCGAGGAGACCAAGTCCGCTATCGCCCAGCAGGTCAAGAACCTGCTCGAGCCCATCGATCGCATGGACGGCGACAGCCTGCCTGTTTCCGCCTTCGTCGATTGCGCCGACGGCCAGTTTGAGCTGGGCGCCTCCGCATACGAGAAGCGCGGCGTCGCCGTGGTCGTTCCCCACTGGGACGAGACCAAGTGCATCCAGTGCAACCAGTGCGCCTACGTGTGCCCGCATGCCACCATCCGTCCGTTTGCGATGACCGAGGACGAGGCTGCCGCCGCGCCCGAGGCTACCCGCACGCTCGACGCCATGGGCCCCAAGGCCAAGGGCATGAAGTTCACCATGGCCGTGTCCCCGCTCGACTGCATGGGCTGCACCAACTGCGTCAAGGTTTGCCCCAAGGGCGCCCTCGAGATGGTTCCCACCGAGCAGGAGATGGACCAGCAGCCCGTTTGGGACTACATGGTCGAGAACGTCTCCGAGAAGAAGGAGCTCATCGCGGCCAACGTCAAGGGCAGCCAGTTTAAGCAGCCCTACCTGGAGTTCTCCGGCTCCTGCGCCGGCTGCGCCGAGACCGCCTATGCACGTCTGGTGACCCAGGTCGCCGGCGACCGCATGTTCATTTCCAACGCCACCGGCTGCTCCTCCATTTGGGGCAACCCCGCTGCCACCGCTCCTTACTGCAAGGACAAGGACGGTCACGGCCCGGCGTGGAACAACTCCCTGTTCGAGGACAATGCCGAGCACGGTCTGGGCATGGCCGTTGGCTACGAGGCCGTTCAGAAGAAGCTGATCGCTGCTACGCAGGAGATCATCGCCGCTGACGGTCCGTCCGACGAGCTCAAGGCCGCCGGTCAGGCTTGGATCGACTCCGTCAACGACGCCGAGGCCTCTAAGACCGCTGCCGCCGCCTACGTTGCCGAGCTCGAGAAGTGCGGCTGCGACGCTTCCAAGGCGATCCTCGCCGACAAGGCTTACCTCACCAAGAAGTCCTTCTGGATCTTCGGCGGCGACGGCTGGGCCTACGACATCGGCTTCGGTGGCCTGGATCACGTCCTGGCTTCCGGCCACAACGTCAACGTCTTCGTCTTCGACACCGAGGTCTACTCCAACACCGGCGGTCAGGCCTCCAAGGCTTCGAACCTGGGCCAGGTCGCTCAGTTCGCCGCTGCCGGTAAGGTGACCAAGAAGAAGTCCCTGGCCGAGATCGCTATGAGCTATGGCTACGTCTACGTGGCGCAGGTCGCCATGGGCGCCAACCCGGCTCAGACCCTCAAGGCCATCCACGAGGCCGAGGCCTACGACGGCCCGTCCCTCATCATCGGCTACAGCCCCTGCGAGATGCACTCCATCAAGAAGGGCGGCATGCAGAACTGCCAGGCCGAGATGAAGAAGGCTGTCGAGTGCGGTTACTGGAACCTCTTCCGCTTCAACCCCGAGGCTGCTGCCGGTAAGAAGTTCTCGCTCGATTCCAAGGAGCCCGCGGGCGGCTATCAGGAGTTCCTGATGAACGAGGCCCGTTACGCTTCGCTGACGCGTTCCTTCCCCGAGCGCGCCGAGGAGCTCTTCAAGGAGAACGAGCAGGCCGCTATGGACCGCTACGCTCACCTGCTGAAGCTCAAGACGGTGTACAACGAGGCCTAGGTCTCCCACCGCAGGATCTGAGGGCTGACCTTCGCGGACGCCCTCGGACATGAAAGAACCCCCGCTGCGCACTACGTGAACTGCCTCCCATTTCTTGGACACAAGAAATGGGAGGCTTTTTTATGGCTGG
>ERZ773131.896-NODE-896-length-23515-cov-13.872208_pt1 | contig 23515 bp, 21 predicted proteins | sample MGYA00511082_ERZ773131 | MGnify/ENA primary metagenome ERZ773131 (study PRJEB29015, sample SAMEA2737813) | human gut metagenome | biome: human gut; feature: human-associated habitat; material: faeces | place: China | collected 2012 ... | reverse complement strand
AGAGCAGCCGCAGCACCAGCAGCAGGATGCTCTCGTATTTCAGCAGCCGGGCCTGACTGCCCTCATGCTCGTTGACGAGGGCAGCGGCCTGTAAGGGGGCTGGGTAGAGCAGCACCGCATAGCCCAGCGGCGCGAAGACGGCCCGCACCTCGTTCAGGTGATCCTGCACGTAGAGATATTTCGACCGCTGGTCCTCCACCCCACCCAGCAGGAAGCAGTGGTTGAGCAGATAGTTTGCGGTCTCTTCCAGTAGTTTATTCGTTTCGGCCATGGGGCTCCTCCTTGCGGGGCGTCAGGATGAATTCTTCGAACCGGAAGCCGCCCCGTTCGACCCAGTTTCCGGTGAGTTCAATGTCATAATCGCGCCGTGGCGACTGCGAGTAGGTGTGCAGCCCGATGATGCGGGCAAAGTCGTCCGGGTATTCGGCGGCGAGGGTAGAAGCCGGGACGGCCCTGCGGGCGGCCAGCGCCTGTTTGGCCAGCAGGGCCACATTCTCCTCCGTCACGGCCATCCGGGCGTAATCCAGCAGAAGCTTCTGCTCTTTTTGCAGCTGCGCCGGGTCCAGCGCCGAGGTCTCCACCGGCTTGAGCGGCGTTTCTCTGCGGGGCGCGGCGGGCGGGTAGAGCGGCTTTTCGCCGAAGACCTGCACGGGGTAGAGGTGGAGCCGCTTTGCCACCGGGCCGTCGTCCGGCTCAAAGAGCTGGTCGGGCGTTTTGATCTCCTCGGCATAGCGGCGGAGCAGCGTGGTGACGCTGCCCTGCGCCGAGCGGTCGCTCAGCAGCAAGAACTGCGCCCGCTGCACCGCCCGCTTGCGGTAGCGGATGTGGCTCGCGTCGATCTGCTTCATCAGGTCGCTCATCTCTTCCAGCGCGTCCCGCTGCTTCTGGATCAGGGCACGGACGGCGGGGGCCGCCTCGTTGGGGGCACAGCGCTCCACGCGGGCGTAATCCAGCGCCAATTGGGGCAGGAAGTTGGCCTCGCACTCGTCCAGCCCCTCTTCGAGGTAGGCGCGGTAATTGAAGAGGTTATCGCTGGTCTTGAAGCGGTGGTAGGCCGCCGCCACCACCTTTTCCTCATACTGGTCAAACAGCTCCAGCACCTCCTGCGGGGTGCGGTTGCGGGTGAGTCGGTCGATGTAGTGGCCGATGGAGGCGTTCAGCGCCCGGAGGGACTTGTTCAGCGCGTCGAGGTCGGACGCCACCTCCCGCAGCACGTTCTCGTAAGGGCTCTTCTCCTCCCCGATGCCGCGCAGCAGCTGCCACGCTTTGTAGAGCTTCCCGGTGTAGGTAACGACGCGGGGGTTCAGGATCTCCTCCAGCGCTTCCAGCAGAGGGGTCACCTCCGGCTGGAACGCCAGCGCCGGTTCCTCCTCGTAGCTGCCGGGCTGCTCTTCCAGCCAGCCGGTGCGCCGCAGCCGGAGCAGGAAGCCCAGCGCCAGCAGATGCGGGTCGCGGGTGGGCTGCTCGGCCTCGTCCCCGGCGTCGTCAGCGTCCAGCGCCAGCGGCTTTGCCAGCGCCGCAAAATAATCCTCCGCGCGGGAGACGGCCTCGGCGCGGGAGATGCTGTAATCTGCCGTGTGGCGGCACTCCTCCCACAGCAGCAGGAGCAGCTCCGCATAAAAGGCCCGGTTCGGCCCCGCCAGCGGGCGGAACAAACGCGGGCTGACCAGTTCAAACAGCTGCATCAAAAAATCCTTTCTTTCGCAAAAATCCGTTTCTATTGTACCACAAATCCCCGGCTTTGTCACAAAAGGGCAGCAAAAAACACCGCGCCCGACGGGCACGGTGTTTTGGGGGGCGTTATTGCGCGATCCTTTCCGTATGCAGCACCAATAAGTGACCATAGTTGCGGAATTTCGTCTTGAATTTACACAATTTCACCACGATTTTGTGGTATTCTACCTGTAAAGAATTGGAAACGATGCTCTCCTTTACTCCCTTGAACAGGCAGGCCATACTCCCTGAATCACACAACAGCCCCCCGGAATGCAGGACTCCGGGGGGCTTCGTGTTTTGTTTCGAAGATCTTACAGCTCCTGATAGGCGCTCATCATGGCGGGGATGAACTGCTTTTTGCGGCTGACCACGCCGGGCAGGATCCAGCTTCCATCCTCGGCGGGCTGGATCTCGAAGCCGTCGGACAGCACTTCGGCGGCGTAGCGGCCGGTGCAGATGACGACGCTCTCCTCCTTCGGCACATCGGTCAGCAGCATGTACAAGTCCTCGACATTCTGCTTGTTGCGGGCCTCTTCGAGGTAGGGCTTGAGCAGAGCTTCTGCCGCCAGCAGGTTCTTGCGGGTCATGTAGCTGCCCTGCGCCACGCCGAAGCGGATATCGCCGCACATGAACACCTTGAAGTCCTGCAGGAAAACTTCTTCGGGCGTCTTGCCGTCGAGTTTTTCACCGGCTTCGAACATTTCGGTGGAAAACTCGTCGATGTCCACGCCTGCGATCTTGGCCAGCCGCTTGGCGGTGGCTTCATCGACGGGGGTGCAGGTGGGGCTGCGGAAGGCCAGCGTATCCGAAAGGATGGCCGCCAGCAGCAGCCCGGCGATCTGGGGCCGGATCTCAACGCCGTTTTCATCGTACATCTGGGTGATGATGGTGGCGGTGCAGCCCACGGGCTGATTGCGGAAATAGACCGGGCCGCTGGTCTCCAAGCTGCCGATGCGGTGGTGATCGATGATCTCCAAGATCTCGGCCTGATCGAAACCTTCCACGGCCTGTGTGGCCTCGTTGTGATCCACCAGAATGATGCGGCGCTTGCGCAGCGCGATCACGTTCCGGCGGCTGACCATGCCGCAGTACTTGCCCTCCTCGTCGAGGATGGGGAAATAGCGGTGGCGCACCTTGGCCATGACCCGCATCACGTCCGCCACCGGGGTAACGAGGGTGAACTTCATGATATCGTCGCGGGTCATATAATAGGAGATGGGGGCGCACTGGCTCATCAGCTTGCCGGCGGCGTAGGTATCGCAGGGGGCCGTCATGATGGCGACGCCCATTTCCTCGGCAATACGCCGGATGGTGTGGCCCACCTTGGCACCGTTGCAGAGGATGAGGAGAGAAGCCTCCTTCTCAATGGCGCAGAGCTGGCTTTCGTAGCGGTTGGTCAGGATGACGATGTCGCCCTTTTCCACGCTGCTTTCCAGCATTTCGGGGGTGGCGGTGCCGATCCTGATGTGGCCGGTGGTGCAGACGGCGTTCTCGTCGCCCACCTCCATCGTGCCGCCCAGCGTTTCCAGAATGTTCTTGTAGCTGGTCTTGCTGCTGGCAAGGATGCCGGTATCAAAGACGTCCATGTTGGCGGTGGCGATGTCCTTCACTGTGATGATGCCCTCCAGCTCATTGTCGGCGCTGGTGACGGGCAGGGTGTCGATCTGCTGGTCGCGCATGATCTCCCACGCCTTGCGCAGGCTGGTGGAGCCGGGGATGCCGGGCATTTCGCGGTAATCAACATCCCGGATCTTGGGGTTGACGTCGGTGCACATCCGGGGCGGCGTGACGCCGAACTTTTTCAGGACGAACTCGGTCTCCTGATTCATCTTTCCCGCGCGGCGGGGTTCGCAGACGAGGTCGGTGGTCTTATTTTTCAGCTCCGCATACGCAATGGCGGAGCAGATAGAGTCGGTGTCCGGGTTGCGGTGCCCGATGACCACGACTTTGTGGGCTGCCTTTGGCATAGGTGTTTCCCCTCTCTATGGATCGTATCATTTGCCTTCTCTCTCCTGCGCCGGGCGCAGAAGTCCGGTTCCATTTTAACACATCCCACCGCAGTGGTAAAGGCTCCCAAACCCACTTTGTCCCTTAAAAATCCGCAAGGTTCTTGGATACAACAGCTTTACTGCCGACTGTTTTCGCTTTTGCTTGACACCCCCGCCCAAAACCGCTATGCTAGAGGAAATAAAACTTGAACGTTCGCCGCTTTTGGAGGGTCCCCATGAAAAAGCAACCACATATCCGCATCCTTGCCGCCGCGCTGACGCTGGCGTTCTGCATCCTCGGCAGCAGCTCTGCCCTTGCCGCACCGGCTGCCACGCCCACCACCCGGCCCGAAAAGAAGATCGTGGAACCGAACGACACCACCCAGACCTCGCTGGATTACTTGGAGTTCCTGCTGCACGCCGGCGGGCCCTTCCGGTTCCAAGAAGCTGCCATCAAGCACCCGGCGGATGACTCGGACGCCGGCCCCGCCGAAGGGGCCGTGGCGACGCTGACCATCTACAGCCAGACCACCAACAACACCGAACCCATCGACATCTCCGGCCACAGCTTCGTGGCGGTGCGGAATGTCTCCGACCACGCCATCGAAGTGGGCGGGCAGGAGATCGCACCGGGCACCGGCGTGACCATCGGCACCCGCGCCAACCGCCCGGAGCATGAGGGCATCTGGTACAATTTGGAGGGCTACTACTGCTACTACATCTCCACTTTCTACCCGAACCTCTACTCCATGCAGGTCTCGCTGGACGAAGACGGGCTGGCCGTCCTCAACCAGAACCTGACCACCGCCGACCACTGGTCCACCGCCTTCAACTGCGCCTCCTTTGCGGCGGGGCTGTGGAACTCCGTCTGCTCCGACCACCTCTCGGCGGGCACGCCCCACTCCCCCAAGGGCCTGAAGGCGTCCATCCGTTCCTACGGCGGCAAGCTCCGCTACAATGAGTCGGTGCCCTACGACTACATCGTCTCCTACGGCACCGCCCGCACCCCCAGCGCGGATTATTCCTGATTTTTCCGCTTTCTGCGAAAATGTTGGATACATCATCTTGATTTTCCCCCGCTTCCGCGTTATGCTTATGCCAAGGATATTCCGGAACAACAGGAGGAACTCATGTCAACCACCACATCATCCAAGCCGCTGTTTACCCGCCAGCAGCTCATCGCGCTGCTGCTGCCGCTCATTGCCGAACAGGCCCTCAGCGTGACCATCGGTCTGGCCGATACGCTGATGGTCTCTTCCGTCGGCGAAGCCGCCGTTTCGGGCGTCAGCCTTGTGGACTCCTTCAACGTGCTGATGATCCAGCTGCTGAGCGCACTGGCCACCGGCGGCGCCGTCGTCGCCAGCCAGTACATCGGCCACCGGGAGCCCAAAAACGCCAAGGCCGCAGCGGCGCAGATCCTGTTCATCATGATCTCGCTCAGCGTCGTGGTGGCCGCCGTGGTCGCGGTAGGCCGCCACGGCATCCTGCGGGGCATCTTCGGCTCCATTGACGCCGACGTGATGACCTACGCCGAGACCTACTTCCTGCTCTCGGCGCTGAGCTACCCCTTCATCGGTGTGTACAACGCGGGCGCGGCCCTGTTCCGCGCACAGGGCAACAGCAAGATCAGTATGCTTTCCAGCCTTGTGATGAACGTGGTGAACATCGGCGGCAACGCGGTTTTGATCTACCACTTCCATATGGGCGTCATGGGCGCGGCGCTGGCCAGCCTTGTTTCCCGCATGATCGCGTGCTTCGCGGTCATCTACCTGCTGGAAAAGCCCTCCTGTATGCTCCGCATCGACCGCCTTGCCGACCTCAAGCCCGACCTCTCCCTCATCCGCCGCATCCTGCGGGTGGGCATCCCGGCCGGTATTGAGAACGGCATGTTCCAGATCGGCAAGCTGTCGGTCTCCAGCCTGACATCCACCCTCGGCACCGCCGCCATCGCGGCCAACGCCGTGGCGGGCAACATCACCACCTTCCTGAACATCCCGGCCAACGCGGTGGGCATGGCGGTGCTCACCGTCATCGGCCAGTGCCTCGGCGCGGGCGAGAAGGAACAGGCCAGCCACTACGCCCGCCGCCTGATGCTGGTGGCCTATGCGGGCGCATGGGTCATGAACCTGTCCGCCTTCTTCTTCCTGAACGGCATCGCCCTGTCGTGGTTCCACCTCTCGGCGGAGTCCGCCGCCATGGCGATGCAGGTGATGCGCTGGTTCAACGTCATCTCCCTGTTCATCTGGCCGGCCAGCTTCACCCTGCCCAACATCCTCCGCGCAGCGGGCGACGCCACCTTCACTATGACGGTGAGCGTCTTCTCCATGTGGGTGTTCCGCGTCGCTTTCTGCTACCTGATGGTCCTCGGCTTCCATCAGACCCACCTGCTCAGCATCTGGGGCGGTATGTTCCTTGACTGGGTGTTCCGTTCCCTCTTCTTTGCCATCCGCTTCTCAAAAGGAAGCTGGCTCGAAAAAAAGGTCATCTGATCGATCAGGAGGTTCTCCATGAAACACAGACTTGCAGCACTCTTCCTCGCGGCGGCACTCTTCTGCACCCTGCTCGCGGGCTGCGCCCCCACCCCCGATGTGCCGGGGCCCGGCGGCGGCAGTTCGTCGTCCTCCGGCAGCACGAACAATGGCGGGAACTCGGAGAGCGAGGATAATAACAACACGAACTCGCCGAAATTGCAGCCGTCTGTGGCCATGACTTACAATATCCATCCGAGTTTCGAGGAAAACTCCTATCGCGTCAGCTATGTTTTTACTGTAGCCAACCCCAATAAAGTGTACAGTACCAAAGTCCGGTTTAGCATGACACTGAAAGACGCCGCCGGAATCACCGACACCGATTATACGTTTTCCCCGTCCGTCGCACCCGGCGACACGGTTCGTTTTTCTTATGTTAAGACCTATAAGGGCTGGCGTCCGACTAATGTCACTACTTCCCGCACTTCTATCGACTTTACCAGACCGGAAAATCTTGTCCGCTCCACGGAGCTGACTGCGGCGAAACCCGCCAAACTCCCCGATTCCGTGGGTGCTTACGACAATTTCTCCGGCACGGTCAGCAATAACAGCAATTACCCGGTAAAAGTCAAGGTTTCCCTGATCCTGAAGAAAAGCGGCCAAATCGTTTCTTCTGATATGTACGGAAACCTCTCCACGCTGCTTTTACAGGTTCCGGCCCATGGATCGGCATCTTATGCCATCATGCACTATAAGGATACTCCCTACGATGATTATGAGATCGTCGCAACCCCTTGGAACTGAAAATTTCCCGCCGCCGTGAAAACGGCGGTTTTTTGTTGCAAGAAAATGCACTTCTGAATCGTATGATCTTACGAAGGCCCTTTCATCCCTCAGCCCGCACAAATTTTTCATGGATTTTTTAGCAAACTTGTCGGGTTTGGGGCTTGCTTTTGCACCCTGACAAGCGTATAATGATACGCTGCTAAGAACTTTAAGGGCCATTCGCCCCCAACTCCAAGAAAAGGAAGTGTGTTCCATGCGAAACTGGTTTTCCCGCCATCCCATCTGGTTCATGGCGTTTTATCTTGTGTTTTATCTCTCGGTGTTCCACTGGCTCGAAGTCAACATCACCGTGCCCGAAGTCTGGGTTCACTGCCGGCTGGACGATCTGATCCCCTTCTGCAAATATGCGGTCATCCCCTATTTTGCATGGTTCGTCTGGATCCCGTTCACCCTGTTCTATCTGCTGTGGAAAGCGCCCCGCGCCGACTTCTGGCGGCTCTGCCTCCCCCTGTTCGCGGGCATGACCATCGCGCTGGCAGTGTATGTCGTCGTCCCCAATGGGCTGGATCTCCGCCCTTACCGCGTGTACGGCTCGGACTTCTTCGCCCGGACGGTGCGCCGACTCTACGACACCGACACGGCCACCAACGTCTGCCCTTCCATCCACGTCTTCAACTCGGTGACGCTGATGATGGCTTACTACCGCAGCCGCATCTTTGACGAGCCCCGCCGCCGCTGGATGCGCCCGGCCGCCGCCGTGCTCTGCGTGTCCATCATCGCCTCCACCGTACTGCTCAAGCAGCACAGCTGCATTGACGTCGTGCTGGGCATCCTGCTGGCACTGGTGCTGGACAGCGCTGCTTCCTCGCTGGAGCGCAGCGAATACCGTCTGCTCCAGCGTTCCTGAAACGCAAAAATCCCTCTGCCGCAGCAAAGCGGCAGAGGGATTTTTTTGCCTAAAACAGATCTTCCGGCAGACAGATATCGTGTTTGGGGACTTTTTTCCACGAAAAATCGGCGATGAGGCTTTCCGGCGTGCGGGGGGCCGGTTCCTCCTGCAAGCCGTAGGCGTAGGCCAGCTTGCCGACGATCTCCGCCGCCGTATAGCGGGCGCGGAGGTTCTCAAGGCTCTGGTCACCGTCCCGCTTGGAGAGCCGCCGCCCGTCCGGGGCCAGCAGCAACGGGCAGTGGGCAAAGCGGGGGGCCTTTAATCCCAGCAGCCGGTAGAGGTAGAGCTGCCGGGCTGTAGAGGAGAGCAGGTCTGCTCCCCGCACGACCTCGGTGACGCCCATCCGGGCATCGTCCACAACGACGGCCAATTGGTAAGCGAATACGCCGTCGGCGCGGCGAAGGTAGAAGTCACCGCAATCCCGCAGCAGGTTCTCGCTGTGGAGGCCCATGCAGCCATCCGTGAAGGAAACGACCTCGTCGGGCACCTTCAGGCGGTAGGCGGGGGCTTTTGCCTTCCGCTTTTCCGCAATCTCGGCGGGGGTCAGGCTCCGGCAGGTGCCGGGGTAGATGACGTTGCCATCCGAGGTGTGGGGCGCGCTGGCCGCATGGAGCTGGGCGCGGGAGCAAAAGCAGGGGTAAACGAGGCCCTGTGCAGCCAGCTTTTCGTAGCTGGCGGTGTAGATATCCGCACACTCGCTCTGGTAATAGGGGCCGTGGGAGCCGCCGTGGCTGCCGCCCTCGTCCCAGTAAAGGCCCAGCCACGCAAGATCCTCTTCCAGCAGGTCGGCGTACTTGCGGGGGCAGCGCTCGGCGTCAAGGTCCTCGATGCGGAGGACGATGCGCCCGCCCTCATGCTTGGCGCTCAGCCACGCCAGCAGACTGCACGCGAGATTGCCCAGATGCAGCCGCCCGCTGGGGCTGGGGGCAAACCGCCCAACGACGGCGCTCACAGGCCCAGCTTCCACTCGCCATCCTTCGGCTGGGAGATGGGGGTGTTATAGAACTCGGCCACAGCCTTTGCCATGTACTCGGCGTCGATGCAGCTTGCCGTCTCCATGGAGGAGTGCATCGCCAGCTGTGCCAGACCGATATCGACCATGGGGATCAGGATCTGATGACCCAGCAGGTTGCCCAGCGTGGAGCCGCCGGGGACGTCCGCGCGGTTGGACGCCGCCTGAACAGGGACGCCCGCCTTTTGGCAGATGGCGCTGAAAGCAGAACCGGTGAAACCGCTGGTGGTGTAGGTCTGGCGGGCATTGTATTTCAGCAGCACGCCGCCGCCCAGCGTAACGGGGTGGGCGGGGTCGCTCTTTTCGGGGTGATTGGGATGGGTGGCGTGGCCGTTGTCGGCACTGAGCAGCAAGCTGTTGGTGCAGGCGCGGATGCTCTGCTCGCGGGTGACGCCGAGCTTCTCCTCAACGCGGGCCAGCACATTGGCCATCAGAGTGCCCTGTGCGCCCTGACGGCTGGAGGAACCGACTTCCTCATTGTCGAACATGACCCACATGTCGCCGCGGCCGTCTTCCTTGCCCTCGCCCTGCAAAAAGCCCCACAGGGTCGTGTAGGCGCACTCCAAGTCGTCGATGCGGCCGGACATGAAGTATTCGCCCTTCAAGCCCACACGCTCGGCCTGTTCGCGGGTGCAGAGCACGAGGTCGGAGTCGAGGATGTCCTCGCCCTTGACCCCGGCCTCCTCGGCCAGAACTTCACGCAGGGTGGTGCCCGCAGCGCCGAAGATGGGCTGCAGATCCACCTGCGGGTTGTAGTTCTTGCCCTTGTTCACCTCGTGGTCGAAGTGGATGCAGACGTTGGGGATGCAGGCCAGCGCGCGGTCCGGGTGGACGAGGATGCTCTTGACGCCCTCCTCGGTCCGGACGAGGATGCGGCCCGCCACGCTCAGGGGGCGGTCGATCCAGCTGGGCATGATCATGCCGCCGTAGCCCTCCGTCTCAGCGCGGGCAAAGACGGCATCCTTGCCGCCGTCCAGCTCCTTGATCTTCCACGTGGGGGAGTCGCTGTGGCTGGCCGTGACATGCCAGCCGGTCAGCGTGCCCTTGGGCATCCGCCATGCCAGCACGGCAGAGCCGTTGCGGGTGGTGTAGTATTTGCCGCCGGGCACCAACTCCCATGCGGCGGTCTCCGGGCGGTTCTCGTAGCCGTTGGCCTCCAAGATCTCCACCGCCGCAGCCGTGGAGTGGAAGGCGCTGACGCCCTTGTTCAGAAAGTCAAACAGACCTTCGATCTCGAATTTCTGCATTTTTGTCGTCTCCTATCTTTCACTATGTCCTGCAAAATCTCCCCGCCCGCAGTGCAGACGGAGAGATTCGTTTTTCCTGTTGCATTATACTACATCCTGCCGAAAAAGGGAAGCAATTCAGACCGTCGCACACTGTTCGAGCTGTTCCTCCAGCAGCCGCCGGGTCTGCGCCGCCTGTAAGCCGCAGACCAGCTGCAAGCGCTGCCCCTCCTGTACAAGGCCCTTGTGAGGCATGGACAGCAGGGCCGCCGTGTCCAGAAGGCTTGTGTCCTCCACCGTGACGCGCAGCCGGGTGAAGCAGTTGTCCACCGTGCGGATGTTGTCCGGCCCGCCCAGCGCTTCGATCAGCCGCCGGACGTCCGCCGGGTCGATCTCCTTTTCCGTCTGCTCCGGCTCCTGTGTGCGGCCGGGCGTGGGCAGGTCCAGCGCCCGGATGACCACGGTGAAAACGACGAAGTAGACCGCGATCTCGGCCAGACCCAGCAGATAGAGCAGGGCCGCGCGGCTGGTCTGCCCCGGCGCAGCGCTCAGGTTGAAGACCAGTGACCCCAGCAGGTTGGAGGTGAACGCCCGGACATGGAGGGCGTTCAGCAGGACCATGAACCCGCCGGTGATGGCCGCATGGAGCACCCAGAGCACCGGCGAGACGAAGCAGAAGAGAAAGTCCACCGGCTCGGTGATGGACGCCAGCGAGGCCGTGACCGCCAGCGGCAGGATGGCCGCCGCCGTCTGCTTCCGGCGCTCCTTCCGGGCTGTGAAGATAAAGGCCGCCGCAATGCCGAGGTAGCCGAAGGTCTTGGTAAAGCCGGTGTACATCCAGACAATGTTCCCGGTGAGCGGCAATCCGTTGGAATACTCGGCCATGGTCACGGTATAGGCCCCGGTGTAAGTCACCGAGCCCACCGTCACCGAGCCGCCCAGCGCCGAGAACTGGAAGGGCATATAGATGAGGTGGTGCAGCCCGGTGGGGATGAGCAGCCGCTCCAAAAAGCCGTACAGGAAAATGCCCAGCTCCCCGGACGCCGCGATCCACCTCGTGATGGCGCGGATGCCCTGCTGCAGCGGGGGCCAGACGAAGCAGACCGCCAGCCCGAAGGCCGCAGCAAAGGCCGCGATGCACAAAAACGCCCATCGCAGCCCGGAATACACCTGCGTGATCAGCCCTTTGAACTGCTTTTCATAACTGTGGTTGAAAATGTATGCCGCCGCAAAGCCCAGCAGGACGCCGCCCGCCACGCCGGTGTCCATCACCTGAATGCCGAGGATGGTGGTCTGGCCCGTGGCGGCAAGGCCGGTCAGGCCGTCGGGCTGGGCAAGGCGGCCCAGTGCATCCAGCGCGGTGTGGTTGGCCGTGAGGAAGATGAGATAAGCCATGAAGGAGAGCAACGCGGCCTCCTGCTTTTCGGTGCGGGTGCGCAGGGCGGCGATGCCCACGCACAGAATGGCGCTGAGGTTGTTGATGAGGACCATCATCCCGTTGTACAGCACCTCGCCCACCAGCCGGATGGGGGGCCAGTTCAGCGCCGGGCAGAGCTGGCGCAGCGGGCCGCTGGTGAGCAACGCACCCACCACCAACAGCAGCCCCGCCGCCGTCAGATAGGACAGCGGCGCCAAAAGCGCCTGCGAAAAACGCTCCAGCTTTTGCAGGAGTTTCTGCATTCGTTTGTCCCCCTTTCCGGCACCGCACACCGCCGCATCCATTTTATTTTATGACTGAATTATACGAGCCAGCGCAAAAATTGTCAATCCTGCCCGAAGGCAAAAAATGGGGGGCGAAGTTTGTGCAATTTGTACAGGGAAGGTTGAAAATCGTCCTGCACACGCCAATTGACAACCGCCCGGCGGCACAGTATACTAGAGCTGTACCCCAGAGATTTCCCCGGTCTTCCACCGGGAACCGATAAAAGGAGGTCTTCTCTATGACTCGCAACCGTATCCTTTCCCTGCTGGTGTGCGCGGCCCTGCTCGCTGGTCTGCTGGCGGGCTGCACGTCCACTTCCGGCGGCTCCTCGGCTTCGGCCAGCAGCGACGCCGCTTCCAGCGAAAGCATCCCCGCCTCCACCGCACAGGCGGACACCGGCAAGCTGACCTCGAATCTGGACGAGGACGAGAACTCCATCTTCTCCATCCAGAACACCGAAGCCGCCTTTGCCCCCTGCCTCGGCTGGGGCCCCGGCGTTTCAGGCTGCTCGCTGAAATCGGTCATCGCGGCAGCTTCCCTGCTGGGCTGGGCGGAGAACGGCAACCTTGCCATGCGCTCCACCGACGCCATTCAGGACGCCTACACCACATGGTTCAATGACCTCAGCGCCGACGACCAAGCCAGCTTTGCCGACGCATGGCCCCTCATCAAGGAGGATGCCAACACCCTGCTGACCGACAAGGCCAGCATGGAGGGCCGCATCTCCGACGCGGGCCTGAACGCCAAAAAGCTGCCCGGCTGCTCCAAGGAGAACTGGAACGCTTTGCAGAAGGTCGTGGACGCGCTGGTGCCGCAGTCCAGCGAATATTAAGTTTTGCTCTAAAAAAAATTGAGTCCCGACGAATGTCGGGACTCAATTTTTTTAAATCTTTTTGAGGGTGTACTTCCGGGTGCCCATGCCGATCTTCTCGGCCTGTTCCAGCGTCGCCTCCCACTCAATGTTGGGGTTGGAATCCTTGAAGTTGTCGTGGTGGCAGTTCCAGCCCGGCTTTGCAAGGTTCTGGCTCAGTTGGCTGTTGGGCAGCGGCTGGGCGGCAAGGCACGCATCCGCACACGCCTGATCCAGCGCCACCGGGTCGAAAGAGGCGAAGATGCCGATATCCGGCAGGATGGGTGCATCGTTCTCGCCGTGGCAGTCGCAGTTGGGACTGACGTCCTGCACGAGGCTGATGTGGAAGGTGGGGCGGTCATAGCAGACGGCAGCGGCGTACTCGGCCATCTTGCGGTCCAGCATCTCGTTGGCGCTGTCGCACTGGGAGTAGATGGCGTCGAAGTTGCACGCACCGATGCAGCGGCCGCAGCCCTTGCACTTGTCCTGATCGATGACGGCCTTGTTCTGCTCGTTGTAGCGGATGGCGTCCGAGCCGCACTCCTTGGCGCAGCGGTGGCAGCCGCGGCACAGGCTCTCCTGCACTGCCGGGTGGCCGGAAGCGTGCTGCTCCATCTTGCCCGCGCGGGAACCGCAGCCCATGCCGATGTTCTTGATGGTGCCGCCGAAGCCGGTGGACTCGTGGCCCTTGAAATGGGTCAGGCTGATAAAGATATCGGCGTCCATGATGGCGCGGCCGATCTTGGCGGTCTTGCAGTATTCGCCATTTGGCACCGGCACCTCGACCTCATCGGTGCCGCGCAGACCGTCGCCGATCAGGATCTGGCAGCCGGTGGTCATGGGCCAGAAGCCGTTCTCCTGCGCACAGGTCAGGTGCTCCAGCGCATTCTTGCGGCTGCCCGGATACAGGGTGTTGCAGTCGGTCAGGAAGGGCAGGCCGCCCTGCTCCTTGCACAGGTCGGCCACGACCTTGGCGTAGTTGGGGCGCAGGTAAGCCAGATTGCCCATCTCACCGAAGTGCATCTTGATGGCGACGAACCTGCCGTCCATGTCAATGTTCCTGATGCCCGCCGCAAGGCAGAGGCGACGCAGCTTCTCGGTCAGGCTGGTGCCCACCGGACAGCGGAAATCCGTAAAGTAAACAGTCGATGCTTCCATAAGTACTTTCCTCCCTTTTGAACGTGCGGTGATGTTTGGTACTCTCTTTTTTCTTTCTGTGTTTATGCAATGGCGCTGATGGCTGCAACGGCGAGGACGACAAGGCCCAGCACGATGCGGTACAGGCCGAAGAACTTGAAATTATGGCGCTTGACGTAATCCATCAGGAAGCGGATCGCAGCCAAGCTGACCACAAAGGCCACCGCACAGCCCACCACGAGGACCGCAATCTCGGTGCCGGTGATGGCCACGCCGGACAGCGCGAACTTGACCACTTTGAGCAGAGAGGCACCGGCCATGACCGGGATGGCCAGATAGAAGGTGAACTCCGCCACACAGGCGCGGGAAAGGCCCAGCAGCAAGCCGCCCACGATGGTCGCGCCGGAGCGGGAGGTGCCGGGGATGATGGCCAGCATCTGCCACACGCCGATGAGGAAGGCTTCCTTATAGGTGATCTGCTCCAAGCGGGCCACATGGGGCGCGGTGCGGCGGTTTTCCACCACGATGAAGAGGACGCCGTACAAGATCAGCATGGCAGCAACGGTGATGTAGTTGTAGAAGCGGGCCTCGAACCAGTCGTCCAGCGGGCTGATGACCAGCACCGGCAGGGTGGCTGCCACCACCTTGAACCAGAGCTGCCAGACCTCCGGCTTGGAGGTCACGCAGCCATGCCGCAGCCCGAAGGGCCAGAGCTTGTTCCAGAACAGGACCACCACCGCGAGGATGGCACCCAGCTGGATGACCACGCGGAACATGGACATGAACTCTTCACTTGCATTGAACTTGATGAGCTGCTCCATAAGGATCATATGACCGGTGGACGAGATGGGCAGCCACTCGGTGATGCCCTCCACAACGCCCATCAGAATGGCTTTCAGAATTTCAAAAAACATCGATTTCCTCCCAGCCCGGCGCACAGGGGCACGCCGGTTTTTTGTCGTTTTCAGCTTCGCCTTTCAGTATACCATATTATGCGGCCCGGCGCACGAGAAATCCCAAAATTTTACCTTCATCTGCGCTTGGAAATATGCTATACTGGAACCACCGGACCGGCAGTGTACAAAGCTGCCTCCGGCGCATTCTGAAATAACGAGGTATGACGTATGAATATTCTGGTCATCGGCTGCGATCAGGTAGGGGCCGCACTGGTTCGCGACTTGGAGCGCATCGGGCACGACATCTCCCTCATCGAGAAGGACTCCGAACAGCTCAAGCGGCTGGACAGCTTCGACGATTACAGCTTTGGCGGCACCGCGCTGGTGGGCGACCCCACCGACCCGGATGTGCTCAAGCAGGGCGGCGTGGAGAACTGCGACGCTGTGGCCGCCGTGAGCGAGGACGACTCGGTGAATCTGATGGCAGCCCAGATCGCCAAGAGCATCTTCCAGCGCGAGAAGGTCATCTGCCGCGTTTCGGACCCGCATTTGCAGGTGCTGTACCACAAGGCTTATGGGCTGGAGACCATCTGCCCCACCATCCTCACGGAACAGGCCGTGTTCCGCGCCCTTTCAAAGTAAACCCAACGTATAAAGGAGTCTCTCTATGAAAATTTGTATTGCCGGCGGCGGGCGTGTGGGGCGGTATCTGGCCCAGAGTCTGCTGGCCAACCACCACTCCGTCGTCATCATTGAGCCCATCGAGGCGCAGTGTCGAATGCTGGCCGATCAGCTCGACATCCCGGTGATCTGCGGCGACTCCATCAGCATGGACATCCTGCGCACCGCCGATGCGGCCAGCTGCGACGCCTTTGTGGCCGTGACCGGCTCGGACGAGGACAACCTCATTGCGTGCCAGCTCGCGAAGCGGGAGTTCGGCGTAGACCGCACCGTAGCCCGCGCCTCCAACCCCAAGAACCGGGAGCTGCTCCACACCCTCGGCGTGGACACCGTGGTCTGCGGCACCGACAACCTCAGCCACATCTTAGAGCGGGAGATCGAGACGGACACCATCCGTCAGCTGCTTTCGCTGGGGGGCGGCACCGCCAGCCTGAACGAGATCCTGCTGCCGGAAAACTTCGCCTTTGCAGGCAAAGCCATCATGGACATTCCCATCCCCGGCAACGCCATCTTGGTCAGCGTCACCCGCGACACCGAGCTCATCATCCCCCACGGCAACACCGTCCTGCTGCCGTGGGACCGCATCCTGCTGCTGACGCAGGACGACACCCTCCACCTGCTGACCGAGGCTTGGGGCCTCAGCGGCAAGTGACCGAAGGGGAACTGCGCCGCACCGCACTGGTCATCCCTCCCAAGGGGCGCGCCGTCCTTTCCATCTGGGCTGCTGCGGTGGGCTTGTTCCTTGCGCCCTTCGCCTTCTGGCAGGGCATCGCCGCCGGGGTGGTGTTCTGTCTGCTCTGGGCGGGGCTGGTGGCCCTGCTGCGGGCGCGGGCGTGCAGCTACGCCGCGGTGCTGGGGGCACAGACGCTGACCATCTATGTGGGCATCGTCTTCCCGGTGCGGCGGGTGGTGCCCCGCCGGGCCGTGACCGGCATCCAGCAGCTCCGCTCGCCGCTGCTGCGGCTGGCGGGAGTCACCGTGCTGGTCATCTCAGCGCCGGGCGCACGGGTGCTGGTGCCCGCCGTTCCGGCGGCTCAGGCCGCAGCGCTGGCCTATGCCCTTGCGGAGGATGCCCCATGCCGATGACCGAAAAGCATCTGCACCCCTTTGCGGCCCTCCAGATCTTCCGCAAAACGCTGGTGCTCTACCTTGTGCCGCTGGTCAACGTGCTGTTTGAGCGCAACTGGGAGGCCCTGCGTGCCGCGCTGCGGCAGGACATCATCCTGTTTTTGCTGGTCTGCGGCGTGAGCTGGGTCATCCTCCGCGCAAGCAGCTGGTCGCTGGACGAAAACGGCACCCTCTGCCTCCACTGGAAGCTGCTGTTCTGGTTCGACCGGACGGTGCGCGGGGCCTCTCTGGCGGCGCTGACCATCGAGCGGCCCTTCTATTTCCGCTTGGCCGGGGCCAGCCGGGTCACCCTTTACCCCATGGGCGAACCGAAAAAGCGCACCCTGACCCTCTGCCTGACCAAAGGCGATGCCGCACAGCTGGCCGACCAGTTGCTGCCGGTGGAAGCCCCCAGCCTCCACCGGCCCAAGGGCGGCGAGCGGGCCGCGCTGGGCTTGCTGGGGGCCAACGGCCTTTCGACGCTGGCCCTCTTCCTGCTGGCCATCCGGCAGAGCCGGCAGAGCCCTGACCGCTACGAGCTGGCCTTTGCGCAGATCAACTTTCTGGCCGGGCTGGCGGCGCGGTGGCTGCCCACCGGTGCCGCTTGGCTGCTGGCCTTTGCGGGCTTTCTGCTGGGGCTGAGCCTGATCCGCAGCTTCGTCCAGACCGTCCACTACGAAGTCTGGCACACCGCCGACCAGATCGGCAGCAGCGGCGGCTGGCTCGACCGGTTCGAGATCCGGGTGAAGACCGCCGAGATCAGCTACGCGGACGTCCGGCTCTCCCCCTTTGCGCGGCTGCTGCGGCGCTGGCCCGTCTTTGTCACGGCGGGAGGCTGCTCGCCGGAGCTGCCCCTCTTCGTCTACCGTTCCGGGGAGGAAGCGCTTTTCCGCGAGCTGCTACCGGAGTTTCGGATGCCGCCGGATCTTCTGGCCCGCACCGAACAGCGGAGTCTCGTCTTTTTCGCACCGGCCGGCATCCCCTTTGCCCTCTGCGCCCTGCTCACCTTCATCTCGGTCTACACCCTGCCCAGCCTGACCGTGACCCTGCTGTTCCCCACCGTTTTCTTTGCGGCGGGGCTGGCGGGCGGCATGATGGGCTACCGGCGGGAGGGGGTCTGGCTGCGGGACGGGCAGCTGACCCTGCGGCGGCAGCGGGGCATCTACCTGCACAGCATCTGCGTCTTCCACCCGGACCTCTGCCTGACGGCGAACCAGTCGCCGTGGGCTGCCAACGTGGACCGCACCAACCTGACCTTCGCCTTTCCCGGCCGGGTCAAGCTGACCGTCCGCAGCGTGCCGTGGCGGGACGCGCAAAAATGTTTTGAATTTTTAGAAAATCCTCTCAGGCGCTGACGCGCCAGCTCCCCCAGAGGGGGAGCTTTTTCGAGGACTTTGGATGTTTTCAAAAAGGAGTCTTTCTCTGTGATAAAAACGATCTTGTTTGATTTGGACGGCACCCTGCTGAACACCATCGACGACCTTGCCGACGCGGGCAACTGGGTCTGCGCACAGCATGGCTGGCCGACGTTCTCCGTTGAGCAGTTCAAGCATATGGTGGGCAACGGCATCCCAAAGCTGGTGGAGCGCTTTTCCCCTGCCGAGGCCCGCACGCCGGAACATCTGGCCGCCACGCTGGCCGAGTTCACGGCCCGGTACGACGCCCACAAGGAGGACAAAACTGCCCCATACCCCGGCATCCCGGAGCTGGTGGACGCGCTGAACGCTGCGGGCATCCAGACCGCCGTCTTCTCCAACAAAGCAGACCCTCTGTGCGGAAAGATCATCGAACACTACTTCGGTGTCGGAAAGTTCGCCCTCGTCCGGGGCAGCAGACCGAATGTGCCAACCAAGCCCGACCCCACCGGCGTTTATGCCCTGATGGCCGACCTCGGTGCCAAGCCGGAAACCACCCTCTTTGTGGGCGACAGCGATGTGGACATCCTGACCGGCCACAACGCCGGACTGCCCGCCATGGGGGCGCTGTGGGGCTTCCGGGGCGAAGCAGAGCTCACCGCCGCCGGGGCCGATGCGCTGGCGGCCACGCCGATGGACATTTTTACCTACGCAAAAAAACACTGACGTCAAAAAGCGGCTCTTCCTCTTTGCGGGAAGGGCCGCTTTTTCCGACACACATTTGTTTTCACATTGTTTACGGGGAGTTCATTGCATTACAGACCGTTCTTTTTTATAATTTGATTCAAATTTGAAATTGATCTGGAGGTTTTTGCATGGCAACCGAAAAGAAAGCTTCCCCCAACGTCGAGAGCCGCCTTCGCCATAACATCCTGAAAATGCCGCAGGAGGTCTATCAGGCCAGCGGAATCGTCATCAACGGGCGGCGGCTGAAGAGTTTTGTCTTCACCACCGACCTCGCCATCATCCGCAACTGCGACGCTGACGCGGTGTTCGCGGTCTACCCCTTCACCCCGCAGCAAGCCATCAGCGATGCCATCATCAAGGCATCCTACATCCCGGTGTTCTGCGGTGTGGGCGGCGGCACCACCCACGGCGTGCGCACCCTGAACCTCGCCCGCGATGTCGAGAGCCAAGGCGCGATGGGCGTAGTCCTGAACTCCCCCATCTCGGACCTGAATCTGCTGGCCGTTTCGCGGGTGGTGGATATCCCGGTCATCATCACAGTGACCAAAGAGAACACCGATATCCGCTCCCGCATCGAGGCCGGGGCTTCCATCCTGAATGTGGCGTGCAGCACAGACACGCCCCGCATCGTGAAAAAGATCCGGGACGAGTTTCCCGATGTGCCCATCATCGCCAGCGGCGGCAAGACCGGCGAGACCATTTCGGCCACCATCGCCGCCGGGGCCAACGCCATCACCTACACCCCGCCGTCTCCGGCCATCCTGTTCAAGGAAATGATGGAAAAGTACAGGGAATGAAGAAAAGCGGTTCGATTCCTCCTACGGCAGTCTCGCCCCGTAGGCATTCCTAAATCGCTAGGACCCGCGCACTAACAAACAGCCCACTGGGCTGTTTGTTGCCGCTTGCGAGCGGCCGTGCTGTTCGATTCCTCGTACGGGTTGCATAAAAAAATCCTCGATCCTAAGATCGAGGATTTTTTTATGACCCGTACGGGAATCGAACCCATGTTACAGCCGTGAAAGGGCCGTGTCTTAACCGCTTGACCAACGGGCCTTAGAAATACAGAGCTTCGCTAAAACCTCCGACTTTCATCGTCCACTACTGCGGACGACCGTCCCCCTTATCTTAGCGAAACTCTGTAACGTGGTAGCGGTAACTGGATTTGAACCGGTGACACTTCGGGTATGAACCGAATGCTCTAGCCAACTGAGCTATACCGCCATATTTATTTGTTGCACTTGAACAGTGCTTTATTATTATATCCAACAACCCCCGTTTTGTCAACAACTTTTTCAAAAAAATCTTCAATTTTTTCATTCTTTCTGATTTTATACGTCTGTACGCAAAAAGTCCCCGCCATCCTGTATGAATGGCGGGGACTTTCAACATTTTATTGGAGAATGGTGGAAAGCAGGCTTACTTCTTGTGGACAGGCACCATGACCTCGAGGCCGCCCATGTAGGGCTGCAGGACCTTGGGGATGGTGACACTGCCATCGGCCTGCAGATGGTTCTCGAGGAATGCGATGAGCATACGCGGAGGAGCCACGCAGGTGTTGTTCAGAGTGTGGGCCAGATAGGTCTTACCATCCTTGCCCTTGACGCGGATGTGCAGGCGGCGGGCCTGTGCATCGCCCAGGTTGGAGCAGGAGCAGACTTCGAAGTATTTCTGCTGGCGGGGGCTCCATGCCTCGATGTCGCAGCTCTTGACCTTCAGGTCAGCCAGGTCACCGGAGCAGCAGTTCAGCTGACGGACAGGGATCTCCATGCTGCGGAACAGCTCGACGGAGTTCTTCCAGAGCTTCTCGTACCAGTCAGCGCTCTCCTCGGGACGGCAGACGACGATCATCTCCTGCTTCTCGAACTGGTGGATGCGGTAGATGCCGCGCTCCTCGATGCCGTGAGCGCCCTTCTCCTTGCGGAAGCAGGGGCTGTAGGAAGTCAGGGTCAGGGGCAGAGTAGCCTCATCCAGAGTCTGGTCGATGAAGCGGCCGATCATGGTGTGCTCACTGGTGCCGATGAGGTAGAGGTCCTCGCCCTCGATCTTGTACATCATGGCGTCCATCTCAGGGAAGGACATGACGCCCTGCACCACGTTGCCGTGCATCATGAAGGGAGGGATGACATAGGTGAACCCCTTGTCGATCATGAAGTCGCGGGCATAGGCCAGAACAGCCTCGTGCAGGCGGGCGATGTTGCCCAGCAGGTAGTAGAAGCCATTGCCGGCCACGCGGCCTGCGGCGTCCATATCAATGCCGTCGAAGCTCTCCATGATCTCGGTGTGGTACGGGATGGGGAAATCAGGCACGACCGGCTCACCGAAGCGCTGAGCCTCGACGTTGTAGGTGTCGTCCGGGCCGATGGGTACGCTGGGGTCGATCATCTGGGGGATGGTGTACATGATCTCCTGAATGCGTTCAGCCAGCTTTGCCTCCTCGGCTTCCAGCTCTGCCATCTTGTCGGCGTCAGCCTTGACAGCGGCGTTGTTGGCGTCGATCTGAGCCTGCAGCTCGGCCTTCTTGGCCTCGTCGTCGCACTTCTTCAGCTGGCCGAACAGAGGACCGTTGGCCTTGCTCAGCTTGTTGCGGGCAGCCTTCAGGGACTCGACTTCCTTCAGGCACTCGCGGTACTTGGCGTCCTTCTCGATGACTTCGTCAACGAGGGGGAGCTTTGCATCCTGAAACTTCTTCTTGATGTTTTCCTTGACCGCATCCGGGTTGTCGCGGACAAATTTGATGTCAAGCATGATAACTCTCCTTATACTCTATTGCTTGCACAGGGGGCGTTCCCCGCTGTGCCGTTCAAAGGCGGTGTTCCCCGCCTTGGTACGCATTTCTAATAACTTTTCTGCTTAGGCTCTCCTATTAGGAGAGCTGTCGAGCGATAGCGAGACTGAGAGGTTACTCCACGCTGTACTGCCCCAGCAGATTTGCAAAGGCTTTCAGCTGGTCGTCCGAATAGAAATGGACGGTCAGCTTGCCTTTGCCGTCGTGGTAGGCCACGCGGACTTCGCTGCCCAGCGCCTGCTTGAGGCTTTCTTCCACCTCCACCGGCAACGCACTCGGCAGCGGCGCGGCCACAGGCTCTTTTGCGGGCTTTGCCAGCTTTTTGCACAAAGCTTCGGCCTGACGGACGTTCAGCTGGTTGTCCGCTATCATCTGAGCCGCTTCCTCCTGCAGCTCCGGCGTAGGCAGGCCCAAAACGACCTTCGCGTGTCCGATCGTAATGAAGCCGCTTTTCAGCAGTTCCAGCACTGTTTCCGGCAGGCTCAGCAGCCGCAGGCTGTTGGCCAGTGCGCTGCGGCTCTTGCCCAGCTTGCGGGCGGCCTGCTCCTGGGTCAAATCGCAGCGGGTCATCAGCTCACGGATGCCGGCCGCCTCTTCCACGGGGTCAAGGTCTTCGCGCTGCAGGTTCTCCACCAGCGCAAGCTCCATGGCCTGCTCATCGGTCACGTCCTTGACGATGACCGGCACCTCGGTGAGGCCCGCCATCCGGCTGGCCCGCCAGCGGCGCTCGCCTGCCACGATGAGGTAGCCGCCGGACGGCTTCGGGCGCACCGCAATGGGCTGCAATAAACCGTGCTCGGCGATGCTGGCCGAAAGCTCTGCCAGCGTCTCGTCGTCGAAGGTCTTGCGGGGCTGGCCGGGGTCTGGCTCGATCTCCCGCAGGGGCAGCGTCTCGATTCTGGTATCTGACTCAAAGCTGGGGGCGGCGTCCTCAAACAGACTTTCCAGCCCCCGGCCCAGTCCTCCTCTTCCTTTTGCCATTGGTCTCCTCTCTCCCTCAGCCGTCCATCTTCACATCGGCCAGCCCCATCGTCTCGACCGGTTCCGCTGCAGCTTTTCCGCGGCGGCGCTTGGGTGCAGCTTCGGCGGGGCGGTTGCTCTTCACGAACTCGATGGCAAGGTCCATATACGCCTCGCTGCCCTTGCCCTTCGGCTCATAGAAGTTGATGGGCTGGCCATAGCTGGGAGCTTCCGAGATGCGGATGCTGCGAGGGATGGTGGTCTGATACACCTTGTTTCCAAAGTATTTCTTGACCTGCTCCACTACCTGCAGTGTCAGGTTATAGCGGACAGAGAACATGGTGAACACCACGCCTTCGATGTCCAGATAGGGGTTGTACTTCTTGCGGACGGTCTTAAGAGTGCTGATAAGCTCCGACAGACCTTCCAGCGCATAATACTCGCACTGCACCGGGATGAGGATGCTGTCGCAGGCGCACAGGCCGTTCAGCGTCAGCAGGTCAAGGCTGGGCGGGCAGTCGATGAAGATAAAGTCGTAATCTTTCTGGATGGGGGCCAGCGCCTTGCGCAGGCGGCTCTCGCGGCCCGGCAGGTCGATCATCTCAAGGCTGGCGCCCGCGAGGCGGGTGTTGGAGCCGATGACGTCGGTGCGAAACTCCGTCTTGCGGACAGCCTGCCGCGCGTCGGCCTCGCCGATGAGAATTTCATATGTACCAATATCTACACTCCGCTTGGAAATACCATAACCGGTGGTGGTGTTGCCCTGTGGGTCGAGGTCTACGATGAGCACTTTTTTGCCCAGCGCCGCCACGCAGGACGAGAGGTTGACGGCTGTGGTGGTCTTGCCCACGCCGCCCTTCTGGTTTGCAACAGCAACGATTTTTGCCACGCTACTTGCTTCCTTCCGGGAAAAAGATTTGTTCCACATGGAACATTTCGAGGACGAAGCCCGCCGTTTTCCCCTCAGCAGGTCCCTTATACAGCTTAGTATAGCACATCAGCGCGGCTTTTTGAACTGGTTCTTTATAATTTTACGTTCTTTTTGATGGCCACACAGCTCTTTTTCGCATTCAGATTCAGTTTTCGCCTTGCGTAAACATAAAATCTTCGGCGAAGCCGTAAATCGGAGAAACGAGAAAAAAGCGTTTAG
>ERZ773131.881-NODE-881-length-23768-cov-81.353393_pt1 | contig 23768 bp, 18 predicted proteins | sample MGYA00511082_ERZ773131 | MGnify/ENA primary metagenome ERZ773131 (study PRJEB29015, sample SAMEA2737813) | human gut metagenome | biome: human gut; feature: human-associated habitat; material: faeces | place: China | collected 2012 ... | reverse complement strand
CCCAGGCTCTGAGAGCCGCTTAATATGAACCATCCAACTTTATGGGGTCAGTCCACTACGCCTTACCGGGCCTACACGCGGCTCCGTAACGATGTAGGCCGGGCAAGCGCAACGCCGCCCGGCATCAGGTATAAGGGCTGGAAGGTTCCGTCCGCCAGACGCCTGCGCCGTGGGTCAGGCTTTGCTCTCCTGCAGCAGCTGCTGGATCACCTGCTCCTGGCGGGCATAATCCCCTTCGCCGAATGCGGTATAACGCAGCTGTCCGCGAGCGTCGAAAATGTAATGCGCCGGCCAGTACTGATTGCCGAAGGCGTTCCAGATGGCGTACTCATTATCCGCCACCACCGGGTGGTTATCCGCCAGTCCTTCACCGCCTGGCGCAGCAGGGGCAACGAACGCTCCCAGGGATATTCCGGGGTATGAACGCCAATCACCACCAGGCCCGCCGCGCGGTATTTGTTCGCCCAGTCGCGCACGTAAGGCAGGGTATGCTGACAGTTGATACACTCCCGGGTCCAGAAATCCACCAGCACCACTTTGCCCTTCAGACGCTCCGGAGTTAACGCCGGGCTGTTGATCCATGCGCTGCCCCCCGCCAGAGAGGGCATCGCGCTGCTGGGCTGCGGCGCGGCGATCGGCTGGAGGCTGGTCTTTTGCTCCGGCTGCGGCAGACGGGCGGCCAGCCGCTGCTCCAGCGCCTGGCTCAGTCCACCAGCGCTTTGCAGATAGCGATCGCCGCCGCTGGCGATCAGCGCCACCGAGGCCAGCATTGCCCCCCCTGCCAGCCGGCGCAGCCGTTCGCCGAACGCAAGTCCGCGACGCAGGCGGGCAATCAACGCCGCCCCGCACCACCCCAGCAGGAATAACATCAGCGCCCCGCCGCTGCCGTAGGCCAGCAGCAAGCCGCCGGTAGTCGCCTGCCCCGGATGCACAAAGCCCAGGCTAAGTATCGCCCCCAATACCGGCCCGGCGCACGGCGCCCACAGCAGGCCCACCGCCAGCCCGGCCAGCAGAGAACCGATCCAGCCGCGCTGGCGTGAACTGGCGTCGTTAAGCTGATTCCCCAACGCTACCAGGGGTGAGGTTAGCCGTTGCGCGACGCGTTGCGAAAGCAGGCTCAGCCCGACCAGGGCGAAGAACGCCAGCGCCAGACCGCGGCCTGCGAGGGTCAGATTCACCACCCAGCCGCTGGCGACCGTGACCAGCCAGGAGACAGCGCCGAACATCAGCGCCATTCCTGCCAGCATGATCGCCAGCTGCCCCCGGCGGCCCCGGACACTGGCGAACAGCAGCGGGATCACCGGCAGCGTACAGGGGCTCAGCAGAGTTAACATCCCGCCCAAAAATGCAATTAATATCGACATCGCCTTCTCCTCATTTTGCCGTCGCTGCCGAGAGTGGCAGCCACGACATTACAGCAAGGCCATGTAAGGCGAATGTGTCGGGAAAGGGGGAGAATTGTCGGCTTAGTTATCCGTCTTCCCCGGAGATACATCAGGATACAATCCCGCCGCAGCAAGGCGAACGCTGGCGTCCAGGCCGCCCTGCGGGCGGTTGGCCAGGCGCAGCGCGCCGTCCATCTGGCTGACCAGCTGCGCGGCGATCGCCAGTCCCAGGCCGGTGCCGCCGGTATCGCGATTGCGCGAGTCCTCCAGGCGATAAAACGGCTGTAGCACCTCCTGCAGCGACGCCTCCGGGATCCCCGGCCCCTCATCCAGCACATGAAGGGTGATATCCCCCACGGCGTCACGGGTCAGGGTTACCGTGGCCGTCGTACCGAATTTCAAGGCGTTATCGATAAGATTGGTCATCACCCGGCGCAGAGCCTGCGGCGGGATCCACACCACCCCGGCGGTCTCTTCGGGACAAAACTGGACCGGCCGGCCGACATCGGCATAATCGCAGACGATAGTGTCGAGAAACGCATCGAGATTCAGCCGCTGTCGCGCCTCCTCCAGCGGCTGCGAGGTGCGGGCGAAGGCGATGCCCTCCCGCACCAGACGGGTCATATTGTCGAGATCCTGCAGTAGCTTATCGCGCAGTTCCGGCTGGTCGGCCATCTCCACCCGCAGCTTCATTCGGGTTATCGGGGTTTGCAGATCGTGGGAGATGGCGGCAAGGATCCGCGCTCGCTCCTGCAGATGATCGTGGATGCGCGCCTGCATCGCGTTAAACGCGCGGGCGGCGCGACGCACCTCCTCCGGCCCCTGCTCGGCCATAGTTCCCGCCGTGTCGCTGGCCGGCTCCAGGGCATTTACCGCGTGGGTAAAGCGGGAGATGGGCAGCAATACCTGGCGAACCGCGTACCAGGCGCAGGCCAGCAGGAGGACAAACTGAGCGATCAGCACCACCGGCAGCCAGCGGGCGATGGCCGGTAGTTTCGGCCACAGGTCGAGGGTCAACGGCGCGCCGTCGTGAAGGGTAATATGGGCCTGAATATGCTGCCTCGGGCCGGGGATCGCCACAATACTTACCGGATACTGCGCGCTCAGCGCCTCCTGCAAGGAGCGCGCTGCGTCCCGGGCGCGCCAGCTGTCCGGGTAATCGCCGCGCTCCCCGGCGTCCAGCAGATAGCGATAATTGCCGCGCGCCAGCTTCGGCAGCCATTGTGGCCGCTCAGCGGCCGGCAGGCGGTCAAGGATCGCCACGCTGGTGGCGACATCGGAAGCCAGATTCCCCAGCATCACGCTGCGAGCGCTGCTCATACGCTCATAAAACAGCAGCGACAGGGTTAAGGTATTCGCCAGCAGCAGCGCCAGAAACAGCAGCGCCATCAGCCTCGACTGCAGCGAGGCGGGCCAGAACCTCATTCATGCCTCTCGCGAATGGAGACCGGCACCGACAGCACATAGCCTTCGCTGCGCACCGTTTTAATGTAGGCCGGCTCGCGGGCATCCTCCCGTAGCCGCTGGCGCAGTCGGCTCACCAGCAGGTCAATCGACCGCTCAAACAGTTCCGCGTCGCGTCCCTGGGTCAGATTGAGCAGCTGATCGCGGTTCAGCACCCGCTGGGGATGGTCGAGAAACACCCGCAGCAGCCGATACTCCGCCCCGCTGAGGGCGACGATGGCGCCGCTGTCGTCCAGCAAATGGCGAGCGGCAGTGTCGAGCAGCCAGTCGCCAAAGGCGATCAGCCTGCCCGCCTCGGTGATCTGCAGGTTCGGCGGCAGCGCCCGGGTGCGGCGTAAAATGGCTTTGATGCGCGCCAGCAGTTCGCGGGCCACAAAGGGCTTAATCAGATAATCGTCAGCCCCCATTTCCAGGCCGAGGATCCGGTCGCTGTCATCGGTGCGGGCGGTGAGCATCAGCACCGGGATATCCTGCTGCGGGTTAGCGCGCAGCTGGCGACAGAGCGTTAAGCCATCCTCTCCCGGCATCATAATATCCAGCACAATCAGGTCAATTTGATGGTTTTTGAGTACCGACCACATGGCTTTGCCGTTCGCCGCGCCGCTGGCGCGATATCCCGATTTTTCCAGATAGTCGACAATCAGTTCCCGGATGTCGCGGTCGTCGTCGACGACCAGGATGTGGTCAATACGCTCCAAAGGCTGCTCCTGGGGCAAAATAAACTCTTCACAAGCATAAGCCGTGTTGCCGGAAGCGCAACGTCGCGCCGCCGGCAAGGCGCGGGTTACAAACGATCGGCGTCCACCACCGCCTGCACAAACGCCGTCGGATCCTCCTGCGGCGGGTTATGGCCCACCGCTCCCGGCAGATCCCGGTGCTCATATTTACCGGTAAATTTGGCACGGTAGCTGGCGGGAGCCGGATGCGGCGCGCCGTTATTCGCCCCTTCCAGGGTGATGGTGGGCACGGTTATCGGCGGTAGCGCCGCCAGCCGTTGTTCATAGCCGGCATACTTCGCTTCCCCTTTCTCCAGCCCCAGGCGCCAGCGGTAGTTGCTGATGGTGATCGCCACATGGTCCGGGTTATCCAACGCCCGGGCGGTTTTGGCAAAGGTCGCATCGCTGAATTGCCACTGCGGCGACGCCTGATGCCAGATAAATTTCGCAAAGTCGTGGGTGTTTTGCCGGTAACCGGCCTCCCCACGCGGGGTGGCAAAATAGAATTGATACCACCACGACAGCTCAGCCTGCGGCGGCAGCGGTTTTTCGCCAATCTGCTGACTGCTGATCAGATACCCGCTCACCGAGACCAGGGATTTCACCCGCTGCGGCCACAGCGCGGCGACGATATCCGCCATGCGCGCGCCCCAGTCAAAACCGGCCAGATCCGCCTGCCTGATGTTAAGGGCGTCCATCAGATGGACAATATCGGCCGCCATCGCCGACGGCTGACCGTTACGCGGCGTGCTGGCGGAGAGGAAACGGGTCGTGCCGTAGCCACGCAGATACGGCACGATCACCCGGTAACCCTTCTGCGCTAGAGCCGGCGCCACCTGGGCATAGCTCTGAATGTCGTAGGGCCAGCCGTGCAGCAGGATCACCGGCTGGCCGTCGCGCGGGCCGATATCCACGTAGCCAATATTCAGGTCGCCGGCGCGGATCTGCTGGATCTTGTCGAACGCCCCCGCGTCTTCAGCGGCGCAAACGGCGGCGGACCACAGGGTGGATAACCCCAGCGCCACGGCGCTGGTATAGCGGACAAGGGATAATCTGTTCATCGTTTTCTCACTTTTTATCGTCATCAAGAGAGTACGTGACCAGTAAAGCGGAAATTTGTATCCGTCATGTGCCCGACCGGGGCCATTTTTATCTCTTAATGTCAGCGCTGCGCCGCGAGATACAGTGTGATACAAAGTCGAGGTTGGCAATTGTTGCGGGCATGTGAATTTATGCTTGCCCCGGGAGATAAATCCGTTACCGTGGCAGGCATTTTTCACCACTTAAGAACGCAGGAACCCGCTATGGCGATTTTTGATGGTCACAATGACCTGCTGCTGAATCTCTGGCTTCACCATCGCGCGGATCCGGTGAGCGCCTTCTTTGCCGGGATAGAGAACGGCCATCTCGACTATCCGCGCATGCTGCAAGGCGGATTTGCCGGCGGGCTATTCGCGCTATTCGTGCCACCGCAGGAATATATTGCCAGTATGACGCCGCAATACGCCAGCCAACGATGGGATCCGATCGATATCCTCTGGCAGCAACTGGCCATCCTGAAGCAACTTATCGCCCACTCCGCTGGACGCTTGAGATTGTGTCTGAGCGCGGCGGATATCGAGCGCTGCCGCGAGGATAAGGTACTGGCGATGGTGGCGCATATTGAGGGTGCCGGAGGTTTTGATGGCGAGGGCCGCGACCTGCAGGCCTTTTATGCCGCCGGGGTCCGCAGCATTGGTCCGTTCTGGAATATTGCGAACCGCTTCGGCAGCGGCGTTAACGGTTCGTTTCCCGGTAGCCCGGACACTGGGCCTGGACTGACAGCGGCAGGTATCGATCTGATTAAGCAGGTCAATGCCTTGAAGATGCAGATTGACGTGTCTCATATGAATGAAAAAGCGTTCTGGGATACCGCCCATCACGCAACGTCACCGCTGGTGGCCACCCACTCCAATGCCCATGCCCTGTGCCCGCAGCCGCGCAATCTGACCGACCAGCAACTGCGGGCGATCCGCGACAGCGGCGGCGTGGTGGGCGTCAATTTCGGCAATGCTTTCCTGCGCGCCGACGGCCGGCGCGATAGCGACACGCCCTTAACCACCATTGTCCGGCATATCGACTATCTTATTAACATAATGGGTGAGGATCATGTGGCCCTTGGCTCGGATTTTGACGGCATCACCCTGCCGGACGAGCTGGGCGATGTGGCCGGCTTACCGCGGCTTATCAATACCTTGCGCGCTAGCGGCTATGATCAATTGGTGCTGGATAAGCTGCTGTGGCGGAACTGGCTACGGGTATTAAAAAATGTTTGGCAACAATAGGTTATATTGTAAACATAAAGTTAATTCCTTACAGATTCCGGGTTGATCTCTCTCCCGGTGAAGCGCAATATGCGGCAGCCATCACAGATCCACCATTATCCGTGAGGCCTGTAGTCATTTTTAAGAGGAACAAAACATGTGGAAGAAACCTGCTTTTATCGATTTACGTCTCGGTCTGGAAGTGACGCTGTACATTTCTAACCGTTAATCGCCCCGCCCGCCGTTCGCGCGGGCACCTTCATTCATTACCCGGTCCGTCTTCATGTTCATTAAAGTCCTCGGTTCCGCCGCCGGCGGCGGTTTCCCGCAATGGAACTGCAACTGCGCCAACTGTCAGGGTCTGCGCGATGGCACCATTCAGGCTGCCCCCCGCACCCAGTCGTCAATTATCGTCAGCGACAACGGTAAAGAGTGGGTGCTGTGCAACGCCTCGCCGGATATCAGCCAGCAGATTGCCCATACCCCCGAGTTAAATAAAGCCGGCGTACTGCGCGGAACGCATATCGGCGGCATTATTCTCACCGACAGCCAGATCGACCACACCACCGGGTTGCTGAGCCTGCGGGAAGGCTGCCCACATCAGGTCTGGTGCACCCCGGAGGTTCATGAGGATCTCTCCACCGGCTTCCCGGTGTTTACCATGCTGCGGCACTGGAACGGCGGCCTGGTGCATCATCCCATCGCTCCGCAGCAGCCTTTTACCGTTGACGCCTGTCCTGATTTGCAGTTTACCGCGGTGCCTATCGCCAGCAACGCGCCGCCCTATTCGCCGTATCGCGACCGGCCGCTGCCGGGTCATAACGTGGCGCTGTTTATCGAAAACCGCCGCAACGGGCAGACGCTGTTCTATGCCCCGGGGCTGGGTGAGCCGGATGAAACCCTTCTGCCCTGGCTGCAAAAAGCGGACTGTCTGCTGATCGATGGCACCGTCTGGCAGGATGATGAGCTGCAGGCCGCCGGCGTCGGGCGCAATACCGGCCGCGATATGGGCCACCTGGCGCTCGGCGACGAGCACGGGATGATGGCCCTGCTGGCCTCTCTGCCGGCAAAACGCAAAATTCTCATTCATATTAATAACACCAACCCGATCCTTAACGAGCAGTCTCCCCAGCGCCAGGCGCTAACGCAACAGGGGATCGAAGTGAGCTGGGACGGGATGGCAATCACCCTTCAGGATACCGCATGCTGATCACTGACACGCTGTCGCCGCAGGCCTTTGAAGAGGCTCTGCGGGCTAAAGGCGCCTTCTACCATATTCACCACCCTTACCACATCGCCATGCATAACGGCGACGCGACCCGCAAGCAAATTCAGGGTTGGGTGGCGAACCGGTTTTATTACCAGACCACTATTCCGCTGAAAGACGCGGCGATTATGGCCAACTGCCCGGATGCGCAGACCCGGCGCAAATGGGTGCAGCGGATCCTCGACCACGACGGCAGCCACGGCGAGGACGGCGGGATTGAAGCCTGGCTGCGGCTGGGGGAAGCGGTCGGTTTGAGCCGCGACGATCTGCTCAGCGAGCGTCACGTGCTGCCCGGCGTGCGCTTCGCAGTGGATGCCTATCTCAATTTCGCTCGTCGCGCCTGCTGGCAGGAGGCGGCCTGCAGCTCCCTGACCGAGCTGTTCGCCCCGCAGATCCATCAGTCGCGCCTCGACAGCTGGCCGCAGCACTATCCATGGATCAAAGAGGAAGGCTACTTTTACTTCCGCAGTCGTCTGAGCCAGGCTAACCGCGACGTTGAGCATGGTCTGGCGCTGGCGAAGGCCTACTGCGACAGCGCTGAAAAACAGAACCGGATGCTGGAGATCCTGCAGTTTAAGCTCGACATTCTGTGGTCGATGCTCGATGCCATGACCATGGCCTATGCCCTGCAGCGCCCGCCCTATCACACGGTCACCGACAAGGCGGCCTGGCACACGACCCGACTGGTGTAATCATGCAGAAAACGTCCATCGTTGCCTTTCGTCGCGGCTACCGACTGCAGTGGGAAGCCGCCCAGGAGAGCCATGTGATCCTCTATCCGGAGGGTATGGCCAAACTCAATGAGACCGCCGCGGCGATCCTAGAGCTGGTCGATGGCCGGCGCGACGTCGCGGCGATTATCGCCATGCTTAATGAACGTTTCCCGGAAGCCGGCGGCGTCGATGACGACGTCATCGAGTTCCTGCAGATCGCCTGTCAACAGAAGTGGATCACCTGCCGTGAGCCAGAGTAAACCCACCGTCAATCCGCCACTGTGGCTGCTGGCGGAGCTGACCTACCGCTGCCCGCTGCAGTGTCCCTACTGTTCCAATCCGCTGGACTTCGCCCGGCAGGATAAGGAGCTGACCACCGAACAATGGATCGAGGTCTTTCGCCAGGCGCGGGCGATGGGCAGCGTTCAGCTGGGCTTTTCCGGCGGCGAGCCGCTGACCCGTAAAGATCTGCCGGAGCTGATCCGCGCCGCGCGCGACCTCGGGTTCTATACCAACCTGATCACCTCCGGGATAGGGCTGACGGAGAGCAAACTGGACGCCTTCAGCGAGGCCGGGCTGGACCATATCCAGATTAGCTTCCAGGCCAGCGATGAAGTGCTCAACGCCGCGCTGGCCGGCAACAAAAAAGCCTTCCAGCAGAAGCTGGCCATGGCCAAAGCAGTGAAAGCGCGCGACTACCCGATGGTGCTCAACTTCGTTCTCCATCGGCACAACATCGACCAGCTCGATAAAATTATCGAGCTGTGCATTGAGCTGGAAGCCGATGACGTTGAGCTGGCCACCTGCCAGTTCTACGGTTGGGCGTTTCTTAATCGCGAAGGGCTGCTGCCGACCCGGGAACAGATCGCCCGCGCCGAGCAGGTGGTCGCTGACTACCGGCAGAAAATGGCCGCCAGCGGCAACCTCACCAACCTGCTGTTCGTCACCCCGGACTATTACGAAGAGCGGCCGAAAGGCTGCATGGGCGGCTGGGGATCGATTTTCCTCAGCGTTACCCCGGAAGGCACCGCCCTGCCTTGCCACAGCGCGCGCCAGCTGCCGGTGGCGTTTCCGTCGGTGCTGGAGCAGAGTCTGGAATCGATCTGGTATGACTCATTCGGCTTCAATCGCTACCGCGGGTATGACTGGATGCCGGAGCCGTGCCGCTCCTGTGATGAAAAAGAGAAGGACTTCGGCGGCTGTCGCTGCCAGGCCTTTATGCTGACCGGCAGCGCCGATAACGCCGACCCGGTGTGCAGCAAATCTCCGCATCATCACAAAATCCTCGAGGCCCGGCGCGAAGCGGCCTGCAGCGACATAAAAGTCAGCCAGCTGCAGTTCCGCAACCGTACCCGCTCGCAGCTGATCTACCAAACCCGGGACCTGTAATGACGCTGGCGACCCGCACCGTCACTTTGCCGGGCGGCCTGCAGGCCACCCTGGTCCATCAGCCGCAGGCGGATCGCGCGGCTGCCCTGGCGCGGGTCGCCGCCGGCAGCCACCACGAACCGTCGCGCTTCCCTGGGCTGGCGCACCTGCTGGAACACCTGCTGTTTTACGGCGGAGAGCGCTACCAGGATGATGACCGACTGATGGGCTGGGTGCAGCGCCAGGGCGGAAGCGTGAATGCCACCACCCTGGCTCGCCATAGCGCGTTCTTTTTCGAGGTTGCCGCCGATGCTCTGGCTGATGGTGTCGCGCGTCTACAGGAGATGCTGCAGGCCCCGCTGCTGCTCAGGGAAGATATTCAGCGCGAAGTGGCGGTGATTGACGCCGAGTACCGCCTGATCCAGCAGCATGAGCCATCGCGCCGGGAAGCCGCGGTGCGCCACGCCGCCAGCGCGCCCGCGGCGTTTCGCCGCTTTCAGGTAGGCAGCGCCGACGCGCTGGCGGGCGATCTCGCTGCGCTGCAGGCCGCCTTAGGCGATTTTCACCGCACCCATTACGTCGCCCGGCGAATGCAGCTCTGGCTGCAGGGGCCGCAGTCGCTGGAGGCGCTCGGCGAGCTGGCGGCCCGTTTCGCCGCCGGGCTTGCCGCAGGCGAGGCTCCGCCGCCGGCGCCGCCGCTGCGCCTGGGCGAGTTCACTGCACTGCAGCTGGCGGTCTCCAGCCAGCCCGCGCTGTGGCGCTGCCCGCTGATCGCTTTAAGTGACAACGTCACGTTACTGCGCGAGTTTTTGCTGGATGAAGCCCCCGGCAGCCTGATGGCCGGCCTGCGCCAGCGCCGGCTGGCCGGGGATGTGGCGCTGAACTGGCTGTATCAGGATCGGCACCTCGGCTGGCTGGCGCTGGTCTTCGCCAGCGACCGGCCGGAAGAGGTCGACCGGCAGATAACCCACTGGCTGCAGGCGCTACAGCAAACGACGCCTGAGCAGCAGCAACACTACTATCAGCTATCCCGCCGCCGCTTTCAGGCGCTGTCGCCTCTCGATCAGCTGCGCCAGCGGGCATTCGGCTTTGCCCCCGGCGCGCCGCCCGCCGGGTTCGCCGATTTTTGCGCCGCCCTGCAGGTCGCCCCGTCAGTCAGCCTGGCCTGTCAGACCGTTTCCCCAGGGGAGCCTGTTGCCACCCAGGGCTTTAGCCTGCCGCTTAGCCGCTGGCGCCGCCGCCCTGAGTCTGACCCGGCGCTGGCGTTCGCTTTCTATCCGCAGGCCGCTGGCGATCTCGTTGCCAAATGCCCGGAGAAAGCCGCGCCGCTGCTCCATCTCCCGTCACCGGGAGATCCGCCGAGGCTCCTGCTGCGACCGCCCTTCTACTGCTCGCCCGATCAGGCCGAGGGGCTGGCGCGTGGGGAACAGCTGCGCCCACTGCTTGCCGCCCTGCGCCATGCCGGGGGACACGGCGAGTGGCATCTGTTCGACGGCAGCTGGCAGTTGACCCTCCAGCTGCCGGAGCCAGGCCGACGGCCGGAAGCGATCCTGCAGGCCATCCTGCGGCAGCTCGCGCTCCCGGTCGCCTCGCTGACCCCACCGCCGGAAAGTATCGCTATCCGTCATCTCATGGCTCAACTCCCCGAACGGCTGGGTACATCCGGGCATCAGAAAGGTTGGCTGGCGGCCCTGGCCGGCGGCAGCGCAGAAGATGCGCAGTGGGTAGCGCGTCAGCTGAGCCTGATTACCGCCCCGGTTAATCCGCCGATGCCCGCTCCGGCACCCTGCCGCCGCGGCGTCGAACGTCTGGTTTATCCGGGAGGCGATACGGCGCTGCTGGTCTTCATTCCGCTGCCGGATGGCGCCTCGCTGGCGGCCCTGCGGCTGCTGGCGCAGCATTGTGAGCCGCTATTTTTCCAGCGCCTGCGGGTGGAGCAGCAGATTGGCTATGTGGTGAGCTGCCGCTATCAGCGGGTCGCCGATCGCGACGGGCTGCTGATGGCGCTCCAGTCCCCGGATCGCCGCGCCGGGGAATTGCTGCGCTGTGGTAAAGACTTTCTGCGCCAGCTGGCCCCCATGGATGAGGCGACCTTCAGACCGCTACAGCAGCGCCTGGCCGCTCAGATCCGCGCCAGCAGGCCGCCAGAGGCGCGGGCGCTGTCCGCCCTGCGTCAGGAGTATGGATTACCAGAGCTAACGCCGCAGGCGGTTGACGCGCTGCGCGTTGCAGAGGTGGCCGATCTGGCACGCGAAATGACCCGCCGGCGTCGCCGCTGGCAGGTGCTATTCACGACAGGGGATTAATGGCCGGGGGCATCCGGGGTCAGAAAGGCGCTGACGAAGCGCGTAAGGATCGCCGCGCCCTGCGGGCTCTCCTGCACCTCGTCGTGTAACCGCTGCGCGTCAATACCCTCCGCCTGCAGCACCGCCTCCCGGTAGCGGATCAGCGAGCGGGCAATCGGCGCGGTCAATTCCGGGTGAAATTGCGTAGAGACCGCGTGCGGCCCATAGCGCACAATCTGGTGGGGATCGTGGGCGGACGCGGCCAGCACCGTGGCCCCTTCCGGCAGACGAGTCACGGTTTGCAAATGGCTCAGATGCGCAGGAAATGTAGCCGGCAGGCCGCTCAGCAGCGGATCATCGACACCCCATGGCGACAGCGTAATGGTTTGGCTGCCGCTTTCCCGCCCGCCAGGATGATACGCCACCTCGCCCCCCAGGGCATGGGCCATCAGCTGATGACCATAACAAACGCCGAACAGCGGCATGTCGATAGCCACCGCCTGCCGGATCCAGTCGGCGGTCCGTTCGCTCCACGCCAGACGATCGGTTACCATCGCCCACGAGCCGGTTAGCACCGCTATGGTCTGGTTATCCGGCGTCGGCAGCGGTTCATCTTCAAACACCCGCACCGTGGTGAGCTGCGTCTGCCACGGCGCCAGCAGCGTGCGAAACCAGCGCGGCAGATCGCCATGCGCCTGGCGAATGGCCGTCGGCGGCGTGCCGGTCTGGACCAGCAGTAATCGGTTACGTGTCACCTTTCCTCCTCGCTCCGGGTCATGTTCCCGTAAAACACTATGCCGCCGGGAAGACGATGGGACAAATAACCAATTACTATGGACGATGCGCCTGCGGAATAAGTCCTGTCGCTTACTGGGCATCGGCGCTGTCACGCTGCGGCACATCGGCTGCCGCCGAAGATGCCTGCTGCGGGACAAAAATATGGTCCAGGATGGCGCGCGCCGTCGGTCCGGCCACCACCCCATCCCCGCCGCCGTTCTCCAGAATCAGCGCCATCGCCACCTTCGGATGCTGATAAGGGGCAAACAGGGTGTAGAAGATATGGTCGCGCAGACGCACCGGGATCATTTTGGCGTTATAGGTCTGGTTTTGCTTCAGGCTAAAGACCTGCGAGGTCCCGGACTTCGCCGCGATCTGATACGGCGCAGTATGAAACAGCTTATAGCCGGTGCCGTTGGGCTGATTCGCCATCCCATACATGCCGTTGCGCACAATGCCCCAGTACAGGGATTTCGGGTCACCCACCTGCGGCAGGTTCGCCGGCTGCTGATAACGTTCCACATGGTTGCCCTGCTTCATCGAATAGAGCAGATGCGGATCCTGTACTTTACCATTGTTCAGCAGAGTGGTAAGCGCCTTCACCATCTGGATCGGGGTGGCGATCCAGTACCCCTGGCCGATGCCGACCGAGATGGTGTCCCCCTGATACCAGGGCTTTTTATGCACCCGCTGTTTCCACTCCCGGCTGGGCAGCACCCCGGCGTACTCCTCATTAAGGTCGATGCCGGTGGACTGGCCGTAGCCGAACTTGCTCAGCCATTCATGGATCCGGTCAATGCCCATCTCGAAGGCGACCTGATAGAAAAAGGTGTCCGCTGACTCTTCGATGGCTTTAGTCACGTTGAGCATGCCGTGGCCGGTTTTCAGCCAGTCGCGGTATCGGCGTTGCGTGCCCGGCAGCGTCCACGTCGGCGCCCCGAAGAAGGTGGTGTTCGGGGTGATGACCCCAGCGGAGAGCGCCGACAGCGCCATATAGGGTTTGACCGTCGAAGCCGGAGGATATAGCCCCTGGGTGACGCGGTTGATCAGCGGCCGGTCCGGATTCTCCAGCAGCGATTTATAGGCCTGATAGCCGATACCTTTGACGAACGGATTAGGATCGTAGCTGGGACTGGAGACCATCGCCAACACGCCGCCATCCCGCGGGTCGACGACCACCACCGCCGCCCGCTGTCCCTTCAGCACCGACTCAATATACTGCTGGAGATGAAGGTCGAGAGTCAGATAGAGGTTTTTTCCGGCCACCGGCGGCACCTCTTTCAGTAGACGCACCACCCGGCCGTGGTTATCCACCTCCACTTCCTGATAGCCGGTGGTGCCGTGGAGCGCTTTTTCATAATAGCCCTCGATGCCCTGCTTACCGATATTGCGGTCGGCGGCGTAGTTCTCCTCTTCGCCGTTTTTCGCCAGCCGCTGCAGATCGCTGTCGTTGATTTTCGACACATAGCCCACCACGTGCGCCAGCTCTGCGCCGTAGGGGTATTCCCGTTGTTGGTAGCTCTCCACCGTCACGCCGGGGAAACGGAATTCGTTGACCGCGAAGCGGGCCACCTCCACATCGCTGAGGTCTGACTTGAGGGTGACCGCTTTGTAGCGGCTGGTGTGGTGCATATCGTCGCGAAAGCTGGCGATGTCGTCCGGCGTCAGGTCGACGATAGGCGTCAGCTGCTGCAACAGCGCGGCCATATCGGGAATTTTGCTCGGGATCACCTGCAGGCGATACAGGGTGATATTCTGCACCAGCGGAATACCGTTGCGATCGAATATCAGCCCGCGGCTGGGGGCGATGGGCAGCATTTTGATGTCGTTCTGGTTTGACCGGGTCTGGTAAAAATCGTGCTGCTCCACCTGCAGATGGTAGAGGTTAACGATCAGCACGCCAAAGCAGACCACCACCAGCAGAAAAGCAATTGCGGCCCGGCGGATAAACAGCATCTCTTCCGCGGAGTGGTCGCGAATTTCATCTCTCAAAAGGGGCATTAGCGGTACATCACCTGAATCACTGGAAAAGCCAACGGCGTAACGGCCGGGAAGCATAGCCTTATCGCAGCGCCAGCCCTACTGAAAGGTTGCTAATGATCTGGCAGAAATGTTTCAGCATGTTAGAGCGTGGGAAGCCTTTCTGTGCAGGAGAAAGGCATCAGAGTGCGAGGTTAGCCAGCAACGGGGACGGCTGGCATCTGTTTACACGATCAACCCGCTTATTTTCTGGCCTCAAAAGCGATCTTAACCGCCATTCCCGCCAGTACCGTCGCCATCAGCCAGCGTTGAAATTGTTGCCAGCCCGGCCGCCGACCAAGAAATAACGCCACCTGCCCGGCCAGCAAGATAATCATGCCGTTCACCGCCACGCTGATGATCACCTGGGTACAGCCTAATATTAACGACTGACTGAGCACGCTGCCGAGTCCAGGGGTGATAAACTGCGGCAGCAGGGACAGATACAGGATGGCAACTTTGGGGTTCGCCAGGCTGGTGAGGAATCCCATCAGAAACAGCTTACGCCCACTGTCCGCGGGTAAGTCGCGCACCGCAAATATCGGCCGCCCTCCCGGTTTGATCGCCTGCCACGCCAGATAGAGCAAATAAGCGACCCCGCATAAACGCAAGGCATCGTAGGCGTATGGGACCGCGAAAACCAACGCGGTGATGCCGAAAGCGGCACACAACATATAGAAAAAAAACCCCACGGCCACGCCGGCAAGGGAGATAAAGCCAGCGCGTTTTCCCTGGCAAATCGAACGCGAAGTGAGATACATCATGTTGGGGCCTGGGGTTAACACCAACCCCAGCGCCACCGCGGCAAAGGCCATTAATGAAGCGAATTCAGGCATAACTTATCTCCAGCTATCGGTAATGCCCAGGCGCGCGGCGACGTCGACCATGCTCCCCGACAGTATTCTGTCTTCAGCGCCAGTCACATGGTGCCTAAGTATTAGCTTATTCTGTGTCCGCCAACAACCCCCGTACCGAACATTCGTTACGCTCGCGCAACGGACAGCCCTCATCCTTTTCTCGCAGGAAAATTGTCATATCTCAAACAATTAGCATTCCTTCGCCCAGCTTGACGCGGATCGTTTCCTTTGCCGCCTCGTTACGGCTATGGTTACTAATGAGGTTAATCTCAATCTCCAGGCCGACACGGTCTCACCAGGGGGTTGCCTAACCCTTCATTGAACGGAAATAGCTATTAAATCCGTAGATTCATTCAAATATCGCTTATTGGTAGCAGTGTATATCGTAACGGCATTCACAAAAGCAAACGGAGCCTGATATGAGCACGTCTAACGACCCATCCAACAATGCATCCGCCGGGAAGTGCCCTTTCCACGCCGAGACGCCAAAACAGAGCGCCGGCAGCGGCACCGCCAACCGCGACTGGTGGCCGAACCAGCTGCGTGTCGATCTGTTAAACCAGCACTCCAATCGCTCCAACCCGTTGGGTGAGAATTTTAACTACAGGGAAGAGTTTAAAAAGCTCGATTACTCCGCGCTGAAGGCTGATCTCAGAGCGCTGCTGACCGATTCGCAAGAGTGGTGGCCGGCAGACTGGGGTAGCTATATTGGCTTGTTTATTCGTATGGCCTGGCACGGCGCCGGCACCTACCGCACCGTTGACGGTCGCGGCGGCGCAGGTCGTGGACAGCAGCGCTTTGCTCCCCTGAACTCCTGGCCTGACAACGTCAGCCTCGATAAGGCCCGCCGTCTGCTGTGGCCGGTGAAACAGAAATATGGCCAGAAAATCTCCTGGGCCGACCTTTACATGCTGGCGGGTAACGTCGCTCTGGAAAACGCCGGCTTCCGCACCTTTGGCTTTGGCGCCGGTCGCGAAGACGTCTGGGAACCGGATCTCGACGTCGACTGGGGCGATGAGAAAGAGTGGCTGGCCCACCGTCATCCGGAAAGCCTGGCAAAACAGGCCATCGGCGCCACCGAAATGGGTCTGATTTATGTCAACCCGGAAGGTCCGAACGCCAGCGGCGAGCCGCTGTCCGCCGCGGCGGCCATTCGCGCCACCTTCGGCAATATGGCGATGGACGATGAAGAGATCGTCGCGCTGATCGCCGGCGGCCATACGCTGGGCAAAACCCACGGCGCCGCAGAAACCAGCCACGTCGGCGCCGAGCCGGAAGCCGCGCCGCTGGAAGCGCAGGGTCTGGGCTGGCACTCCAGCTACGGCAGCGGCGCAGGCGCGGACGCCATCACCTCCGGTCTGGAAGTGGTCTGGACGCAGACGCCCACCCAGTGGAGCAACTACTTTTTCGAAAACCTGTTCAAATACGAATGGGTGCAGACCCGCAGCCCGGCTGGCGCGATCCAGTTCGAAGCCAAAGACGCGCCGGAGATTATCCCGGATCCGTTTAACCCGGAGAAAAAGCGCAAACCGACCATGCTGGTCACCGACCTGACCCTGCGCTTCGACCCGGAGTTTGAAAAAATCTCCCGCCGCTTCCTCAACGATCCGCAGGCCTTTAACGAGGCGTTCGCCCGGGCGTGGTTCAAGCTGACCCACCGTGATATGGGGCCAAAATCCCGTTACCTCGGGCCGGAAGTGCCGAAAGAAGATCTGATTTGGCAGGATCCGCTGCCGGCAGCGACCCATCAGCCGAGCGCGGAAGATATCGCCAGCCTGAAAACCGCCATCGCCGGCGCCGGCCTGTCGGTCAGTGAGCTGGTCTCGGTCGCCTGGGCGTCCGCCTCCACCTTCCGCGGCGGCGATAAACGCGGCGGCGCTAACGGCGCGCGTCTGGCGCTGGCCCCGCAGAAAGACTGGCCGGTTAACGCCATCGCCAGCCGGGTGCTGCCGACCCTGCAGGCGATCCAGCGCGCCTCCGGCAAAGCGTCGCTGGCCGATATTATCGTACTGGCCGGCGTGGTCGGCGTTGAACAGGCGGCCGCTGCCGCCGGCGTCAGCGTCAATGTGCCGTTTACCCCAGGCCGCGTCGACGCTCTGCCTGAGCAGACCGACGTCGAGTCGTTTGATCTGCTGCAGCCGCTGGCGGATGGCTTCCGCAACTATCGCCGTATCGAAGGCGGTGTCTCGACGGAAACCCTGCTGATCGATAAAGCGCAGCAGCTGACGCTAACCGCCCCGGAAATGACCGTGCTGGTCGGTGGCTTGCGCGTACTGGGCGCGAACTACGACGGCAGCAAACACGGGGTGTTTACCGACCGCGTCGGCGTGCTCAGCAATGACTTCTTCGTTAATCTGCTGGATATGGCTACCGTCTGGAAAGCGGCCGATGATAACGCGGAGCTGTTTACCGGCAGCGACCGTAAAACCGGTGAAGCGAAGTACAGCGCCACCCGCGTGGATCTGGTGTTTGGCTCCAACTCGGTACTGCGCGCCCTGGCGGAAGTGTACGCCTGCGCCGACGGGCAGCAGAAGCTGGTGCATGACTTCGTTGCCGCCTGGACCAAGGTGATGAACCTCGACCGCTTCGACCTGTAATCCCCTCGCCCCGGCTCCCGCCGGGGCGTTTTTCTTATACCGCCCGCGGCAGCTGTTGCAGGCGACTCCGCGTTCGTTGAATATCCTCCAGTTCCACCCCTGCCACCAGCGTCTCCAGGTCGCAGCGGGTCACCAGCAGCAGGCGGATCTGCTTTTCATACAGCACATCAATCACATTGATAAAGCGCTGCTGGGCCGCCGGCCCCACCGTAGCCAATGGCGGCACCTCGTCCAGTAGCCAGACGGCATAGCTTTCGCAGAGCGTCAGATAGTCCATCACCGCCGTGGCGGCCTGACAAAGCTGGGTAAAGGTGAAGTGCAGCAACGCGGGCGACGCCGCGGCCGCCAGCAGCGTGCGATAGCCTACCGTCAGCGAAACCGGTTCGCCAGGCAGCGACGGCAGGTCATACAGCTGACGCTGTTGTGCATTCGGATTAACCCACATCCGCCCGCTGCAGAAGGCGTTATCCTGGCTCAGATGCCGTTCGCAATAATCCTCCTCGCCGTTCAGCGCCACCACCGTTAGATGGGCGCGGATCAGCGCGATCGACGGTAAAAAGCGATCGTGATACAGCGGATTGGGCAGCAGCATCTCCGGCGGGTAGTTTGAGGTGGCCAGCAGAACGATACCGTGTTGAAAGAGGTGTTCCAGCAAGGCTTTAATCAGCATGGCGTCGCCGGGGTCGTGCAGATGAAATTCGTCGAAGCATAGCAGGCGGCAACCGGATGTCATCTGCCTCATCACCGTCTGCAGGTCGGACGCTCCGGGGGCATTCAGCCGCTGGTGCAGTTCGCGGAAGAAGTGATGAAAATGGACCCGCCGCCTGGCGGCGAGCGGTAGGCTGGCGAAAAAGTGGTCGAGGATAAAGCTTTTCCCTCGCCCGGTACGTCCCCAGACGTACACCCCCTGCGGCCTGCCTGTCGTGGACACCAACTGCTGACCGAGGGCGTCAAGGCGGGCGATGAGTGACAGCTGATCGTCGTCCAGCGTCAGACGCGCCCGCGCCGCCTGCTCGGCCATCACGCGGGTAAAACGAAAATCAGCCGTCACCTCTGTGGGACCAGATTCCGAGGGTACACATCCATTATTTAACATTCTTATAACCTCCTGCAAGGAGGCCATTCTAGCCGCTTTCCCGCGGGATGGCGAATCGCGCGACGAGCGGCCATTTCCGCTGCTCCGCCGCCAGCCCCTACGCCTCTCCGACACGCCAGTGCACCGATGTGACGTTCTGCTGAACGCCCATCTGCGCCATAATTTGCGCCAGCGTTTTTTGGTGCTGCTTATGGCTAATCAGCTGCGCGCAAATCTCCAGATGGTCCGCGGTGTCCGCCGCCGCCGACTGCAATCCCTGCAGGGTAAACCGCTGCTGCTGCGCAATATTCAGCAACAGCTGACGCACGGCATTTTCATGTTCGCGCAGACAGGTGACGCGTAAGACATAGCGTTTCTCTTCGTCACCGGCCCCCGGCAAGGCATGAATGCGCTGCGCCGCCTCGCGCAGCAGGATATTGGCGCACAGAATAATCAGCGTAGCCGCAGTCGCGTTCCAGAACTGTCCCAGGCCGCAGAGTACGCCGATCCCGGCCGAACACCACAGCGTGGCGGCGGTATTGAGGCCGCGGACGTTCATACCATCGCGCATAATCACCCCTGCCCCAAGGAAGCCGATACCGGAGACGATCTGCGCTGCAATACGCCCCGGGCTGTCCGGCGAGGCCGACATCGCGCTGAGAATAAACACCGCCGCGCCGGTGGCCACCAGGGCATTGGTGCGTAAACCGGCCATACGTTGTCGCCACTGTCTTTCCGCGCCGATCAGCGCCCCCAACAACATTGCCGCGAGTAAATGTGTCATATAAGGAAATACCATCGCGCCTTCCTCCAGAAAACAGAAAGCCAAAAATTACAGATGTAGCGCTCAGCCGCGCCGGGCGATTAGCGGGTGGATGATGGTGGAGGAAATAAGGGTCTGGAAAACATAAACATAACGCTGCCTCTCGCGCTCAATGGCGCATAAATTATTGAGGGAGGCAATCCGGAACTGAGAGATTGCTGCCCGCCGGGACGGCAAGCAGCGAAATGATCGCGTTAGCTTGCCGGAAAATCGCAATAAGGGTGGCTGTCCAACGTATGACTCCTGAATAAAAGTGGGCACATTATAGCCCGGGGTAATGATGGGTAAAGCACGAAAACGCCGCCGGTGACGATTCGTTTAGTTTGTCTTTCGCGGGTCCTGCGTAGCGTGACATCGCCAGGCGACTAAAATGCCGTCAGCGGTGATTTACTTCAATTCCGTCGCTAGGATGCGGCGAAAACCAGCATGAATATCATCTTTATGTCTCCCCAGCGCGATCTTACGCTAAAGAATGTCGCTAAGGCTAAGGATTAAAAATTTAAAACTATTAACAATCAATTAACATTAGCAGGCAAACCATTCTTCCTGAGGAACACAACACCATGTCTACCACCCAGGTTCTCGGCGAAACGCCCTATGCTTCGCCAGGACAACCGCACGCCAGCTTAACCGGACGCATTGATGCGCTGCCCGCCTCATTTGGGTTATGGTCGTTTATTACCCTGCTCTCACTTGGCGGCTTCTTTGAGCTCTACGATCTCTTCCAGACCGGGTATATCAGCGCGGGCCTGCTGGCGGAGGGCATTTTCCACACCGGACAGGCGGGCATCTTCGGCATCGCCGACCAGGCGGCCTTCGCCTCCGCCACCTTTATGGGGCTGTTTATCGGCGCCAGTCTGCTGGCGCCGCTGGCGGACAAACTGGGCCGCCGCCTGACCTTTATGGTGGCGCTCGCCTGGTACGGTCTTTTTTCGCTGCTGATGGCGACGCAGAGTAGCGCGGAAGGGGTGATCTTCTTCCGCTTTCTGGTGGGGATCGGCCTCGGCATTGAGCTGGTGACCATTGATACCTACCTCAGCGAATGGGTGCCAACCCATCTGCGCAATAAAGCCTTTGCCTTTGCCTTCTTCATCCAGTTCCTCTCGGTTCCGGCGGTGGCGCTGATGTCCTGGATGCTGGTGCCGACCACCCTGTTCGGCCTCAGCGGCTGGCGCTGGGTGATCATATTTGGCGCACTGTTCTCGCTGGCGATCTGGTTTATCCGCAAAAAGCTACCGGAGTCAGCCCGCTGGCTGGAAAGCAAAGGGCGGCATGATGACGCGCATACGGTGATGTGTGAGATGGAAGCCCGCTGCGGCCTGACGCCGTCGCCGAAGCATGCGCATGCGGCACAGAGCGTCGTCAAACGCGGCACCTTCCGCGAAATCTGGGCGCCGCAGTATCGGCAGCGCACCCTGATGCTGATGGTGATGAACTTCTTCCAGGCGATCGGTTTCTTCGGCTTTGGCAACTGGCTGCCGGCGCTGCTCTCCGGTCAGGGCGCCAGCATCACCCATAGCCTGCTGTACGCCTTCTTTATCACCCTCGCCTATCCGCTGGGCTGTCTGTTCTGCACCCGCTTCGTGCATCGCTTTGAAAACAAGTGGCAGATTGTCCTCTCCGCGCTGATGACCGTTATCTTCGGCACCCTGTTCGCTCTGCAAAACAGTCCGATCCTGTTGGTGATCTGCGGGTTTATGATCACCTGGTCCAACGCCTGGCTGACCATCAGCTACCACGCCTACCAGGCCGAGGTCTTCCCGACCCATATTCGCGCCCGCGCCGTCGGCTTCTGCTACTCGTTCAGCCGGCTCTCGACCGCGGTGACCAGCATTCTGATCGGCATTATTCTGCAATACGCCGGCACGCCGGGAGTAATTAGCTTTATCGTCGTCAGTATGCTGATGGTGATGCTGTCGGTGGGGATCTTCGGCCCGAGAACGCGGGGCATTCGTCTGGAGAATATCTGATGGCGGTCGCCGCCGAGGGTGCCGGCGGCGACATATTTTATCAGTTGCGATGTTGCAGCTGGCGCTGAACCTCAATAAGCTCCGCGATCAACTCCCGCGCAAGCATAGAGGTCATTATATGATCCTGGGCATGTACCAGAATAAGATTAACCGGTACTTTGCCACAGCCCTCATCCATACCGATAAGCATGGTTTGTACATCATGCGCGCGTTTTGCGGCATCTGCGGCGTCCTGCATCAGCCTATCAACGTCCTGCCACACTCCTTTTCTGGCGGCTTGCAGCGCCTGCATCGCCAGACTGCGGGACTCACCGGCGTTAATGATGAGTTCCATGACGGTTGCTTCCATATCCATACGGTTTCCCTACTTGTTGAGTGAATGACGGCTGTTGCCATAGTTAATATTTGTGATGTGTACTGCAGGAGGGATAAAAAATTGTCATTAAGGCTTGTAACTTCTGGACAGCATTAAGCGGCGCCGCAATACCACTTTTACCAACGGTCCAGCATCACCGGGGCTATATTGACACTCTCCCATCAGAGGGGCGTTTAGGCATTTTAGTGACAAGCCGCCAGGTCGGCGGCCCGGCCTCAGCCAAATATCCCCTGCGCCTCGGCGAAGCATTTTTCCGCCAGGGTCGAGACTGGTTCCTGCTGGCGCATAATCAGCGCCAGCTGTGAATCAACATGGGTTTCGGCGATCGGCAGAATTTCAAGATTATCGCTTAGCGCTTCGAGGCCGTTGTTAAGCGGCATAATGGCGCAGCAGATCCCCGCCTGCACCGCCTGGATAATCTGAAACGTCGAATCACTTTCAAAGACATACCTTGGCGTTAGCCCTTTGGCCTTAAAGCTGATTTCAATCGATTCCCGGTAATACATCCCCTTGGTCAGAAAGCCGAGGGGCAGCGTCGCCAGCGTCTCCCATCCCGGCGTCCCGGCGCTGAAGTCGAAATGGCGTTTATCGTGCAGCAGTCCCATCCGGGTTTGCGGCAAGCGAGCAATCTTGAACTGACCTTCATCCAGATGCTGCAGATAACAGATCCCCAGATCCAGCTGATTACGGCTGACGCCATCGATAATCTGCTCCGAGGTCATCGACAACAGGCTGAACTGCAGCGCCGGATATTTCTCCGCCAGGGGTTTAATCAACTGCATCGGATTGAGGCTCGCCAGCGGCACCATACCGACCCGCAGCTGGCCGACCATCTGCCCGCGACAGATGGCCGCCTCTGCCGCCAGGCCGTCATGAGCGGCCAGCACCGCCCGCGCCCAGGCCAGGATCCGCTCTCCCTCTGGGGTAAAACCTTCAAAGCGTTGGCCGCGCTGGATCAGCGTCAGGTTCAGCTCCTCTTCCAGGTTACGAATGCGCATGGAGAGCGTCGGCTGGGTAATATGACAGGCCGCCGCCGCCTGGCCAAAATGGCGCGTCTGATCGAGCGCGATCAAATACTTGAGTTGCTTAATATCCATTCTCTTTCCCGTTTGAACCCCGCCGTTCACCCCCGGGGCCGCGCACAGGTTACCAGAATGTTAGTTTCGCTAGCGATAAATTCAAGCGAGGACACCACGAGGTGCTGCGGGGCGCAGGACGGCGCGACGCCGCTCTGCGCTATACCTTTTTAGCGCCCGCCGGCCAGCGGACGGATCTCTTTCGAGCGCAGCGTCAGACGAACGGGAACCGACTTATACGAAGGGGTGCCGCTCTCTTCATCCAGATAGTTCAGCGGCACCAGCACGTTGGCTTCCGGATAATAGGCGCCGACGGTGCCCGGCGCAATGCCGTAGGCCACCACCGTGATATCTTCCAGCGTCAGCGCGCTTCCCGGCAGCGCGGTATGAATATCCACCCGATCGCCATGCTCCAGACCCTGGGCGGCCATATCCTGCTCGTTCATAAACAGCACGTCGCGGCGGCCAAAGACGCCACGGTAGCGGTCATCCATCGCGTAGATGGTGGTGTTGTACTGGTCATGACTGCGCAGCGTCACCAGGCGCATCACGTCCTCACCCTCCACCACCACGTTCTCATGCACCCCTTTAAATACCGAGAACATGGCTTTACCGGTGGCGGTAGGCCAGATGCGCTCGGTCGGCGGCAGCGGCATGCGGAAGCCTCCAGGATGGCGAATGCGCTGGTTATAATCCT
>ERZ773131.877-NODE-877-length-23795-cov-5.758214_pt1 | contig 23795 bp, 36 predicted proteins | sample MGYA00511082_ERZ773131 | MGnify/ENA primary metagenome ERZ773131 (study PRJEB29015, sample SAMEA2737813) | human gut metagenome | biome: human gut; feature: human-associated habitat; material: faeces | place: China | collected 2012 ... | reverse complement strand
TTATCATCATACATATCGCACGGACCTCTGTGATCGATCATCTTGAAGTGTTTCATGTCGAACCAATAGTCCTGCTGATTCGCTTCTTGCTCATCTAGGCTGTAGGAACAGTACCTGTAGTATCTGTTAATGTCTAATCTTTTCATAGTAGTCTCCTTATTATAATTTGTGCCCATACCAAATGTGTATGGTGTGTTTCCTGTCGTGATAATGAGGGTAACCGCCTTGTATACCCATTGGCACACAATTTTTTTCTGCACCTAGGGCTACAGCTAGCGTCTTCGCTGCCACTTGTGAGTCAGCGAAGACTCCCCAACAGTTTTCATTATTATTCTTAACGCTTTTTGCATTCTGCCCAAGTTTTTCCAAATTGACATTTCTAGTGACGTTAAAATCCAGCGTTTTATTTGTAACACCTAAAGCACTCATAGTTTCTGCCCATGTCAATTTTGGGCCAAAAGTACATTTTTTGCCGCCTTTGTTCATATAACAAAATTGATATTCTCTAGAAGTAGACTTCCTTTTTTTAGGCTTTACATTATCTCCTACTTGCGCCTCGCTTTTTTCAGAAGCTGCCGTAGCGATGATGACAATAAGGTAAATAACTAAAATTAAGACGCCAACACTTATTCCTATCAGAAGATATGCACACATTTCAGCAAGAGCTGCAACTAGTGCAGCCAATGCGCCTCCACCGATTGCGGCTTCCCCAGCCAAATAACCACTGGGGTCTTTGTGATTTAATGGAGAATTTGCACAATAAACATACAAGCTTAATGTATTATGTTGGTCCGTTCCGTCAGCGAATGCAAAAAAATCATCCGCAGAAATAAAGCGACCAAGATCCGGATCATAATATCTGGACTGCAAATAATACATACCTGTTTCAGAATCGTAATAATAACCACGATAACGAAGCGGGTTTGCAGTAGCCACAGCCAGCTGTTCCGCATTATTCGGTTCTGTTGTGTTGATTTGAAGCAATTTGCCCCAAGGATCATAGACATACTGTGCCAGCAGGTTGCCCTGCGCATCAGTAATACCCACAACATCACCATTTAGGTTGGTCAAATAATAATACTGAATATCGTCCAGTACAAAGCCGAAAGGCGTACCTCCGCTGTATTGAAAATACAGATTCCCTTCCGGACCCGCTTGCGCCAGCAGCTGGCCGCCGATGGTGTCAAATGTAGTTTTGCCGTTAGCGGTCACCTTAGTAGCACGATAGCCGTCCGCGTCATAGGTATAGGTATAACTCCCCTGCTCGTCCGTTACGGATTCCAACAACTTACCGCGGGTCCAGTTATATTGGCGCGCTCCATAGCCTGTCAGATTACCAACTTGGTCATAGGTTAAAGCCACACCGCCTACAGCCGTTACCTGATCCGGCCATTGGGCGTTTGTATAGGCATACTGTACAGAAATACCGTCTTTTGTTTTTGAGAGCAAATTTCCACGGCTATCATAGGTGTAACTACTCTCATCTGCACCGCTGACACGGATCAACTGGCCATGGCTGTCATAGGTATACTGATTTCTTTCATCGGCAATCACATTACCATCCGCGTCATACTGAATACGATAGGTCTGGTCGTAATCTGTATACGCCTTATTGAATAACGAACCATCTTCTTTTTCGGACAATGTGGCAAACAAGAAGTTATCCGAATCCGTCTCCACATGCTGGGTTGTGCTGCTATCATCGCCCACGGCAAGGACTTTATAGGTTCCGGCAGGTGAAGTATATGTAGTCGCATCCTCTGCAATGACTGTTTTGTAAGATTTACCGTTAAAGTGCGTTTCCGTTACAGTTTGTGTGTCGTCCCCTTTCGTTACCGAATATGAAAACAAATTCTTAAACAATGTGGTCTGACACTTATAGGTAAACGAATTCTCCGTTGATGTAATTGTATTGAGATGAGAAACCGCTGAATCTGTATAGCGATAGCCGTTCTCTACGGCACCAAACGCAGAACACAAAGTTTGGTTGTCTGCCTTTGCATAATCCAAGTCGCCGTTCTTATTAAAGCGTTTTTCAACAACGGCGCCATTGGCGTAAGCGACTCGATCCACTGTCTTATCTGTGGTACACAATGCAGAATCCGATACATTATAGCCATAAGAAACGATTGTATTGCCGTTTACATCAATTTTAGCACATTTGCCATTACTTTGGTAGTAGTAATCGTAAATATCAAATGATTTTTTCTGCAATGTGCCGTTTTTAGCATAAGTATAGTTCGTGACGAGACCTGATTTGTTGATTTCTTTAATCAAGTCGCCATTTGAATTATAAATATAGCGCTGACCAACATCCGTATTCGGATATGGATGGGGCAGTACATCCGCCTGCGGATCGTAATCGCTGTTGTCAATTTCCTGAATTGTACGACCGTAAGCATCATATACTGTACGCTGATATTCGCCGTCTGCCAACACCAACAATGTCCGCCCAGCAGCGTCGTAAGTATATGCTGTTTCGCTCTCACCGCTCTTGTAGGTCAACTGACAACCAGCCAAGTCAAAGGTGCTCTCCGTGCTGGTCAAGCTGGTTGTGCCATCGTCTGCAGTCTGCGTTAATGTGGTTTTTTGTAAATTACCGTAAGTGTCATACAGATTAACAGTAACAGTATTACCGTCATCACTTATTGTTTTCGTATTCAGGCCACTCTGGTATTTATGCTTGATGACATTCTTGTAGACCAGAGAATCATCATACTCCTCAGGCAAATCGCCGCTCTCTTTTTGATCTAACTCAGCTTGCAAAACCAGATTGCCAAACGCATCATAAACATAGTATGTTAGGCTGCTGATAAATCCATAAGCGTCCTCATCTTCGCTTCTTTCTACACATACAGGATTACCGGTATCATCATAACGATACGATACCCATTCATCATCCGTGTGTTGATAATTTATTCTGCCCTTCGTATCGTATGAATAGGTGGTTTTTGCTTCTCCAACCACCATCTCAATCAGGTTGTGCTTACTGTCATACTTATAGGTGGTAGCTTCTCCGCTTGAATCAGTGGAAGAAACCGGTTCGCCATAATCATTATAAGTAATGGACGATGTAGTTTCGTCAGAGGCAGACATTTGTACGGTGTTTTCACCATAGGTATATTCAGTTACAAAACCATTATCATTGGTGATCTTGCTAATGCGACCGAGATTATCACGCGCAATAGTAGAATAACCGATACGTGTAAGTAAATCTCCTGTGTAGGCATACTCGCCAAGAACAACGTCTGCTTGGTCTGTAATGCGAACTAAATGTGCACCACTATAGGCATAGTGTAGCGTCCCGCCCATTACATCTGTAACAGACAGAAGTCTTTCATTTTCATACCGCATAAACATTTGCCGACCGGCGCCATCTGTGACGGTTAGCAAATTCGCACTGTAATCCAGCGTAAATAGGTCGCCGTAGGCATTACTGATTTTATGCAGTTTACCATCTGCCGAGAAATGATAGTCTAAATGCGCACCACTAACAACATACTCAACGACATTTTGATCTTCAGCATCATAAACAACGCTGAGTTTGTAATCGCTTGTCTCGCTTACATACACATACTTTGTCTGCTTTACGAACTGCATCTGCTGCAAATTCGGCAACAAAACAGACACAGCTGCGCCTGAATCGAGAAGATTTAACCGGCTGTCGGTGGAAAACTGCCAGCCTAAACGATCGCTATATTTTCTCTCCAATGCAAAAGTCACGCCATTATAAGTAAGCGTAAGATCTGTTTCATCGCAAGAAAGCGCAAATTGCTCATTGAAGTCAATCGTTAAGTCAACGGGCGTTGACGCATTTGTTTCCGCATAAGATTTCTCATAGAAGCTGGTGTAAATCGAACTTTGATTTTTAGTTACTAAAAACGGCTTCTCGTACTTGATCCATTTTCCGTTTTTCGAGAACTTATAATAAATATCGGACCCGGTAGTATTTGGATTTGGGTTATATAAGCCGACTTTTCCGTTCTCGCAGTACACCTGCGGCGCATAAAAATCATAGTGTTTTACTACGGAAACATTGCCTACATTGTCCTTGACGATAACAGATAAGAAATTGAGCGAATCTGTTGAGATACTGTATTGATTACTATCCTGCCAGCTAACCCCATTATCGAAGCTGTATGCTGCTATACCGGATTGATCATCTTTAGCGAGCACGGTAATGGTCGTAGTACCATCGTTATCCAAACGATCAACAGATTGTATCTCCGGTTTTGTGTTGTCGATATGATCTACTACAATGGGATCCAACGACAGAATATTACCGGCTGCATCACGGAGATCAACATAATATGTGCCATTTTTTGTTACAGTCTTACTTGCTTCTGCTTGCCAGTTGTATACATTTTTTTCTAACGAGAAGCTATAGGCGGAATCCGAAAGGCCGGATAATGCATCTGAGGCAACCGCAGTTATCACTTTCTCTACGGACCAAACATCTGGATCTTTTAGTGTTGCTGATCCTGTCGGTAATGTTTTATCCACCGAAAGCGAAACAGAGACAACTTCTGATTGGTTACCGGCAGCATCCTTTGAGGCCACATACAGATATGGTGCCTCTCTATCCACAGTAAAGGTCTTATCCGTTCGCCAATTACGCTCCTGCTCGGCATATGAAAAACTATATGCCGCAACACCGGAGCCCTGATCAGTGGACTGCGCAGATACAGTTATATCCTGGTTTGTCCAACCCACAGCGCCCAATGTAACTTGTGGAGCAGACGGCTTGGATTTATCTATTTTTGAGATATTTACTGTGCCGACCGAAGCCGGGTGACCTACTGCATCTCTTACGTATATATATACTGTTTGATTAGCAGAAAAGGTCTTGTAATTCTCTTTTTGCCAATTATAGCTCTCCTTAACTGTAGAAAAACTATACGCAGAAGAATGCAGTCCGCTTTGCGTATCTTTTGCACCTGTTACTTTCAATGTAACATTTGCATTTGTCCAGCTTGTTGGATTTCCAGCTACAGTTCCAACTGTAGGTGCCTGCGTATCAATTTTTGTGATGTTCTGCGTAGACACTAAGCGAATATTTCCGGCTGCATCACGAACATATACATAAATTGTATCGTTGGCAGTGAATGTTTTGGTGTTCCCTTTCTGCCAAGCATACTTACCTTTTTCAGTTGAAAAAGAGTACGGGGTTGCATGTAGACCGGAACCGCCTGTTTCGTCCTTTGCACCATTTACAGTCAATGTGACTTTATCTTTTACCCAAGAAGTCGGATTACCGCTGACACCGGTAACTGTCGGTGCAGTGGTATCGTTTGTATAATTAATGACCGTATAAGGCTGCATGGCAGAAGTGCCATATTGTTTAGAGGCAAAAGCACGCCAATTGTAAACGTCTTTGCTTTCTTCCTCGCTGATGAATACAATTCCGTAGTTTTTATAAGCGCCATTCGCCCACATTTGGACCGCTTTTGCAATGTTGAATTTGTACCAGTATACATTATTGGGGTCATCTGTAGATTTGCTGTTGATATTTCGCCGCGTCATTGCCACATTCGCATGGTAACCGGGACGCAGATTCCAAGTCAGTTTGCCTTCCTCCCAGGCGCCTTTAACTAAATATGGTGTAACATAAAAATTGGATGTGCGACCGGTCGTTTCACGCTGCCAATTGTAAGCTGTTGATCTTAGCGCCTTTCTTGATACTATCCGGCATGGTAAACATATTGTATACCTGACCGCGACCATATTCTTGGGATTTTCCAAGACAACAAGTGGCTTCCTTACCATAGCAAACATCTCTGCAAGCCGCTGCGCTATAAACGCCTGCGTCTCGATAGTTTGCAATATTTGCAGTCACCGGGTCGATGGTGACCGGGTAAGCTGTATTGTCGTTTTGCAGCCAATCTTTGCTGACAGAGACGGTCAAAGTATAGCTATGATCACCGGTCTGCTTTAATTGATAAGAACAATCCGTATAATGATCGTTTTTATCGCCTACAACATATGCGCTGTCGTAGGCAAACGGTGCAGCAAAGGTCTGCACACATTTTCCGTCGCTGTTTTGCAGCTCTACTGTACCGTCCTTTTGCAAAACGGCTGTGCAATTTTCTGTTGTCAAACGAAACGCAAAATCCGTCTGCCCAGTGAACTTGTCCAGGGTGATCTCATCTTTCACTCCGTTAAGCTGTGGATAAAATTGCAAAGCGGTGCTATCACCGTAGGCGTTGGCATAAGAGAACGTCTCGAACTCCTCGTTCAGGCTGACAGAAGTGTTCTTCTCCCCTATGCTATTGGTGTTACCCACAGGCGCAACGGTATAACTGCCGCCGTCAAACTGCACCAGCACGCCCTGTGCGGCCTGCTGTGCAAAATGGATGCGGTAGTCGTTTTGGCCATTGGTGTAAGTATAACCTTTGGCTTTTAATGCTTTGTCAGTCTCTTTTACAACGGAAATATCTTTCGTCTTCAGATTTCCGTTCTCATCGGTAAAAGAAATCGGCTCGGAAAAAAGGTATACCGTGTTGGAACCATCTCGATTTTCCAAGTTAATGGTATGAGGATCGGCCAACATCGCGTCTTTATCAACGGCGATAGCACCGGCGGTATCCACATATTCCGCTGCGTAGGCAGACAGCATAGACTTGATCCCAAGCCAATCCTGCAATCGAGACGAACCAACGGTCAATGTTACTAGCGTGCCAAATGCCAAAATCACTGACAAAATAACGCTGAGTACCTTTTTCCAGGGCCGATGGGTTGTCATATTGGTTTCATAGAGTTCACTCATAGTTTCTCCCCCTTTTCTATTTTCAAGTTCTCTAATCTCACCAAGTTTAGCATAACATAAAATTAGTCTAAAAAGCAACCAACAATTTTGGCTGTTTTTGTCTATAAAATAGCGCGTTGTAGATATATTTTAGTTATGGGGGAAAAAGTGGAATTCAAATAATAACATAAGAAAAGCAGCCACTGATCATCAGCGGCTGCAATTATAATTATCTCTTTAAGATAAAGAATTTTTGCTAAGAACTTGTCATACGACAAGTATTTAAATTAAAAATATAAGGCCAACAATTCAAAAAACGATTATCAGCTGCCAATATATCCTGTAGTGTAATTTCAAATAAATAGTGCCATTTTTCCACTTAAAAGACGATGCCAGCTTTGACTTTTTGTCGTTGACTTTCTGTCAAAATCGAATGTTCTACATATCCATAATTGTTATGCAACCACTGTATAGTCTCCTTGCGAAAAGACTCCACTGGAGACACAATATGTGCTGTTTTAAAGTCCAACTTTCCGTTTCTAAAATCGCAACACATAAATCTGTTATCTCCATCGCCAGTAATAAAGAGCTGGTCAATCAAAATTCGTCCTGATGAATTAACCATATTAGGAGCTTCTTCAATACTACTAAGGTTGTCTATGAGACTTTCAAATGACAACCAAAGAAGAAATCTGTCATATCCGTCTGTATTTGTTTCTTTTATAACAAATGTATTCACTGTAGCCCCTCCTCTCAAAATATCATTGTTGCGTACTGATCAAATCAATGCAGTTCTTAATAATTTCATCTGCTTCTGCTTTTGTGTTAATGCTTCTTGTATTGTCGCAAGCCTCATTCAAAACATCACCAAAATGGAATAGTGAATTTCTCTGTGACACATAATAATTATAACAATTCTCTAAATAGATATTTTTACTTTTATCTGGAAATGCTTCCTTTACTACATATTTATTAGGAATAACCGTTCCATCATATCCAAAGCAGGTGAACTTTCTTCCAGCAATTCCGCCGGCCAAAGTAATCAAATACTTGATATGTCCTTCTAACGCTCTTAATGCTGGAAAAACATATTGAGAATAATCTTCGCTTTCAACATAATATTTCAGATTGATTATGGCTTGTCTAATTAAACGTTTTATTCCCAGCGGATATGTACTAGGAAGTCCATTCTCGATAGGATCGAAGGCATCGTTTACTACATCTTCCTTTATGCTCATTCGATATGCAGTTCCAAGAATTTGTTCTACTTTTGTATTTTCATCCAATTCTATCAGTGTAGTAGTAATAACTTGAAATAAATACGAATTTTTGCCTTGTACCAGCAACTTATGCTGACCTGATTTAAACAATGACACCGTTACCGTGTCAGAATTAACTCTAAAGCGATAAATCGTCTTATCCGGTTTACTATCTACTGTATGAGTAATATTTGCATCTGCTTCTTCAATTATTTCAGAGAATGCATCAAAATCGCTTTCATTAAAATATGAAATTGAAAACCAGTTTTCTCCTTGAATTGCCAGCTTCTTTCTATCATTCAAAGCAGATTTGGCAAGCTGGTCAGCTTTTTCGTTATAAATAACATTGCTATGTCCAGGAACCTTTACAAACTCAACCTTAATAAAATCTTCAAATTTGGTCCTATACAATGAGACAAACATCTGGCTCACTTTTGCCTTTGTTTCCCATTCACCAGTTATCCATTTTGAAAGTCCGTTATAATCATGATAGATTTTTAGTTTTTCGAATCCGTTGGATATCGCCCAATCAAATGCGTTAATTACGCCAAAAATTTCACCGATAATGTTGTTACTATCCAGATACTTCTCATTACTTCCATAGCCACAAATACTTTTCTCTGTCCCATCAGGTAAAATGAACGCCACGCCATAAGAATATCTGTTTAACTCCTTATCATAGCTTCCATCCGTAAATGCTACCAGATATCCAGCTTTATTGTCTTTTGCCACCTGTTCAACCCAAACATCTCGATTATCTAGGTAAGCTTCTGCTTCTTCTTTTGTCCTAAACTTCTTATACTCAGGAGCAGAAAACCCTGATGTTGCAGCCTGTGCGTCTGGCCAATTATCAAAAATACCTGTAGTATGTCCTTTTCTTACTGCATAGTACATCTCTATACCCCCAAACATAGAATACAGCATTATAATATTGCTATCATCCTTATTTGTCAAGTGCTTGAGCTAAAAGCTATCACAACTGATACCTTCAAAACTATACAGTATTGAATCAAATCACATCAAAAATCGAGTCATAATTTTCTGTTTATTAACACATTTATTACAGCCATTTATGGAACTGCAAACAAAATAGCCTCTTGCTAAGTCTAACATTATCTGCGTTTTGCTTAAATTGTACCACACTTTATCTAGATTTACAATTTGAAGAAGTGCCAAGAATTATTATGATTGTTTTGACATTTCTGTTTGCTATATGGTAAGCACATCGGACAGTATTCAATCAGGCGTACCTTGTCAAACTTTCTGTAGATACATAAAAAAAAGAGCTCGCCTTGCAGCGGGCTCTTTTGTTTTGTTATTAACCTACATACTCACAATACACGACTAAATATCGCGTAGGCGCCTTTGCAGCGCGTCTTTCTTTTTCGGCAACAATGGATGCCTTTAAGCCGTCAATTCGTGCGTTGAACGCATCCAGTCGCTTCTGTACTGTATCAGACAACATATTATTGCGACACACTGGGCAACTGTTATTGTGAATGTAGTCTTTGTTGACTTTTGATCCACAACGCTTGCAACTAATATACTTAGCCTGCAAATTCTGCACATTGTGTGCATTGTAATATGTATTTCGCTTGGAAATTTCGTCTTGAAGTCGTTTCTCCAACGTCAGAAGCCGCTTATTGTTCGGCAGACTATCCGTATCGAGAAAAGGAATATATTTCTGATACGGACGGCGAAAAGCTCCATAACTTTTTTGGTACCATTCTTCTGCTGATTGTAAGCGCTTACAACAACTTTCAGGTGGATAAATCGGTGTGATATTACCAATATCTTCCCCCATATTTGAAAACTCTTCAAGGTCCGCATTGTGTCTCACCCGATCAACGATTTGTGCTCTCGCTTTTGCAAGTGATTGTTGACTGATCGAATCAATAACGAATTCTCCCCTAATCCAGCTCATTCTTTTCCTCCTTGTTATTTTTATGTGCTAAGATAGCTTCTCGCACAGCGTTTGCGCTGCTATCTGGATTCAAAAAGGACTCACAACCCAATCCATAGTGCATAGGGTCGAGCTCAATTCCATGTTTTTCAATGAAATCCGAAACAATGCAGTCATAATCCATGAATTTGAAGGCCACATTTGCTCTTTTCCGCAATGCTTCATCAATGTATTTTGGAATACGCATATTTCTCTCCTCAATGGCCCACATGGTCTACATACAAGATGATACATGGTTTCCAGAATGCATCGTACTCAGCAACCTTATGTTTCACGATAGAGTCAAACTCATCGTCGGTGAGCTTATCATACTGTTCTTCTCCTTCGAGAACAGTATAGACATCATCTTCAAAATCATCTCTATCCGTATAGCACCTACATTCGTCAATCTGTTGCGCGCAGTCGAGAAATTCTCCCTTTGTTGCGCTCACATAGTTGCAACTCATATAGGTATAGTCGCCTGTATTTGCGTCATCTCCTGCAAATACCACAATAGGCAAATCCGGGTTTTCTGCAATGAGTTGTTTAAGCTCATCTGCTGAATGCAATAGGCCGCTCGGTTTTCTTTCTTTTTTAGTCATTGACCTTATCCTTTCTGCATTTGTACAGTTCTCTCCAATAAATAAAATTCATATCTAATGTAAAACCGTACTTTTCCCAACGCTTCATATCATTATTATATCGACAGACAAGTGAATCTCCAGAATCAGACAGCGCAATTACGTCTTCATCGTTATTTGGAAGTTTGTCGTTTACACTAATCCAACCGTTATCTGTTAAAATGCTGTCATCGTGGCATTTTAAGAAACGGTTAATCAGTTTGGTGTCGTGCAGAACTTCCGCAAAATTTAAGTTCATTCTTCTACTCCTTTCCAGTTTGCATATATAAGCATTGCTTATAAGCAATCGATGTCAATATTGATTTCATCTTCTTGCTCATCATCAACAGCTACATAACAAATTCCGTCAATGTTCGCAGCAAGCTGGCAGCAATCCAAATCGTCCCCCATTTTGGAAACGAAATCGTCTCGTCCAATTTCGATAACCTTAAAATATCGCGCCATTAATAAGTCTCCTCCTTAGGTACATCTGGCAATTCTTGCCAATGAGTGACAACTAAGTCACGGCTACCTTCCTCACCAGTATTAAAACCGTAAGAGAACCATGTATCACCGTCATAGCATCCAGTAAGTATACCACCAAAGTCTGTATAGATGAGAACTTGTCTTGGTGAATCTGGTAGATTGTCATTTACGCTGATCCAGCCGTTGTTAGGTGTTAGATTGCTCATGTTTACTCTCCTCCTGATCTTCCAAATAAACATCAATCGCATCCACCAGCTGATCGCAAAGACTCAAAATGGTATATGTGTTTGCGTCCTCGACCGTAGTATCAGAAACATCAGCCGCCAGGTCTCTCAGTTTCTCAAACTTTTCCTTCATGAAAATCTCCTTTCAAATTTATAACTTTTTTTGTAATAAGTACAAAAAAAGAACAGTCATCGCAAAAAGATAACTGTTCTTAAATTAACTTATAAAATAATTATATCACATTTCATTTCGCACACAAAACAACAAAAAAGAGAAGTCCGAAGACTTCCCCCTTTTTAGAATTATGATCGAAAATTTGTAAAACACAATTGACACAAATATGATTGTACTTTTGCAGTAAATGTTGTATAATAAAGTTGTGTAACAAATAAGAAGTCTGTTATAAAAGGAATTTTGATTATGAAACCGACAAAGGAAACAATTACTGCAAAAGGTCTTAAAATTGGTATTTATACCGAGGATTTTCAAAACGAATTTATTTCCTTAACCGATATTGCAAAATACAGGAACAGTGACGATCCCCGATTCGTTATCCAAAACTGGATGCGCAATCGTAACACGGTGGAGTTCCTATCTGTATGGGAGGAACTGCATAATCCTGATTTTAACCGTGTGCAATTCGAGGCGGTTAAAGAGGAGGCTGGCTTGAACCGCTTTGTTATGACTCCAGCCAAATGGATTGAACAAACAAATGCAATCGGTATTGTTTCAAAAGCCGGAAGATATGGTGGAACCTATGCTCATAGTGACATCGCAATGGCATTTGCTTCATGGATTTCTCCTGAGTTCCAGTTGTATATTATGAAAGATTACAGACGGCTGAAACAAGATGAGAATAGTCGGCTGTCGCTTAATTGGAACTTAAACCGTGAGCTTTCAAAGATAAACTACAAGATACATACCGATGCAATCAAGGAAAATCTTATTCCACCAGAACTAACACAAGCTCAAAAATCCTTCACTTATGCTAATGAAGCCGACATGTTAAACGTTGCCCTGTTTGGTATGACTGCAAAGGAATGGAGGAAAACCAACTCCAATAAAAGCGGCAATATTCGTGATTATGCAACACTCAATCAGCTTTTGGTGTTAGCCAATATGGAAAGCTACAATGCTATTCTAATTAATCAAGGTATTACGCAGCAGGAAAGGTTGGTTTTAATTAGAAATTTGGTTGTCAAGCAGCTCAAAGCTACAGAAAAAATCACGCTTTCAGAACTTAAACAGTTAGAGACAAAAAATGATTAAAAAATTACGCCGACAGAGATTTTATTCCTGTCGGCGTTTGCTATTTCCCAAAATTGAAATATTTTTTGTTTTTGTAGCCTGATATGGTTGTTATATGAACGTGAACCCTGTTGCACGATTTCGAATGTTGTTTATCATTTTATAAAAAAAGAAAAAAGAGAAGTCCGAAGACTTCCCTTTTGTTATGAATATCAATTTTCGTAAAGATGATCAAAATATTCGTCTTCCGTTGCTGACCCGTAGTCATACATATCCTGCAGCTCAGCCTTTGTACACCGTCTGCAAAGTTCTTCAGGATTTTTAATGCCGTCCCAGTGTGCAAACTCTACGATCAGATTTGCCAATTCAGATTTTGTCATTAGCTTTCAACACTGGGAACAAGTGCTTGTCCAACTCTCACTTTTGCAATCCTCCTTTAAAACATAATACGCACTATACAAGTCGTTCCAAGCTATTCTGCCGTCCTCGACAGGAAAATTACTGTTGATTTCTTCGAGTATTTCCTTCGGAATTTCTGTGATATCACCAAAAGGTAAATTATCTTTTACCTCTTTTCCAAATGGTGTCACAAAAAGAAATTCGTTTAAAAACTTACAATAATCCTCAATTGTGTGAATGTTTAAATTTTGCATTGTTTCTTTGTCAAGTGGCAAATACTTGATTCTTCTTTTAGACTGAAGGCGAGCCACAAAATGAAGCAAAGAGAGACCGATTAAAAGCACAGCAGAATTAATGATAAAAGTCACCACAAATGTTACGTATTTCTTATCAGAAGGCGAACATATTGTAACAATTGTCGGTATAATTGCCAACAAAATACCTATCATCAAAAGCATAAGAACAACTGAAAGAATATCGGTTGTTCTTTCTTTTCTTTTTCGAATGAGTTTTTCTTTTGTTTCTTGATTAACATCAATATCTATATCTTTGTATTTCATATTTTTCTCCTTAACTTATTTATCGTCAACAATACGATATTCCAATATTACTCCCCTGTTTTTGTCCTTTTTAAATTTATTGAGCAAAAATTCATCGTACTCAAGTTGAGTCCTATCTCCCTTAAAAATACTGGGCATTGTCACAAACGCTAAATGAGTATTGAATTCTTTAAAAACAGAAGGGTCAGAAATATGTCTATATTTGATCTTCATAGAGTTCAATATCAGACTCTAAATCCAGTTCGTCTGACCCAGGAACATAATCCGCATCTTCTGGAAGTGGTAACCAATCCCAATGTTCCTTCAACCACTTGATGGCATCATCTCTGGTTTGTACACTATCCGGAACCGTTGTGGTTGCATAACCATATGCTTCGTATGCTACGCCATATCTTACTTTTTTTGCCATAACTATTCTCCTTATTGTTTTTTGTTCAAATATTTACACCATAATTGATGGATTTCTGCATCTTGCAGCGTATCATCAAATACAGTTTTTTCTATTTTGAAATCATTGTTTGAAGAAACGCCATCAATGATGCAAAACAGATTGAATACAATGGATTGGCAGCATTCTCTGACAAGTTGCTCGTCTGAATATCTGTCCTTGTAAGCATCGATCCAATAGTAAACCTCCGAGGTCATATCCACCACATCAAACGCCTTTTGGTTATAAAGACACGGTTTGATAAGATTCATTGCTTCACATCCGAAATTAGACAGATGACTTTCTAAATCCGAGCCTTCCGAAATGCAAATTTGAACCGTAGATTCAATTGCTCGAGATATCGACTCAAACAAAGATTCTAATGAACCATCGTATTTAGCTTCTGTTTCTGCAGGTGTGTTTCCGTCTAAAAGATCAGCTGCTCTACGATACAAATCTTGCACCTGATTGTGCAGATCAGCAGGTAGATCCACCTCATCAAGAAGCTGACCAAGTGTTCCTGTAATTTCGTCTGCTGTGATAGTTTCAGGCAAATTTTCCGGAGCTACAATATAATTCGTTGCTATGAGTTGGGATTGTTCGTCATCAGCGACTCTTACCCAAAACTCGCCGTTTCCTTCATAACCGGTCGTTTCTGCTTCAATAAAAACTTTACTCATTTTTTTATCTCCTTTCTTTCTTAACGGGTTCAACCAATGATTCGTAAACCCAATATCCAATGCTATCCGGATCTCCGTTACGCATCAGTTCTGCGTTCTTGTCCGCATCGGCATATTCTTCTGGAAGCAAAAACAATGATGTTTCGTCGTTTTCGTCTTTGAAATTGCAATCATCATTGTCTACATACCAAATGGAATTATTCCAGCAAACAAGCGTGCCAAGATATCTGCTGTTCTCACACATTGCAATAAATCTCTCCTTTAAATTAAATTCCAATTTACAAGCAGACTCTCAATGTTCTGTTTGAGCTCGTCATAATCATCGCCAGTGATCACAGCGTCCTTTTCGGATGTGTCCTTTTCTTTTGGATCTCCAAAGCAAACATTTCTCTCTTCCAGGAAGTCCTCGAAAAGATCAATAAACTGCCCGTACATCTCTTCTTTGTCCGCTTGTGTAAGCGGTTCTTTTAAGATGCCTTGACGATCAGGTTCATTGATAAGCCAATTCAGACCCATGAAACACAGGGCGGCTTTGTTCAGATAAAAATCACTACCCATTTCACCAAAATCGTCAATGATATCCGGTTGCAGGTCTTTAAGAAGTTGAGCGTATGACGTATACTTAGTAAAGAAGTTATGAATCTGTCCGTTGGATATTAAATTATCCCACCAATCTCGAAAATTCCAATCGGGGTCTTTCTTCAAACGTGTGATTTCATCATTCACACCGTAGATAGACAGAAAAATTATATTTTGTACTTCAACAAGAGCGCAAGCACTCATTGTTTTCAAGATTTCTTTGCATAATAGCTTTTCTGCAAAATCGATCAGATCTGCTTGATAAATTTCAGCAGTCACCCCAAGAGGATAAGTCCAGGTGTCCGGTGTAATATCTCGAAGAAGATGGTGAAACTCTTTTGAAGTTAACAAATAACCTACCGCTGCATCGTAGTCGCCAAACTCGATGTCGTCATCGTCGCATCTTGTATCCAGATCTTCCAAAAAACAACTCTGATGAAAATCCTCGAAAGCATTTAGAATCTGTTCAAGATTGTCAAAATTATAACCATCTACACAGGTTCGACCATATGTGTTGCCACTTTCTCTGTCTTTGATAAAAAAGTAATTTTCTCTCTCATCAGCCTGTACAGTTAATTGCAAAGATTCATCTTGTAAAATTGTAGAGAGAGCACTAATAGCTCTATCTTTTTCGAAATTCCAATCCATTCCAAGGCTATAAAAATTATTCATATTTTTCTCCTTTCGGTTTGCTTATACGATAAGCACATAATGTTTTTTGTGTAAAAAAAATTGCGGTCATCCGAAGATAACCGCTTCTAAACCACCTAACCTCAAAACTTCCCTGATTGTGGGAGATCTACTATTAGGTGATATTATTAACTATATTCTAATTATAACACATTTTAAGCATTATACAAAACGAAACGCTATAATGTCGCCGTGGTGGATACGATATAAAGTATGTATATTAGGCATATTACATCTTCCGAACTCTGACACCAACAATAAGTTTTAATTCTGGATTTATTGCATTTGGAGAATCGTGTATAACAAAAGAAATCTCCGAGCCAATCATTGCACCAATACAAGCTCTATACATTTGTTCTTTCACGTAATCACTTACAGAATTCCCATTTTCATTAATTACACCCTCAAGATTGTCTAAACAAAGTGTATCACTTGGAATCAAAACCTGATAACCCTCGTAATACCCAACAACAAACCACTTTTGGTTAGGTTTTATCCCAGATGGATTCTCCAAACGACCAATAATTTTAAGTTTTAAAACCTCTTTATTTTTTTGTGCTTTGACGAGAGTTTTATACATCTTAAGTCCTTTCTACATTTCGTCAAGTATTGTTTCAACTGCATCTTTACTTGCGAATTACCACGTCTGGCAGTCGCACACGCCAGTCAGGCGTGGTGTTCTGCGCAAAACAATAAAACGGATATGGTCTAACCGAAGTTTCATAAATTATACATCTGAAAGTGGAAAGAAGTCAAATCTTTTCTTGCTTTTCCGTTCACAAATTTTAAAAAGCCAAAGCTCTCTGCCAACAAACGCGGTAGAAAGTCCAATAAAAAGAATAGCAAAAACTGTAAAATAAAACCAAAACCAGTCACAATCTATCCATTCTCCGGTGGATAATGCCTTGTGGATCTCATTATTGACGGGGAGAAAGAACAAATGACACAGTACAAAAGAAATGAGAAATGTTCCAATAATCCCAGAGATCTCAACAAAAATTTCTGAAAATCGTTGCCTGATGCGACGTCTCTTTTCTTTTATTGCAAGTTTTCCTTCATTTGAAATTTCCAACGTGACATTGTTAAACTTTTCTGTTTTCATAATTGACATCATATCTCCTCTCTTTTATCAATTCTGCGCCCACATTTAAAATTTTCCCGTATGCTTTTTAAATCAGCACCGCAAATCATACATTTTCCATCTGTGTCTATAAGTGTATGTCTTTCGAACATTTTTGTGTAGGAAAATCCTTAATAGCCTCACCGACTTCGGTTCTCAACATTCTTATTGTATGATACATTTCGCCGGGTGGCGAATTTTCGTTAACAGACTTTGTTTCCTCTGCAATTAAACGATTAACTCTTCTGACAGTATCATATTTATTTAGTAATTCGTCTGTCATTTTATATCCTTTCTTTATTTTCGTCGTATCTTTAAAACAGCATCATCAAAACAGGCACTATAATCATGGCGTACAGACCAACGCAGGTAATACCGGCTGCCCACATTTTGATATTCTTTACGACACGATGTCTATACCCTGCCCAGTCGATAACAGAACCGCACTTCACATCAGGCTCTGTGAACATGCATTCCTGAAAAGCGCTTTCGTATGCATTGTCACAATTTACTGTGCCGTCTTCGATTCCAGACTTCAATTCTTGCAGCTTTCGCATATATCGTTTTGTTACCCCTGCCATGATGTACGCATTAGACAGATTATCGACCAAAGTCAATAAATATTCCTTACAATTAGCATCTTGCAGATTTTTCAACACACTCGCAAACAAATCGCTACACTGCTTATAACCGGATTTTGTAAGAATAGCATGCTTTTGAATTTCGTGAGACTTGATCTTTTTTAGCATTTTAACAAGTCCAACGGTCGGGATAAGGATGATTGCTGCAATAGCAGCCACATATAAAATCCCAATGCCAAGTACTAAAAACTCGTAACCAATTGTTTTAAAGCAATCGGTCCAGGTGGCATTAGAACCTCCAAGGCTCGTTAATGAATCTGTTGCCCGATGCAATAGGTCTAAGTATTGGTACAACATTTTGATTTTCCTTTCTATTTTCTAATACAGGATTCTTCGACCAGGCATTTGATATTACTACTTAAACACACATACCAGAATCGGAATTGAGTAAATGGCGAGGAATATAAGCCATAACGTTTCCGTCCTATTATTTGATATTAAATTTCTGTATCGCAAGCTCATTATTATTGTACAAGATACAACCCCCGATGCAATTATAGCCAAACAAATAATCAGTATACTTATCGTATTCATTGAAAAGCCTTTCCGTTTCTCTCAATTATTGAAATTGTACCAGAACCGATTTTTTGAGCGAAAGGAGTCAGAGACAAATGAACATACCAAACGATTCTGGTACACGCATGTTTTTTACCTCTGCTAACTATTAATACTGCAGTTTTTAAAAATAGAAAAAATCAGACAATTGAAAAAACAAAAAAACAGAGCAGAACCCGATGTTCCACCCTGTTTTATTTACTTTTAAGCCGTCATGTGTTTCTTAAGGAGTTGAATCATCTTTTGACAATCCTCTCGACTGTCCGGATTCTCGTCAGCATAGGACTGCAAGCACATGACTACACCTTTGCAATAATGTACGCTTTGCAGGAATCTTGCTTCTCTGGCAATCCGATCTTCGTCTGTTTCTCCAAGTTCACACATGTCCTCGTACTCATAAAAATCGATATTTTTCATAAACGCACGAAGTTTTTCGGCCAACGGTTCGTCGTATTTTAATACTTCTTTACACATTTTCGATCTCCTTTTTATTACTTTCAGGCTCATACCACCAATTTAGTGTCTCAATGATATGCTTCATTTGTTTTAAGATTTCAAATTGTGACTGTGTTGCATCAATTTCGTAATCACAATCTTTAAGAAAATTCTTAAAAGCCTTTTTGTCGTGTCTCAATCGAGTACAAGCTTCCTTTTTTGTATCTCCCCTTTTAAGTATGCGTTCTTTGCATACACTTGCAGGACAAGAAAAAGCAATGGCCACGATTTTCTTTGGACCGTCATAATGCTCTTTCAAATATCTAAGACCTGCCGGATCAACTACAAACAAATCGTTCTCTTCGATAAGATTGCGTGTGACGCCGTAGAATGCCCCAGAAAAGGTTGTTTTCGTGATTAGGTCAAGTTTATCGAACTCGTCCTTAGAAACGAAAATATGGCCTTCCTCGCCCTCGTAGCGTGGCTCTCTGGTTGTATATGACTGAACAGAATGATAACCCTCTGCTTCCAACATTTCGGCAATCGTCGTTTTTCCGCAGCCGCTTGGGCCTACCAAGCAATATAAGACATTACTCATCTCGCCAGCCTCCTGTCGTAAAGTTGCTTTCCTCACTCAGCATTTCTACCAGTGCATGATAGGCAGCTGTAAGTAGAAAACCAAAAAGGATGGTTAAAGCGGCAATGCCTATGATTTTAACGATATACATATTTTTTCTCCTTTCAACTAAGTTCAAGGGATGTTTTTATTATTTTTTGTGTTTTCATTCCCCTTAACTTTTCAAAATAAACTATCTTGATGCTTAATAAGATAGGCAACATAATAGTGGTGGTCATTCGGATTATCAGTTCCAAGACTCTCCAATGCCAAAACTTTGGTCATTCAACAACTTTATCAGCAGGCAATCTGAGAAGATCTTTATGCAAAATTCCTGCCTTTATTTCATTTATTACTTGCAGCAAAGCCAATTGACCGACTATAAAATTGCTATACTGAAGAGTTTTTGCCCAATCTTCCCTATGCAACTCATAATCTTGATAAAGTTGAATTAATTGATCTAAAGAATAGAAACCTGTTCTATATGTGAGTCTATAGTAGTTCTTCCATTTTTCTCTTTTAACGCCTTGCGTCATAATGTGATTTTCTCCTTTCAAAAATTTGATATTTTTAAAAATAAGCACAAAAAAGAACAGCTATCATAAAAGATAACTGTTCTTGATTTAACTTATAGAATAATTATATCATATTTCAGATATAATGCCAATTTCAAAACAATCTTTAGTGAAGATTGTTTCCCACGAATTATTTAATACCAACGAGCACTTACTTTTGCCTTGTAACATCCTAAAAAGAATTTTTTAAATCTTTCCAGTCTTTTTCAATTCCGTTTAAAATTTTGCAGTGTGTGTAATTGTTTTGTCTCGTTTATATCCATTTGCAATCATATCTTCTAAGTAAATTTCTTCTGGATATGCAGCCATTTTATGTCCATCTTCAAATTCGATTTTCCAAGCGGGTAAAGACTCTAAATCCCATTCCTTGCCTTCCTCACATCTTCCAATCACTTTGAATAATTTTCCAACATAACTTTTGTCTTCATCATTCAAATCAAATGGAGTCCAAAATATGTTTACAAATCCGACAGCTTCATAAGCATCATACAAGTCTTTTAAGAAATCTCTTTTTCTGTCTATGCTCATTTCATCCCTTGCTTCTGGATATTTTTTATTTAATTCATCCCATGTCATAGTCTTTCCTCCAATTTTATCAAAAACTTTAGCTCAAGTCTACATTTAGTTGTGATTTGCTCAATTTCTCTAACGTACTTTTCCATTTTGTCTATTTTTCTTTCTTAGCTTTTGTTAGTTTTTCTAAGGCATAATCATATATACAAAGCCCAGTAAGCTGACTTCACATAATCAATAATATTCTCTTCAGCTTTATAAAAAACGCAACCAGTATAATCTTTACAATTTTTCATAACTTCTCCTTATTTATAATTTGGTTTTTCCTCTTACCTGTACCTTTTGCTCCAAAAACAACAATAATGTTTTCTTTTTGTTCACTTGTTATTACCTGGTAGCTGAGACCACACCCCCGATCAAATGGATAAAATATTGGTTTATAAAATGCTCTTTTAATTAAGAAGCCTTCTAATTTTACGCCATCGTCATTATAAATAGCCCTATATATTTTCATGCTTTTATTTACTCCTTTTCGTTCTATTGTTCTGTTACAAAAATATCTGATTTTAAAATACAAACTGGACGAACACCATTATCGTAGATGCAGATACTTTAGTCTCAATGATCGAAATAATAATCAAAACCATAATAGAAGTCAATAAACCGATGGCCAAGATTACGGAACCTATGCCAAATATTTCTCCCATAGTTTAATGTTGCGCTTTAAGCATTCGTTCTCCAGAATATCGGCTTTTATACAAAGAAATTTTTCAAATTCTTCCCTTTCTTGAATATCTCTCATATCATAGCCCAATTCATACATTGCTTCAGTTTGGGAACCGAGACTATCATAAACCGCGTCATAATATTCGTTTTCAAGTTCAGCGTCCGATAAGGCCTTGGCCCATTTGACAAAGGCATTTCTCTCCTTTTGTGTCATAATATGATTTTACTCCTTCGTTTTGTTTACAAGATGGTATGGAAATTCGATTTCAGAAGTGTCAACAACAACCTCGGTGCCGTCAGAAGTTCTGATCTTAATCCTGCCATCAAAATATGGACCCACAACTTCGATAACTTTAAATTTTTTACCCTTATATCGACCTTCACTCCAATCAATAACTTCATCCGGATAAGAAATTGAATAACCATCACCATGGTCTTCTTTCAAATCACAAAAATTCAATTTTGCTTCGAAATTATCAATTTCTAAAAGATAATTTCTAACAGTGTTGGCAGCTTCTCTTGAAACCCAGCGAAACTCCTCAGCTGTATCCTCAGAAAGTTTACAAGAAACTGCTACGAATTCATTATCGAAAAAATATAGAGCTTCTCCACAAAAAACTCCTTCATCATAATAAGGCGACAAAAAATAAGAAGTTAATCTCAAATCTTTATCATCAATATCTGTATAGCCAAATTTAATATCTAATTCATAGGCTAAAGCTTCTAAATCAATGCAATTTCGGTTTTCTTCGGATTTGTCAATTCTTTCTATAATTTCTTTTAATAACATATTTGTATCTCCTTATTTTAATCAACAACCTCATAGCCCATTTCTATCATGCGTTCGATATTGAACCTATAATATGCAAGCTTCAGATTGCTATGTTTTTTAGCAAGTTCTTGATCTTCGAATATAAAACAGCAAGTTTTAAGGTCTTTAAAAAGTTTTTTACTCAAAACCGGCACTGTATACGTCCAATCGCGGAAAGGACCGTTTTGAGTTATGAGCTGCACCGAAACGCCATTATCCATAAGGATATCATTGGCACCGATGTTATAAACCTTTCTTCCTATTTTTAATTTGATTTTCTTATCGGCCATAAATTTTTCCTCACACAAATAATCCCTTAGAACCGCAATCACAAGAAACAATTATAGTATCACAATTGCCATTACCGTCTTTGAGAAATTTAACCAAATCAGGGCGGCAGTATTTACAAAATACTGCCCTACATTCTTCACACTCGAATATATCCCAAGATTTTTTACCACAATTTGGACAAACAGCTCCGGAAAGCGGAGGATTGAGAAACTTATACTTAATCATCAAGTTCCAGCCTCTTTTCTTCCAAAATCATATTAATAAGAATATCGGTAACAGAAGCATCGCAATGCAACCAAATACCATAAAGATAATCTAAAGGAAGATCCTTATTGTAAAGCCAGATATATATGCTTAAATCAAAATCAGAATTTTCAAGAATTGTAAGTAACTCTTCGCCCTCAACTTTATATGTGAACTCATAAGCACATTTGAATATCTTTTGTCCTTTAAGTTGAATTGCCTTCCAGTTCTCTAATTCATCTTGACATTTTTCAATAAGTTCCGGGAATACAACATCGTAAAGCATAGACTCAATATCATCACAAACGCTTTCAAAATCGTTTTCTGGTTCCCAACTACTCCATAATTCAATGTCTCGATAAACATCGTTTGCAAACTCCTTTATGAAATCTTCTCGTGAAGATTTAACTTCTTTAGGATTTTCTTCTCGATACATACAAACATCGTTAGAAGTAATTTTTAAAAACCATTCCGAACCTTCTTCATCCATCTCGACAACAACTTCTTTTGAATTATCTTCAAAAGTGTTAATCAAAGCCTGACAAATATCTTTCACAGGGTCTTGTATATATGAACACACACCTTTAAACCCCTTAAAGTTAAAATCTGCCCAACCGTTCTTAATATTAGAAAACATATTTTTCTCCTTTCAAAAAATTGATATTTTTAAAAATAAGTACAAAAAAAGAACAGCTATTGCAAAAGATGACTGTTCTTGATTTAACTTATACAATAATTATATCAGATTTCTGATATAATGCCAATTACGGCTCACAAGACCTTATCGTGTATAAGCTGTCTTTAGAAAGATCAATCCCATAAATCATAAAAATGTTCTTTCATCAAATCGAACGCTTGATCTTTACATTCGCGACGATAGACCTCAATATCTCGCTGCTCTTGAGAGTATTTATCCCAGATTTCTTGATATTCAGGAGCCTTTGTTAATCCATAAATAATCCTACAGCCCGTATTCTTTTCGTGTTCTATGTCTTCTTCAGAACGCAACTTCTCTCCGAAAATTCCATACTTTCTTTCGAACTCTTCTTGTGCGTTTTGGTATTCTTGTTCATATCGATTTTTCTTCGAACAAGTTTTCTCATTGGCTTCTCGCCATAAGAAAATCATTTCATCAAGAATTTTGTCCCACTTGTCATGGCAAGTGTCCATTTCATTACCATTCTCATCGAGATCTTCGAGAGTTCCAGGAGAACCGTGACGAGTATTTTTAAGTTCCGTAAGCATCGCCGGGAACAAATCTCCCAAAAAATCACACATAGACCAAACATCTCTGTCACAATAACCCTTTATCGCTCTCTGTTTTGAATATTTCAGCGATTTGGACAGTTGCTTAAAGAACCCTATGGCTTTGATTTTTTCTCCGTAACCAGACATTGCAAACTCTTGAC